>Ga0268298_10000789_pt1:25000-39624 | contig 39624 bp, 33 predicted proteins | sample WWTPWeurt_MetaG_FD_194462 | JGI IMG/M metagenome (GOLD analysis project Ga0268298, IMG submission 194462) | Activated sludge microbial communities from WWTP in Nijmegen, Gelderland, Netherland - WWTP Weurt | ecosystem: Engineered > WWTP > Aerobic digester > Activated sludge | place...
TCAGTCGCGGGCAGGTACTAAAGCACTGGCGTACAGACAGTCAGAGTCCAGTTGTTCCGGCCCAGAAAAATGCCGCGCCCGGGGGCGCCGAGAAGAAGGGCCCCTGAAAACCTTAACCTGAGGATGTTCAGGACAGATGCCGTTTTTCTATAACGGTCTTCTGTTCCAGTTGATGGCCTCTGGTATCGTATATGGTGATTTCCACTTCCGCCTGCAGATCGTGACGCTCATAAGTCTTCACTTCCTTGCGCAATAGTGATTGGGAGCGAGGATCGTAGAGATGGATTTCTTCCATGTAGGAATCGGTAGGCGGATGCACCAGCGACTTGTGATATTTGACCAGGGAGCCGTCTTTGGTGAAGGTGAAGTGCTCGGTTACGCCTCTTTCGCCGTTGGAGAGCCACTGGATCTGTTCACGCACTGAGAGCTTTGCCGTGATTTTATCGAACCAGTGATTGACCGTCAGTATGGCTTTGCCCTGCCGGTTGTATTCGGTCTGGCCGGTGAAGACGCTCTTGAGGCTCTTCATTTCTCGCAGGACCGTGCGCACCAGATTGCCCTGGGGGTCTACCACGATTACAGACTCGAGAGAATTGTCATCCGGTAGGTAGCGCTTCTCCTTGGTGAGGATGTTGCCGTCCGGCATGGTGTAGGTTTCGAAGATTTTATCGATGTCGCCGGTGCTTGGATCAAAGCGCGTTTCCGAACGACCATCTGCCGTCCGTTTGGTCATTCGGATCAGTCTGCCTTGCTCGTCGAAGACTTTTTCCAGAAAGAAGCCGATGCGCTCGTCGCTCTTGTAGACATGGAAGGTTGTGCGGATGGGACCGTCCACTCGCGCACCCAGATCAACTTCCCGAAAACTCTGGTCGAAGTCTTCAGCACTGAGCGAAGCTGGAGAAGAATTGGAGAAATCTTGCATGGGACACCGATAGAAAACAGACCTTTGATGAGGTCCAGGCTGATCACTTTTTTAGTAAGGGTAGAGAGTCAGATATAGCTTTACTTCTGTAGGGTACCGCTCTTGTGAAGAAATGTCAAGAGGTGATATCCTCGTTTAACTTGCCAGACAGCAACCCTTAGCCCAGAGCCAAGCCCCCTGTGGCTGTTTCTTTGTATTTCTGGTTCATATCCAGTCCGGTTTGTTTCATTACCAGTAGCGCCCGGTCCAGACTGATCAGATGTTTGCCGTCGCTGGCCAGGGAAAGTTCGGCGGCATTGAGGGCTTTGACGGCGCCCATGGCGTTGCGTTCGATACAGGGTACCTGCACCAGACCCTTGATTGGATCGCAGGTCATACCCAGGTGATGTTCGATGCCGATTTCCGCCGCCTGTTCAATTTGCTCGGCGCTGCCGCCAAGCATAGCTGTGGCGCCGGCTGCGGCCATGGCGCAGGATGTGCCCACTTCACCCTGGCAGCCCACTTCCGCACCGGATATGGAGGCATGGGTTTTTACCAGGGCACCGATAACTGAGGCTACAATCAGACCATTTTGCAGTGTCTCTCGGGAGAGATTTTGACATTCTTGTAGAGTGCGGAAGACTGCCGGAATAAGCCCGGAAGAGCCGTTCGTCGGCGCCGTTACCACGCGACCGCCGGCGGCGTTTTCTTCATTAACGGCAATGGCATATACCGAAGGTTTCAGACCCATGGGTGAAGACCAGGCAGAAGGTTTGCCGCTCGTGATTTGCTGATAAAGGGAGCGGGCTCTTCTCTTTACATTGAGACCGCCGGGAAGGATGCCGTCCGTGGTCAGTCCGCGCTCTATGCAGGCATCGAAAACGTCGAGAATTTGCTCTAGTTTGCCGCGCAGATCGCTCTCTTTCAGTCCCCGCTCGCTCTCATTGGCAATGACAATTTGCCAGGGCGGCAAGCCACTTTTCTTCACCTGTTCAATGAATTCCTCGGCACTGTTATAGGGGTAGGGCAGCTGGAAGAATTCCGTACTTTCGCCGGCCGGTTTACGCTCTCCGGTCTCTTTGTCTACCGGTTCGATAAAGCCGCCGCCTACGGAGAGAATTACTTCCTGAAAGATGACCCGGTCCTGACTGAGCAGGCGAAAACGCAGAGTGTTGGGATGGGGAATCGGACCGTCGTCCATGGTCCAGTTCAACCAGTGTAGATCTTGATCCGGATGGAACTTCACCCTCAGTGCCGGCGACAGGTCAAGATACGGGTTCTGCCGCAGATCATCCATGGCCTGCCAGATGGCGGCTACTTCGGAGTCACGGGGGCAAAGTCCGGCGAGACCGGCGCAGACCGCTCCGTCTGTCTGGTGTCCCTTGCCTGTCAGCGAGAGAGAGCCGTAGAGTTCTACTTGTAAGACAAGGTCAGGTTGGTTCTTTTCACCAGTCTCTGCATAGTTTTTCAGGGCCCGGACCGCTTCCTTTCGGAAGGCCAGGGCTGCCACCATCGGTCCTACGGTGTGAGAACTGGATGGTCCGACGCCTATCTTGAACATATCAAGTGGGCTGATGTGATCTGCTCTTAGTGGATTCATAGGTCTGGATTCTACTACTAAAGTCAAATTGTTACGTGATGAAACTATTGGATGAAGCTGCTTCAGCGGCGGGACCGGCAAATTGCAGTGATTGCCCTGCCTTGATTTCTTTTCATCTCCTGACCCCGACCTGGTTTCTGGTTTCGGCGTTTCATCAAGGGGGCTCCTCAATCTGCTATAAATCTCCTGTTATTCGGCTTGGTAAGCCAAGGGAGATTACCCTATGTTGACTTTGACAAAACCCGGCATCGAAGAGTATGCCGAGTCTAAAAGCGAGCCGGTCAGCGCTCTTTTGAGTAAGCTGGCTCGTGATACCTACGAATCCATGCCTATTCCGTGGATGCTCACCGGCCGTTTGGAAGGACGGTTCCTCAAAATGATGGTGCAGATCTCCGGTGCTAAGAACGTACTGGAAATCGGCATGTTTACAGGTTATTCAGCACTTTCTATGGCCGAGGGTCTGCCGGAGGGCGGTAGCGTCACCACCCTGGACATTGATCCTGCTTGCATAGAGTTTGCCAAGAGTTATTTCGAGCGCTCTCCCTTTGGCAGTCGTATTGAAGTGGTAGCCGGTCCGGCTCTTGAATCGCTCAATAAACTGAGCGGTCCTTTCGACTTTGTTTTCATCGACGCCGATAAGGTCAATTACAAAAACTATTACGAGGCGGTCTTGCCGAAGCTCACCAGGGGCGGTGTCATACTCGTTGACAATGTTTTGTACAGCGGCTATGTAGTCGACCCCCATACCACCGATGAAAATGCCAGAGCTATTGCCGCTTTTAACGATTTTGTGGCGGCCGATGAGCGCGTCGACAGGGTCATGCTAACGATCCGAGACGGCGTCTATATGATTCGCAAGAGATAACATTTCTACAGCAACACAACAGGGGATTGATTGAGATGACAGTCAAGACGGAAACATTGATGCGCACGGCAGTGGTGGATACCCTTAAGAAAGAGAGCATCGGTAAGTCTGTTAAGGTCTGCGGATGGGTGCGTACCCGCCGCGATTCCAAGGGCGGTTTCTCCTTCATCGAATTGAATGACGGCTCTACCTTCGACAGTGTTCAGGTGCTGGCTGAAAATACCCTGCCTAACTATGAGAGCGAAGTCTTGAAGTTGAGCATCGGCAGTTCCGTTGAAGTACTTGGCACAGTGGTCGAGTCGCCCGGAAAGGGGCAGACCACAGAGGTCAAGGCCGGCTCTTTGAAGGTGCTGGGCTATGCCGATGCCGCTACCTATCCCCTGCAGAAGAAAGGAACTTCCTTCGAGTTTTTACGCACCATTGCCCACTTGAGACCCCGCACCAATACCTTCGGTGCCGTGGCCAGAGTGCGTAATGAAATCTGTCGCTCCATCCACAATTTCTTTCAGTCCCGCGGCTTCCTCTATGTCCACGCACCTATAATCACCGGTTCGGACTGCGAAGGGGCCGGGCAGATGTTCCGGGTCACCACCCTGGATCTGGACAACCTGCCTCGCACCGAAGACGGCAAGGTCGACTTCGAGCAGGACTTCTTCGGTAAGTCCACCAACTTGACCGTCAGTGGTCAGTTGGAAGGAGAGATTTTCGCTACGGCGCTCAGCAACATCTACACCTTTGGTCCCACCTTCCGGGCCGAAAATTCAAACACATCCAGGCACCTGTCAGAGTTCTGGATGATTGAGCCGGAGATGTCCTTCTGCGACCTGGAAGGCAATATGCAGTGTGCCGAAGATTTCCTCAAAACAATATTCTCGGATGTGTTGAATAACTGTCCTCGCGATATGGCATTCTTCAATGAGCGGATAGACAAAACCGTGATAGAGACTCTGCAGGGTATTGTGAGCAGTTCCTTTGAGAGAGTTTCTTATACCGAGGCCGTCGATATCCTCCTCAAGAGCGGCGAGACCTTCGAGTTTCCCGTTTCCTGGGGAATCGATCTGCAATCTGAACATGAGCGCTATCTGACCGAGAAGAAGTTCAAGAAGCCTGTCATTGTTTATGACTATCCCAAAGACATCAAAGCCTTCTACATGCGTCTCAATGACGATAATAAGACGGTAAGAGCCATGGACGTGCTGGTGCCGAAAGTGGGTGAGATCATCGGCGGCAGTCAGAGGGAAGAGCGCCTTGATGTGCTGGAGCGGCGCATGCTCGATAGCCATCTCGATCCGGCTGAATACTGGTGGTACCTTGATCTGCGTCGTTTCGGCACCGTTCCTCATGCCGGTTTCGGTCTTGGGCTGGAGCGTACCGTGCAATTTTGTACCGGCATGGGCAATATTCGTGACGTGATTCCGTTCCCGAGAGCACCTAAGACGGCTGAGTTCTAAAACTCCTTAGAGGAAGAGCCAGTCGGTCATGGTGCTAATGATGCGGCTTCGAACTGAGGCCAGAACCGCTTCCGGTACTTCCGCGCGGCCGAGAAATTCCAGCCAGGCAAAGAGATCAGTGAGCAGGCACTTTTGATAAAGCTCCTGATTGCTGAGCTTGCCGCCGCCTGCCCGGTAGCCCTGAAAAACAGCTTCTCTCACTGCTTTCTCCTGGGAGAACGGGGGGCGCAGTAGATTGCCTAAGTCTACATAGGGTGTGCCGCTGAAGGCGAATTCAAAGTCCAGTACCGCCACTACCCGTGGTGAAGGTCCGCCGGAGATGAGCAGGTTGGAGCTGCCGAAGTCGCTGTGGCAGAGGCAGGGTAAATCTTTATAGTCATCGAGAAGATCGGCTTCCTGCTCCAAAAAGGCCAGGAAGCGCCGGCTCAAGGACTTGCCCAGGAGAGCGGTTCGACCTTTCTCCAGAAGAATGTTCTCGGCAAAGCGCCGCAGTCCCTGTCCGTTTATCTCCACCACTTTGTCTACGAGCAGGTTCTCGTCCAGGAAGCCCTGGCTGGCAAAACGCATTTGGTGCAAAGCGGCCAGGGTCTGACCGAGATTCTCGGCCAGGGCAAGAGTCTCGTCCTGCCCCAGGTTGTTCACCTGGTCCAGGCTCTCGCCTTGTACGTATTCCATGATGATGTAAGGCACACTGCTGAACACATCATTGTCGTCGCTGGCCAGGTAGAACTCGGGCATGGGTACGGTAGCCTTGAGCATCTGATTGAGCTTCTCTTCCTTCCGTAAGTCGCTCAAAGTGCCGTGCTCAAGCAGCCGCAGCACAAAGTGACGGCGCCCAAAGATTTCGCTCTTAAGTTCTACTCGATAGTTGGAGTTGGAAAAACCGTTCTCCAAAAGCGAAAGGGTTTCCACCCGTATCTTTGCCGGATTGTCTGTGAGAGGTTGAAAGAGTCTTTCCGCCTCACTTGCACTCAAGGACAACCTTGGTGTCAGGCTTGATCTGCTCCACCCTTCTTTCAATCAGCTTACCTTCAGCTTTCTATCGCGGTCCGGGTTTTGCATCACGGCCACAGCCAGTACTCCGGCCAGGGTGAAGAATATGAGCAACATGAATGGCGAGTTGAAGCTCTTGGTTTTTTCTACCAGAAGCCCGGTCATGTAAGGTGCAATAATGCCGGCCAGCGCCAGGAAGCTGTCCATCAAGCCCAGACTGGTAGCGGCTTTGTCTTTGGCTAGATCGGTATTGATGGCATAAAAGGAGGCGTTGGGCATGAGTCCGAAGCCAAGGCCGAGGGAGAGAAAGAAGATGGCCCATTCGAAGGAGGGGCTATAGAGGATCGGCACAAAAGAAATTGCCGAAAGAAGCTGGCAGATCCAGATCATGTGCGAACGTGCAATACGCATACTGCCTGTTTTAACCCAGAGTAGGTCTGAGATATAGCCGGCGATGGAAAGCATGGATGCCGCCACCAACCACGGTATCCAGAGCGTCTTGCCGACTGTGGCCATTTTTACGTGGAAGGTATAGCAAAGATACTCAGGCAGCCAGTGTACGGCAAAAAAGAGGAGATAGCCGAAGGCGAAAAAGGCAAAGTTATTGGCCACCAGAGACTTATTGGTGAGCATAAACTTCCAGGTGGTCTTTCCGAGGGAAATCTCATGGGCTCTTATTTCTTTGTGTTCCCGAGTTCTATCCACGGTGGCGCCGTCTCTGATATGAGCCAGCTCACTGTCAGAGACAAAGCGAGAATGTTCGGGATAATCTCTAAAGACAATCCACCAGACAACGGCCCAGACGATACCCACCACCCCCAGAATCACGAACATTTCTTTCCAGCCGTAAGTGCCCATCATGGCTGTCAGAAGCGGTGCGCCTATGGCCGATGCCATCGGCACCGCCGCCAAACCGATGGCTGTGGAACGGGCCCGTTCCTGGGTCGGCAGCCAGTCTGCCACCACCCTTGTGAGCGAGGGAAAATGGGGACCTTCGGACAGACCCAGGCAGGTGCGCAGCCCGCAGAAGAGCGGCAATGTGGAAGCCTTGCCGATGAAGGCCGTGCATAAGGACCAGACTATGGCCGCTCCGGCCCAGACCTTTCTCGCCCCCCATTTGTCCACCATGATGCCGCCGCCTGTGGTCATAATCATGTAGCCCACACCGAAGGCGGCTGTAATCTTGCCGAAATCTTCATGGTTGAAGCCGAATTCGGCTTTCATTGGTTCCATGGCATAGGAGATGGCTGTGCGGTCAAGGTAGTTGACCAGAGTTATAAAGAAGGCAAAACCGAGAATGACCCAGCGGTAGGCAGTTCTTTCCGTGGTGGGCAAAGTTTTTGGCTGGCCTTCGGCCAGCTCAAGCTCAGGTTTGCTCATTAGATAACCTTAATATGATGCGCGGTTTTACTCGCCCGGTGGGAAACCGGTGCGGGACATAAGCTTATCCTATGTAAGCGCCCTCTTTCCTGTGCAAAAATTTTTTTCTGAAAAATTGAACTTTTTGGACCTTGGTGACGTTTCTATATTTGGTAGCCCAATTTTATCGCCGGGAGTGAATTAACAATGAGTATCAGCCGCAAATCCCTATTTTCATTTGCCGGAGCTGTGGCTCTGGTTTTGCCTCTTGCTATCAATCAGCCTGTTCTTGCCCAGGAAGGGGCTGCCTTCGATCAGGAATTGCCGCCCCTGGCTCTTGATCTGCCTCCGGGTGTCATGCCCTTGCCTGGTGCCATTGCCATCGACGGTCCTCCTCCGGGCGATGAGATGGTTATTGGTTTCGGTTCCCTGCCTATGCCGGTGCCCGCTATGGAGGCCGGCAGAATGTGTCCCTCCTCCGGTGGCTGCCCTCTTATGAAGGGCGAGAACGCTCTCACCGATGAGCAGTTCGAAAAAATGTACAGCCTTAAGAACGCCATGCTCGACAAGGTCGGACCCAAGATGGCAGAACTGTCGTCCCTTGAGCGTCAGTTGAAAGACGTATTGACCGGTGCATCCATCGATGCCAAAAAGGCAAACGATCTGAAGAACAAAATCACCCAGGCTAAGTCCGACCTGGCTTCCATTAAAGTCGAGCATCAAATCGCCATGGCTGAGACCCTCACGGCAGAGCAGCGCAAGGCTCTGCGTCAGGCTATGGTGAAAGGCTCCATGTCCCCTATGGGTGGAAAAGGAAAGATGATGATGCGCTCCCGCCATCGTGGTATGGGCGGCCCGCGTTAAGTTCCATCAAGTTTCACGTTCGATTCACTCTCACGTGTCTAAATGGTAATGGGACCGGGCAAGATTCTTCTTGCTCGCTCCCATTGCCTGGGTCTGGTGAAGCGCATGGGGAGCGACGGCTTGAAATCGGCTTCCCGCGTGGAGTGTGATTGCAAAACTAGACCTGGCACGGGCATCTATCTGGCGTAAAACTTTTGCATCTGAGGGCGCTTAAATGCCGCAATCTATTTTCTTTACTGTACCTGCCAAACAGCAGGACAGAAATTTCTCAGGCACTCACCGGCAGCTTTGGACGGCTCGATGGACCGTCCTTGGACTTGTCTTTGGCCTTGTGCCGGTGATGGGTCTTGTCAGTCTTCCACCGGTGCAGGCTGAGGAAGCAAACGGTGGCGAAGTGAGCTTCAACAAGCGCCCCACTCCTTCCAACCTGGTTGATCTGGTGCGTCAGGCTAAAGTGGTAAACCCCGACTACCCGCTGCATGTGCTGATATCCGGTAATTTTGCCACCGTCATGACCAGGCGGCACCCTAAAGCCAAAGACGAAGATCTCAAGATCGACGCCGTGCTTATCACTAAGTCGATACTAGATGCTTATGGCTACTGCCTTGACGGCGTCAGGGTGTTGTACCGCGATGAAGACGGTTCCAACGGCAAGCGCATTGCCGTAGCGGAAGCCGACATCAAAAACTATGCCGCCGGCACCATGGAGCCGCAGCGGTTTCTCGACAGTTTGAAAATGGTGAGCATAGACGGAGAACTGGAAAATGATCCCCGACACGGCAATAAGGCCGGTGCTGCGGTAAGCGAACTTTCCGTCTCCCCGGGACCCTTTGAAGACCAGCGCCTTTTGCTGCTAGACCGCATCAACGCCTTGCGCAAGCGGGGCACCGGTGTCGGCCCCTACGAGCAACTCTTTCTCGCCATGGATCAATCAGCCAGGAATCAGTCCAGCGACGAGGTGCGCAAGCAAGTGAAGGCTCTCGCCGAGCGTCTCAGCGAGCAGGAGCAACTGTGCAGGCAGGCGGAACTGGTCAGTCGGGGTAAGGGCGTACAAGGCACTACCTCCACGGCCTCGGCCAGTTCTCCCAACGAAGCACGCATAAAGGAAAGCCTCAAGGCCGCCGGTATCGATGGGCATCGAATGGTCGATAAAGTTGGTGATGACCTCAATTACATGCAAAAGATGGGCCTTGATGTAAACAGCCTCAGGGCAGAGCTAAAGGCAGCTGAGCAAGCCATGGACAAAGATCCGGCGGCCGGTATGAAAGCCCTGCGCCAGATCAAAGAAAAAATGTATGCTGCTGCTCAGAATGCCGGGCCCAGGCATGTTCCAGGTGGTCAGTACCAGGGCCCGAACGGCATGCCCGGCGGGCAGCCCCAGGGTCAGATGCCGCCCGGCGGTCAGTATCCGCCCATGCACTGAGGTTTTGTCCCGTCCTCTTAATTTAACAGTTTTGGCTGTATCAGTAGATCTGAGGTTGATGGGGGAACATCAAGTATGACTACCCCAATAAGCAGTACTGAATGGCAAATGACTGCGGATGAAGACAATCTGGCAAAGCCGTCCGAGGCGTGGCAGCAATTTGCTCCGCCGGTACAGGACCCCGCGCACGGGTTTCATTTATTATCGGACGAAGAGGAAAGGGCTACCACTAATGTCATGGACTTGCCGGAGGATCAATCAACCTCCGGTGGGCAGTCTCCTCTGGCCGCCGGGGATGCGGGCACCGGTTTGGGAAGTAATTTGGGCAGTGATTCTGAAGGCTCCGGTCGTGGTCTGACCGGTAACATTCAAAAGTACAAAGACCCGCTCATCGGCACTTATTTGGAAGACCGTTATCACATACTGTCGGTGCTTGGTTGGGGCGGCATGTCTGTGGTCTATAAGGCCAGGCAGGAACCACTGGACAGGCTTGTGGCCATCAAGACCGTTAAGTTTCGCGTGGACGAGCGCCCGGATATCTGGCGACGCTTCGAGCGTGAGATTCGTACTTTGAGCAAGCTGTCCCATCCGAATATAGTCAGTGTCTACGACTGTATTGTGGGCGACGACGGGCAGCCCTATGTAGTAATGGATTATCTGAAAGGGCGCTCCCTCGATCAAGTATTGCAAGACGACGGCCGCTTCAGTCTTGCCGATCTTGCCGATGTGGGCGGTGATATCGCGGCTGCTGTCGGTCATGCCCACCGGCATGAGGTTATTCACCGAGACCTCAAACCTGCAAATATAATGCTTGTGGATGACATAAATCAGACCGACGGACTGCCGGCTGGTGATACTACCAGCAGTGTCAAGCGCGTGGTCAAGGTGGTGGACTTCGGTCTGGCTAAGCTGGGGGAAGACAGTCGTAGGCTTACCAATTCCGGCGAACTCTGGGGATCACCTCCCTACATGAGCCCCGAGCAGATCCGGGGCGGTGGTATTGACCACCGGGCTGATATTTATGCCCTTGGAGCCGTGCTTTACGAAATGGCCACGGGCAAAGATCCATTTTATGGCGCCGAAATCTACGAGTTACTGCACAAGCATGTCTATGAAATTCCCCCTACCTTAAAAGAGTCCTGTCCGGAGGGAGATTTCCCGGAAGCTCTGGAACTGGTCATCGCAAAAGCCCTGGCTAAAGAGCCGGATGACCGTTTTCAGTCTATGGCGGAATTGAAGGATGCCCTGGTTTTGGCCTGCAACGGAGGCAAACCGTTGTTAGCCCCGCTCAGTCCTCGCTCCACAGCCGGGTTGGCCGCCCTGCCCCCAGCGCGGCGGGCCGTGCCGGAGACCGCTCTGACGGCCGAGTCGGAAGCCACTCGCTTCCAACGTCCCCTCGGTCTGGCCTTTCTTTCCCTTCTCCTGGTTCTCTGTGCTCTTCTCTTTGTGAGAGGCTTGTCTCCGACTCCCCCGGGACTCAAAAGAAATGTGGATGCCGCTTATTTGAAGAGCCGGTCCGAACCGACCCAGACAGGCGTGGAGCCGCCGCCGGTCGTCAAGAAACCGGCGCCGGTCAGCCGCATCAGTAACAATACCGCTGTTGCCGCCGGTCAGGGGGCGAGAGCACGCCGTCGCCGTCCGGTTTCGCCTGCCCGCAGTGAGGGGGAGCGGGAATTGCTTAAGAAAAACCCACCTAATTCTTCTTCCGGTCCTGTAAAACAAACTAAATTCGATATCCTTCGGCAAATGAAAAACCCGGCACTGAGGAAGGAAGCCGGCGATAATTGATAAAGTGGGACTAATTTAGGATAGAGCAGGCGCTTTGTGAAGCGGAGTTCGGCGTTAACTATGAACAGGATGGCAATTTCTACCAAGTTAAAAGTGATGGCTTGTACCCTGGCCCTGGCGGTCAGCTCGGGTTATTCCGGAGCGATGGCGGCCTGGTATGACAATGAGAATACCTTTCTTGATCGCGGCAAGCAGTCTTACAACAGTGGTGCTTTCGATCAGGCGATTTCACAATTGAGCGAGTGTCTCAAGCTCAATCCCAATCGCGCCGATGCTTACTACTGGCGGGCCATGGCTTATCAGGGCATCAAGCAGCAAGACAAGGCATTGAAAGATCTGGACGAGGCTATTCGCCTTGCTCCCGATAGCGCCACTTGTTATTTGAACAGGGGCTTGATTTATTCCAATCAGGGCAAACTGGAAGCTGCTGTTGAGCAGTTCGAAGAGGCTCTGCGCTACGACGGTAATCTCAATGAGGCCGAGATAAACAAGAAGTTTTGCTTGAAAGAAATTGAAAAGCAGCGTATCGCCAAAGAAAATCCGCAGCCGACCCAACCAGCGACGCCGGTTAAAAGCAGTGTCCTGGCCGTGACGGCAAGCAATACTACCGCCGCTCGCGCTGGCGCTCCTCGCACCGCTGGTAGTACTACTGCCGCGGCCACCGCTCTCGGTAACGACCCCAAGTGGTTGAAGCTGGAGAAAGAGCTTGAAGTGAAGGCCCAGAAAGAGCGGGCTGAAGCCGAGCGCTTGGCTCTGGCCCGGGCCAAAGCCGAGGCTGAGAATGCCCGCTTAGCCTTGAAAGCTAAAGAGCTGGAAGAGCGAGCCGAGCGCGAGAAGGCCCGCCACGACGAAGCCGAAGCTCGCCGCATTGCCATGGCTGCAAAGGTAAAAGGCAAGTCCGGCACCGCTACCGAGACCAGAGGGGAAGCCGAGACCGGTGGGGAGGAAACTGCCGGAGCCGCTCTCGATATCACCAATCGTCCGGTGCGTGACAAGTGGGCTTTGATAATCGGAATAAGCAATTTCCAGGACAAGAATCTCAATCTCAAATATCCAGCCAAGGATGCCCGCGACTTTCATGATTTCTTGATCAAAGAAGCTAACTTTGCCCCGGATCACGTCAAGTTGCTGGTGGACGAGAAGGCCACCCGCGCCAATATCCTTTCGGAGTTGGGTGACAAATGGTTACCCCGCGTGGCTAATCCTGACGACCTGGTACTTATTTACATAAGTAGCCACGGTAGTGCCTCCGACATGGATATCGGCGGCGTTAATTACCTCTTGGCTCACGATAGCCAGGTGGACAGTCTCTATGCCTCCGGCCTGCCCATGCAAGACCTGACACGTATTATCAAAGGGCGCGTACACAGCGACCGGGTGGTCCTGGTTCTTGATGCCTGCCATAGTGGTGCCGCCGAGGCCGCCGGTTCCAAAGGGCTCTATCGCAAGGGTAATCTGGATGCCGAAGCCGTGGCGCAAGGCACCGGTCAGCTTGTCATTTCTTCCAGCCAGCCCTCCCAGGTTTCCTGGGAATCCAAGAATTATCAAAATAGTGTGTTTACACGCTGTTTGATTGAGTCTCTGCGGAAGAACGGTTCTGCCACCACCCTGGGCGATGCCTTTCAGAATCTGAAAGATCGCGTGCAGGAAGAGGTCTTGCGGGAGAGGGGTGTAATGCAAACACCGGTTCTGAAAACCCGCTGGAAAGGCAATGATTTGCGCTTGTCTACTCCGGCAGTTAGCCCCCGCCCGGGTCTTACCGACACGCCTTAGGCTGAAGTACAATAACGGTCTAAAGTTGGTTTGAGCCATCAGAGGACCATGTCTAAAGTTTTGTCCGTACCCAAGGTAGAAGAGATACTGGTCCTGGCCCGTCAGGCGGAAGGCACCGCTGCCAATGCCCCGGCGGAAACGGAGCGGTCGCAGGATTTATTGACCCTGCTATCCCGGCTCTGTGCCGCCCTGGATTGCGAGGAAGAGCGGCGGGATGCTCTTGCTTGTCTGCATGGCCTGGCCGCTGCGCTGGAGAAGGAAAACTTACCGGCTCTGCAGCTTAAAACCGTCTCCTTGCCAGGGCTCGATTGTCCCATTCGCCTGCTTTTGACTAAAGCCGTCTTTTCACCGGAGTTCTGGGGGCGTACCTTTGCCGAAGGTCTGCTCAAAGGCAAAGAGCAATTTAGAGGGCGAAAAATTGTCGAGGTCGGCACCGGCTCAGGCTGGATTTCTTTGCTTTTGCTCTTCTTTACTCATGTAAAGGAAGTAGTGGGTTTGGATTTGAATCCGGTGGCTATCACGATGGCCAGACTCAACACCTGGCTCAACGGTACCAAGAGCACCGCTCCCGGTGAGTTTTCCATGCGCCTCAGCCTGGCCGGAGACCCGATTGTCAGCGCCTTTAAGGTGGAAGTTTCCGACCTCCTTTCCGCCCCCCTTGCCCGTGGCGAAAAGTTTGATCATGTGATTGGCTGCATTCCCCAGGTGCTCCATCCCAAGCCCCTGGTCTTGCCCGGTAAGCAGAGCGGCCGCCGCGGTGAAGAAAGTGAAACCTCTGTTGAGGGTTTTTCGGAAGAGGATCTCTATGATCTCTCCAATTACTGTTTTGAGCAGGGCATCCTGGAAGACCGTTTCGGCCTGCCCCTCATTGCCAGCGCCCTTGAGCAGTCGCAGCTTTTGCTCAATCAGGGCGGCAAAGTAACCCTCGTGCTTGGTGGACGACCGGGACGCCAGGCCATTGAGAGCATGTTCGAAAGACGCGGACTTGATGCCCGTCTAGTCTGGATGCGCCGCATTCAACAGGCTGATGACACGGATCTCGCTTCCCTGGTTGAACTGGAGAAGTCCTACGATATTCGCTTTCATTTCTTCATGTCCCGTGAGTCCGATGCCGGTGAATCCGTTTCTGCCGCTACTGCCGTTAAGCTTCTGGCCAGCGGTCGTCCTGTCTATCATGACCTGCTTGTTTATGAGGCCGTGACTCGATTTGAACCCCATGTCTTCGACTTTGTAAGGAACCTCTCTCAACTGCACCTGACCAGCTTGCGCAAAGAGTTGGATTTCTCAAGACTGCAAGAGGAGCGTGTCAGTTTCTTGAGTCGACTTTCCCAGTCTATGTTGGAATCAAGAGCCCTGCCTTATCCGCATGAGCGCGGCGACATGAGCATTCGTGAGCTTCTGGCTCGCTATCTGAACGGCTTTTGCTATTATCCGGTGGAAGCTGCCGACTTGTTCATCGCGCCCTCCCGGGCTGAGCTGAGTTCCATCATCTTTAAATTGTGCACCGAGAAACAAGACCGCATCTTGCTTTCCTCCACCCTTTCGCCGGTTTATATTGACGCAGCCAGGCAAGCCGGACTTGATATTACTGTGGGCAACGATGACCT
>Ga0268298_10000790_pt1 | contig 39610 bp, 41 predicted proteins | sample WWTPWeurt_MetaG_FD_194462 | JGI IMG/M metagenome (GOLD analysis project Ga0268298, IMG submission 194462) | Activated sludge microbial communities from WWTP in Nijmegen, Gelderland, Netherland - WWTP Weurt | ecosystem: Engineered > WWTP > Aerobic digester > Activated sludge | place...
CAGGCGTTTCAACGTCGTCAAAAGCCGTTCGTTGTCCCGGGGGTGCAGACCGATGGTCGGTTCATCCAAAACGTAGAGCACGCCCACCAGACCCGAACCGATTTGTGTCGCCAAATGGATGCGCTGAGCTTCGCCGCCCGCCAACGTCGCCGACTCCCGATCCAAAGTGACGTAATCCAAGCCGACGTCCACCAAAAAACTCAGCCGGGACCGGATTTCCTTCAGCACTTGGCGGGCCACGAACTGGGCTTTCTCCGACAAGGCCAGAGTTTTAAAAAACTCATTGGCCTCCGACACGGACAAGCGGACCACTTCGGAAATACTTTTGCCGCCCACGGTCACGGCCAGGGCCTCGGGTTTGAGGCGCGCGCCCTTGCAGTCGGGGCACAGGCGGCTGCGCATGAACCGGGCCTGGATTTCCTCTTTAACAAAAGCGGACTCCGATTCCTTGTACCGCCGCTCCAAATTGCCGATCACACCTTCGAATTCCTTGACGTTTTTGCCCCAGGGGGATTTGTGATCGATGCCGCCGTGCAGCACCGCGCGGCGCTGTTCCCGCGTCAGCCGCCCCCAAGCAACGTCCATCGGGATGCGGTTGCGGCGGCAAACCTCCTCCAGTATTTCGGTGTAATAGCCCGACCAAGACTTCTTCCATCGGTTGGTGCGGGTGGTCACGGGGTCGGACCAGGCGGCCAGAGCCCCGCCGGCGATGGACAGTCCGTCGTCCGGCACCACCAAGTCCTCCGCGATTTCAAGCTTCACCCCCAACCCGTCGCAGGAGGGGCAGGCGCCGTAGGGGCTGTTGAACGAGAAAAGCCGAGGCTCCACCTCGGGCAAACTCGTGCCGCAGTGGGCGCACGCGCTGTGCTCCGAGAACAGGCGGGGCGGGCCGTCCGCGCCCTTTTCGTTCAGCACCAGCAAAAGCCCGCGCGACTCCTTGAGGACCGTTTCGACGGAATCGGCCAGGCGGTCCCGGCTCGCTGACGACACCGCCAGGCGGTCCACCACGACTTCAATGGAGTGCTTCTTGTAACGGTCCAGGGGGATCTTTTGGTCCAACTCGTAAAGCCGCTCGTTCACGCGCACGCGGACGTAGCCGCTTTTCTTCAGTTTCTCAAAGAGTGCTTCGTAGGTCCCCGTGCGGCCGCGAACCAGCGGTGCCAAAAGTTGGACGTTTTTGCCGTCGTAGACCTTGGCCACCTCCGCGATGATCTGGCTCGCCGATTGGGCGTGGATTTCCCGGCCGCAGTCGGGGCAATGGGGCGTGCCGACCCGGGCGTACAGGAGGCGGAGATAGTCGTAGATTTCGGTGACGGTGCCGACGGTGGAGCGGGGGTTGTGGGACGGCGTGCGTTGCTCGATCGCGATCGCGGGGGAGAGGCCTTCGATCAAATCCACGTCGGGTTTTTCCATCAATTCCAAAAATTGCCGCGCGTAGGCGGAGAGGCTCTCCACATAGCGCCGCTGGCCCTCGGCGTAGATGGTGTTGAAGGCGAGGGAACTTTTCCCGGAGCCGGAAAGGCCCGTCACGACCACCATCTTGTCGCGGGGAATTTCAAAAGTGAGATTTTTTAAATTATGTTCGCGCGCGCCCCGGACGCGGATGACATCCGCGCTCACGGGGCCTCGGCCAATTGACGAACCGCCGCCTCGACACCGCGCACCACGTGCCCCAGGCGATGGTAGTCCAAGGTTTCGGGAGTGTCGTTGGCGGTGTGGTAGTTCGAATTTCGAAATTCCGCGGTGTCAGTGATCATCAGCGCGTCGTAGCCTTCGTTCCAATAATTCATGTGGTCGGATCGCTCGATCCCGGGCACTTGCCGGGTGGCGATCAGTGTGCGGACGGGCAAAGGCGTTGCGGCGCGCATGGCCCGGGCGACCGCGCGCAGGCCCCGGCTTTGGCCGAAAATGCCCACCACCCCGATAAAATTGCCGCGGTGGGGGTAAATCAAACCCATCCCGGGCAACGGATAGCGTTGACTGCCCGGCGCGTCGCGGAAATACCCGATCATTTCGAGCGACATCATGAGCCGCACCCGGGCGCCCGCCGCCCGAAGAGCCGCCGCGTGGACGGCGCTGCCCATCTGGGGCGTTCGGCAATGGGGCGCTTCTTCCAAGCAATAGGCCACCAGCTCCACTCGAAGGGGCGGCGGCGTCGCCGCGAAGGCCCGCGCCAGCTCAAACACCCCGGCCACACCCGAGGCGTTGTCATCGGCCCCCGGCTGGGCGCCGGCCGTGTCGTAATGGGCGCCGATCACAATCCGCTCTTCCGTGGGAGGCCCCGCCTCGGCGATGATGTTGGCGTATCGAGCGTCGCCCGCGGTCCACTCTTGCCGGCGGGGGGGAAGGCCCAGATTCTCAAATTCCTTGACCAAATGATCCGCCGCGCGCCCGAGAACATCCGGATGGCCCGCGTCCCGGGGAAAAAAATCGTCGCAGAGTGTTCGAACCCGCGTCCGCAGTCGTTCGTCCAAGGGAACCACGCCGGCCTCTTTTGAATCAGTCACGGGAGGCGATCTCCGGGGCGTTCGCCAAATACGCGCGATCCCCCTCCACGAAGGTGGCCCGCCCCGCGAGGGACGGATCGGTCCGGGGCCAATCGGCGGTGAAGTGCAACCCCCGGGACTCTTGCCGCGCCAACCCGCAACGGATGACCAAGTCGGCCACCACCGCGATGTTGCGCAGTTCGAGCAGGTCCGGCGTCAACAGAAAATCCCAATAATATTCGTGAATTTCCTTTTGCAGAAAGGCGATGCGACTCTTCGCCCGTTCGAGCCGCTTTGTGGTTCGGGCGATCCCGACGTAGTTCCACATGAACCGCCGCACCTCCTCCCACACTTGGCGGATGACCACCTGTTCATCGGGGTTCCGCGCTTGGCCCGGGTTCCAGGCCGGCACGTCGGCGGCCGCGAGCGGGGTGTCGGCGGATTTGAGGTCCTCCCACCGGCGGGCGACCGCCTGGGCGAAAACAAGCGCCTCCGGTAGGGAATTGGACGCCAACCGGTTGGCCCCGTGGAGGCCCGTGCAGGCCACTTCGCCCAGGGCGGAAAGCCGGGGGATCGTGGTCGACCCACCGAGGTCGGTCCACACCCCGCCGCAAAAATAGTGCGCCGCCGGGACCACCGGGATCCGCTGGGTGGTGATGTCGATGCCGTAGGACAGGCAGCGTTCGTGGATTTTGGGAAATCGCCGCCGCAGGAAATCCGCCCCGCGGGCCGTGATATCGAGAAACGCGCACTCCTCGCCGGTGCGCTTCAATTCTTCGTCGATGGCGCGCGCGACGATGTCGCGGGGCGCCAACTCGCCGCGCGGGTCGGCTTTTTTGACGAACCGCTCGCCGGCGCGGTTTTTCAAAATGGCGCCTTCGCCGCGAAGCGCCTCCGTGATCAGAAAGTTTTTGGCTTTGGGATGGAAAAGACACGTGGGGTGGAACTGAACGAATTCCAGGTTGGCCAGACGCGCCCCCGCGCGGTGGGCCATGGCCATGCCGTCGCCGGTGGCGATGTCGGGGTTGGAAGTGTACAGATACACCTTGCCCGCGCCGCCGGTGGCCAGGGCGGTGGCGCGCGCCAGGAACGTGTGGACCCCGCCCTGTTCGATGTCCAGCACGTAGGCCCCGGCGCAGGCGTCGGGGCCGGGCTGGCCCAAATGGGCGCGGGTGATGAGATCCACCGCGAAGTGATGCTCGTGAAGGGTGATGCGGGGGTTTTCGCGCACGCGTTCCACCAGCGCCTGTTCGACCGCGTGGCCGGTGTAATCGCCCACGTGGAGGATGCGACGGCGGGAATGGCCCCCTTCGAGACCGAGCTCAAAGGCCGTCGCCGCCGCGGCTTTGGGCGGCGCCACCGAGAAACGCACGCCCCAACGCACAAGATCATTGATGCGCTCGGGGGCCTCCGCCACCACGCGGCGCACCACGGTCTCGTCGCAAAGACCGGCGCCGGCGTCCAGGGTGTCCCGCACGTGCGCGTCGAAAGAATCGCCCTCGGCGAACACCGCCGCCAGCCCGCCTTGGGCGTAATCGGTGGCGGAGTCGGACAGGGCGCGCTTCGTCACCACGCGGACGGTCCCGATTTCACTCGCCTTGAGCGCCAGCGACAACCCGGCGATGCCGGACCCGATGATGAGAAAGTCGCTCGAGAGGGTGTGGGACATTGCGATGGATTCTATCCTACCCGGCCAAAACCCGCCAGAGGCGCAACACCCGCGCCGTGGCCGCCACGTCGTGAACACGCAGAATTCGCGCGCCTCGGTCGGCCGCCCAAAGGTGAGCGGCCAAGGACCCCTCCAAACGTTCGCTGGGCGGCAAGGGGCGGTCCTCGCTCCCCAGCACTCGACCGACGAAGGATTTGCGGGAAGCGCCCACGAGGATCGGCCGGCCCAAGGTTTTGAAGGAATCCAAACCGCGAAGAATCGCCAGGTTATGCTCGGTGGTTTTGCCGAACCCTAAGCCCGGATCCAACACAAACCGGTCGCGGGGCAACCCTCGGTCCGCCGCGAAGGCCAACCGTTCCTCAAAAAACGCGCGAATCTCGGCGACCACGTCGCCGTACACGGGATTGACCTGCATGCCACGGGGGTCGCCTTGCATGTGCATGAGGACGGCCGGTGCGCCGAAGTTGCGCAGAACGCCGGGCATGTCCGGGTCCCGCAGGGCGGTCACGTCGTTGATCAAACGGGCGCCGGCCTCAAGGCCTCGCCGCGCGACCACGGCTTTAGACGTGTCGACGGAAATCCACATGCCCGGTAACCGTCGGGCGATCGCCGCCACCACCGGCGCCACGCGGCGGGATTCTTCCTCCGCGTCCACCGGCGCGGCGCCCGGCCGGGTGGACTCCCCGCCCACGTCGATCAACGCCGCGCCCTCGGCGGCCATCTCCACGGCGCGGGCCACCGCGGCCTCCGGCCGGTCGTACCGTCCCCCATCGGAAAAGGAGTCAGGCGTGACATTCAAGATCCCCATAAGAAGGGGCTCCGACGAATTGTTCAGCGTCGACAGCAAATCAGCGCCCGCCACGTGGCCCCCGTTCACCGCTCCATCGGCCCAAGCCGATCAATAACCCCGCGACCAGGAGAGGGGCCCACAGCCGCGCCAATTCCTGGGTCAACACGCGGGCACCGCGTTCCGAAAAGAAACGGGACACGCCGATGGGCGACACCGGCACGAAGCGCCAGGGAAGAAAAAAGCGCTCGTTGGTGAAAGGGCTCAAGAGCGCGATGCCCTTGCCACCGTCCGTCAGGGCGTCCAAAAGGCCGTGGGACGCCATGGCGCCCCAGAGGAGAAAAAAGGAAACCGTTCGGCCGACGCCGAATCCCCGGCCCGCGACCGCGACGACCCCCGCGGCCAGGGCCGCGAACGTCAGCGAGTGGAAAAAGCCCCGGTGCCCCAAGGGGTGCCCGTAGGGAAGGCCAAAGGAAAAAGACAGGACGTCCGCGTCGGGAAGAAGGGAAAAGGCGACCATCGCCCAAAGAAGCCGGGCCGGCAGTCGCCGCGGGCCGAGCGCGATCCGCGCGGCCACGGGCACAACGGGGTGGGTGAAGAGGGTGGGCACGCCGGATGGACCGGCCGAACGTTACGCCGGGCTGGGCGCGGGCGTCAGACCGCCCGAAGCGGCGCCGGACGCGCCGGGAGTGTCGCCGCCGCCGGTCGGGGCGACGGGCAGGGTCCCCCCCGCGATCAAGACGATGATCTCCTCGCCGTTCAATACTTCTTTTTCCATGAGGCCCTTCGCCAGGGCCTCCAGGGCGGCGCGGTGTTCGGTGAGGAGGGCCCGCACCCGGGTTTGCGCCTCGGCGATCAAACGTTTGACTTCCTCATCGATGGCCTGGGCGGTTTGATCGGAGTAGTTCCGTCCCTCGCCGAGCTCCCGCCCGAGGAAAAGTTCCTCGGATTTCTTTTTGTAGGTCACAAGACCCAACTTTTCGCTCATGCCGAACTCGCAAACCATCTTGTGGGCGATCTGGGTTGCTTTGGAGAGGTCGTCCTGGGCGCCGGTGGTGATCTCGTTGAACACGATTTCTTCCGCGGTCCGTCCGCCCAGAAGGATGCACAGCCGGTTGATCATGTCCGACTTGCTTGTTAAATAACGGTCTTCCGTGGGCAATTGAAGGGTGTAACCCAGGGCCGGTCCGCGGGGAATGATCGACACCTTGTGCACGGGGTCGGTGGACGCCAATTTTTGGGCGACCAGCGTGTGGCCCGATTCGTGGTAGGCGATGACCAACTTTTCCTTCTCGCTCATCACGCGGCTTTTGCGTTCTGGGCCGGCGATGACGCGGTCGATGGCCTCCTCCAACTCCTTCATGCCGACGGCTTTTTTGGCGCGCCGGGCGGCCAGAAGGGCGCCTTCGTTCACCAAATTCGCCAGGTCCGCGCCCACGAACCCGGGGGTGCGCCGGGCGATGACCGAGAGGTCCACATCGCCGCCGAGCTTGACGCCCTTGGCGTGGACTTTGAGAATTTGTTCCCGGCCTTTCAGATCCGGCGAGGGGACGGCCACCTGGCGGTCGAAACGACCGGGGCGCAACAGGGCGGGGTCGAGCACGTCCGGCCGGTTGGTGGCCGCGATCAAAATGACGCCTTCCTTCGTGTCGAAGCCGTCCATCTCGACCAGCAATTGGTTCAGGGTTTGTTCCCGTTCGTCGTGGCCGCCGCCGATGCCGGCGAACCGCTGGCGGCCCACGGCGTCGATTTCGTCGACAAACAGGAGGCACGGGGCGTTCTTGCGCCCCTGCTCGAACAAATCCCGCACGCGGCTGGCGCCCACGCCCACGAACATCTCCACGAAATCCGACCCCGAGCTGGAAAAGAACGGCACGCCGGCCTCGCCCGCCACCGCTTTGGCCAGCAGGGTTTTGCCGGTGCCCGGCGAGCCGAAGAGCAACACGCCTTTCGGAATTTTCCCGCCGAGCTTTTGGAATTTGGTCGGGTCTTTCAAGAATTCGATGATTTCCTGCAGTTCTTCTTTCGCTTCGTCGCAGCCGGCCACGTCGGCGAAGGTCACACGCTGTTTCTTGTTCGATTGGAGTTTGGCCTTGGAACGGCCGAACGCCATGGCCTGTTTACCGCCCCCCTGCATTTGACGGATGATCACGAACCACCAGAAGAAGATGAAAACGCCGATCCACACCAGGTTGCCGAGCAGCGCGTTGATCCAGCCCCGCTCCGGTTCGCCGCGGAACGTTTCGACGCCGAGGGCTTCGAGTTCTTCGATGAGTTTGGGGTCGGACAGCGCGATGGCACGGAAAGCCACTGTTTTCCCGTCTTCGCTCTTGTATTTGCCGCGCAGGAGGGCGTTGCCGATCCGAACGTCGGAAACCCGCCCGGCTTTCAACTGGCGCTTGAAAGTGGAGTAATCGATTTCCTTCTCGTTGAAATGGGGGCCGCGCAGGCTTTGAATGAAGAAGAGAATCCCGGAAAACACCAGGAGCCAAAGAATCGCGTTGCGTCCGTTGCCTTTCATGCGTTCTCCCTTGAGGCCTTCAACTTAAAAATCAAAAATTGCCCGGTTTTCGTCACGCGGCCCTCGGGAAGGTCCAGCGGCCCGGCGGCGCGGTCGGCGGCGAATCGACGGACACGTTCCAGGGAATCAAAGCGGGTCAAACCGAACAAAAGGCGAAGCCGCCGGCGTTGTTCCGCCCTATGATACCGCAAAAACAACCGTCGATCAAGCCGACGGGCCGGTTTTTTCCGTCGATCCGCTCCCAGGCGCGCGCGCCAAAAGTCCTCCTCGTCGCGCAACAGGCTCGCCGTTCGCGCCGCCCGCTCGAAGAAGCCCGGCCGTTCCCGTTCCCACCGGGCCAAGATGGGCCGCAGGCGGTTGCGCGCGAAAACGGGGCGGGCGTTGGTCTCGTCCACGCGAAAGGGAATTCCCCGCGAACGCAGGTGGGCGAGCAGAAGTCGTTTGGGTACGTCTAAAAATGGCCTTGCCAGGCCGACGCCCGGATCGCCCGGCAGGGGAGCGCGCGGCGCCATGCCCCCGAGTCCGGTGGGTCCGGTTCCCCGCACCAAGTTCAAAACGATGGTTTCCGCCTGGTCATCCAGGGTGTGCGCCGTCACAACGGCGGCACAACCTTCCCGTCGGGCGATTCGACCGAGAGCCGCGTAGCGCAAATCCCGCGCGGCGTCTTCGAGTCCGCGCCCCCGCGCGCGGGCCCGCGCCCGCGCGGCCACGCGCGCGGTGACGCAGCGCAAACCGCGCCGGGCCGATTGATCGGCCACAAACCGGGCGTCCGCCCCGGCGGATCGGCGCAGTCGGTGGTCCACGTGAGCCACCACCCAGCGTCCGCCGGCCCGGTGGGCGGCGTCCAGCAGGGCCATGGAATCGGGGCCGCCCGAGACGGCCAGCAAGAGTTTGTCGGAGGGCCGAAAGCCGAGATCGGTCCGAGCGCGGGAGAAATGAAGCGTGAGATCAACCGGCGGGGGGCGCGTGGGGCCTCCTATTTGGAGGTCATGGCGTACACGCCGTCCCAGTCGGGCGGCGGTGGAACTTCCAAGAATCGTCGGCAGCGTTGGATGTAAATGGCCGTGGGCATGTCCCCGGGCAGCGCGCGGTCCACGGTCACGAATAAATCCAATGCCTCGGCGAACCGGCGGGCCCGGTAGAGTCGGACCCCGTCACCAAACAGGCCGTGGGCGGATTTTTGCTCGGGAGGGGCGGCGTTTTTCATCCCGGTCAGCTCATAGATCCGAATGGCCTGGGTTTTTCCTTGGACGCGAATCAAATCAAGCTCGCGCGCCTCGATGTTTTCCCGGGCGGCGCGGTAGGTGGTTTCCGAAATCAAAATACGCGTGCCGTAGATTTTGTTTGCGCCTTCCAGGCGCGAGCCCAGATTGATGGAGTCGCCGATCGCCGTGTAGGTGCGGCGACTGTCCGGGCCCATGCGCCCGACAAGCGCGCGCCCCGTGTGAACGCCCATGCGCGCCTGGATCGGCGGGCTCCCTTCCACCGTGCGGCGCCGGTTGAATTCGACCAACGCGGTCGTTTGATCGAGGGCCGCCCGGCACGCCAACACCGGATGGTCCGGTTGATCCAAAGGCGCGTTCCAGAAGGCCATGATCGCGTCGCCGATGTACTTGTCGAGATAGCCGTCGTACTTGAACACCACGTCGGTCATCGATTTTTGGTAGTCGTTCAAGAGTTCGACCACGCGGCCCGGGTCCATGGTTTCGGAGATCCCGGTAAAACCGGCGATGTCCGAGAAAAACACCGTCAACTCGCGCTCCTCGCCCCCCAATTTCAGTTTGGACGGGTCGTTCAGCATGAGATCAATGAGCTTCGGGGGGGTGTATTCGGCGAACAAGTGTCGGATGGCCTCCTGTTCACGGTGCGACGTGTCGAGTTGGAAGATCAGGGTGGCCAGGAACGCCCCGAAGAAGGCGAACAACGGCGTGGCGTGGTTGATGAGGAGCAGGTGACGGGAGAAAAGCCAGTAAGTTAAAAACGTGTAGCCCAAAATCGACACGATCACCGCGGTCGCTCCCGCCCAGACGGGCGCCCGGGCCATGCCGAATCCCCACAGAACCCCGATGAGCAGCATGATCAGCAGCAGCCAGCGGGTGTCCACCCGATGAAGAAAATTGTTCTTGAGGAGGTTGTTGACCGTGTTGGCTTGAATTTCGAGGCCGGGGAACACCGAGGAGATCACGGTGGGTTTGTAGTCGAACAAGGCGTGCAGGGTGCCGCCCACGATCACGATTTTGTCTTTGAACGCGGCGGCGTCGATCCGGCCGCGAAGAACGTCCACAAAAGAGTAGTAGGGGAACGGGGACGATTCGGGCCAATCCATCTGGGCGTTCCAGCCGGTGTAGTTGATGTGCGCTTCGTGCCAACGGTTTTCGGTCACCGCGCCCAATTCTTTGGCGAGGGACTCGGGGGTTTTCCCCTCGTAGGAAGCGACCGTGGCCAACGACAAAGACGGCACGAACGTGTTTTCGTAATCCACCCAGAGCGGGGCCTTTTGGACCAGGCCGCTCAATTCCGGATAGACGTTGACGAAACCAAAATTCGCGTTCACCCGCTCCAGCGCCGGAATCGGGAATAAAGGCTCGGCGGGAGCGCCTTTGCGGGTTTTGTTGAACAGCATGCCGAAAACGGCGCGGTCGCTCTTGGCGGCCTCCGTGGCGAGAAATTCATCGTCGTCCGGGTTATTGATGTCGGGCTCAAGGAACAAGACGTCGAAGCCGATGGTTTTGGCCCCGTGCTGGGCGAGCAGATTGATGAGCTGCGCGTGGCGATCCCGCGTCCAAGGGTAGGGCCCCATCTCGTTGACGGATTTTTGGTCGATCGTGACGATGGCGATTCGCGCGTCCGGTTGGATGGGCCCGCGCGCCCAATAACGCGCCTTGATGGAGGCTTCCTCAAACCGGTCGAACAACCCCATCGCGTGGATCAACAGCACGATCGTCACCGCGATCAGGTTCCAACCCAATAGCTTGAGGTGTTCCTTTCTCACGCCGCGCGCCGGCCGCGAAACCAGTCGATGGTCCGCCGCAATCCCTCTTCGAGGGAGACGGCGGGCGCCCACTTTAACGCGCGCCGGGCAAACGCGATGTCCGGTTGGCGCACTTTCGGGTCGTCCACGGGCAATCGTTTGTGCACGATGGCGCTGGGGCTGCCCGTGAGTTTCTTGATTTTGCGGGCGATGTCGAGCACCGTCACTTCGGAGGGATTGCCGATGTTCATGGGCCCCGTGCGGGCCGAGAACAACAAGGCCAACAGGCCGCGCACTTCATCGTCCACAAAGCACAGGCTCCGGGTTTGGCGTCCCGTGCCGAACACCGGCAAGGGTCTCCCCCGCAGGGCCGCGTCGATGAATTCGGGAACGGCGCGGCCGTCGTTCTTGCGCATGCGGGGGCCGTAGGTGTTGAAGATGCGCGCGATGCGGACCTTGACGCCGTGGGTGCGGTGGTAGGCCATGGCCATGGCTTCCGCGAACCGTTTGGCCTCGTCGTAAACGCCCCGGGGGCCCACCGGGTTAACGTGGCCCCAATAATCCTCCCGCTGGGGGTGAACCTGGGGATCGCCGTACACCTCGGAGGTGGAGGCCAGGAGAAATCGCGCCCCTTTGGCCTTGGCCAGACCGAGGGCTTTGTGGGTTCCCAGGGAGCCAACCTTCAGCGTCTGAATGGGGAATTCCAGATAGTCCCGGGGCGAGGCGGGGCTCGCAAAGTGGAGCACCCCGTCGATTTTCCCCGGCAGGTAAAGGTCGTTCGTGATGTCGTGTTTGATGAATTTGAAACGGTCGTGGCCCGCCAGGTGGGCGATGTTGTCGGCGGCGCCGGTGATGAAATTGTCGACGCAGATCACCCGGTGCCCCCGCGCCAAGAGCGCGTCGCACAGGTGGGAACCGAGAAACCCCGCGCCCCCGGTGACGAGGTACGCGCCCCGGGTCATGGGACCCGGGTGAAGCGATCCATTCCGATGAGGACGGTTCCAACCCAGCAGAGCCAGGCGATTCCCCACAGAAACCGGGCGGGGGGACCCGACCGGTCCCACAAGCGGGCCGCCACGGCGCCCGCCGTGTGGACGCTGAAGGCGAAGGGCACAAACCCGAGATACGCCAGGGCCGGCATATTCAAAATTTTCCAATGGTCGAGGTGCGGGACGGTGAACACCCAGCGCGCCCCCGCGCCCACGTTAAGACATTGCCACAGGAGCCCCGCGATCACTCCGGAGACACCGAGGAGGGCGACCCGTCGGGCGCCGCCGCTTTTCCAATCGGACAATAAAGACGGCGCGCCCAAGGCTTCGGCAACGGGTTCCAACAGGAAAAACGGGACGGCCCATACGAGAGGGAAAAACGTGGCCGGTCCAACAAGAGGCAACGCCAGACAGACGGCGCCGATCGCGGGGAAAAGGAGCCGACCGCTCCGGTGAAAAGGCGCCACGCTCACGGATTTCAAAAGGCCCGCCGTGTCGAGCAAGTCGGCCAATTCCAAAACAAGAGGGACCACGGTGGCGAAAGAGAACAATGTCACCACCCAACGGAAGACGGGGTGCGCCGGGTCGCCGATGTAATGCCAATTGTTCAAGCGGAAGTTAAGGACTTCGAAGAACCCCCAAAAGGCGATGGACCAAAACGCCGTCAACGCGAAACGCCCGGGGTGGGAAATCAAAAAGGATTCGCCGCGTTTTCGGTAGACCCAGCCATCGACGGCGAGCAGGATTCCGGCGGCGGCGAGCGGCGCCGACAAGGCGGCCCAAAGGCCCCCGCGCAGGGCCCCGGCGGCGCCGGCGATGATGACGCCGGCCCCAACGAGGGTTTGGGCGCGGGCCCAATCAAGATGAGGGGGCCGACGGGAAGGACGAGGCGCGGGGGAATCCATGGTGTTGGGAGGCAGTCTATCCTTTTTTGGTTCTCGATGAAACGGGAACCTTGCACAACCGGGCGAACCCGTCAAAAAAAGGCGCGGCCTCGCGCGCCAATCGCCGGCCGCGGGCGACGAGGCGTTTGCCGATGTCCCGGCGCTCCCGGGGCGTCAGCCCGGCGAGTTCGGCGTCCGCGCCCGGTTGCCCCAACCAATCGGTCACCAGGGCCGCGTCGACTTCCCAGTGGTATTGCAACCCATAGACGCGCGACCCGTGGACGAAGGCCTGGTGTCGGCACCGGGGCGCCGTGGCGAGAAGACGCGCGCCGCGTGGCAGGTCAAACGTGTCGCCGTGCCATTGAAACACGGTGGAAGACGCCGAGGTGGTCCGAAACAAGGGGTCGCGGCGGCCGGCGGGTGTGGCGCGGAGGGGAAACCAGCCGATTTCTTTGCGGCGGTTGGGGTAGACGCGCGCGCCCAGGGCGTGGGCGATCAGCTGGGCCCCGAGACAAACCCCCAGGACGGGCTTCCCACCGCGGATCGCGCGGCGAAGGCCGGCCAATTCTTTTTTTAAGAATGGGAATCGGTTCTTCTGGTAAACGCCCATGGGGCCGCCCATCACGATCAGGCCGGCGAAACGGAGCGGGTCCCGCCACCGGGTTGTCCGGGGAGTATCGACGATGCGGACGGCGATCCCCGCGCGCCGCAAAGCGCCGGCGAGGGTTCCCAGGCCTTCGTGGGGGACGTGCCGGTACACCAGCACCGTCGGCTTCGTTTTACCCCGCGTCAGCGAGTTCTTTGGGGAGGGAGAAATGGACGTCTTCATCGCGGACCAGCACTTCCTCGGCGATCCCGCCGTGGGCGCGGAGAAAATCGATGACGCCGCGGACGAGGTGTTCGGGAGCGGAAGCCCCCGCGGTGAGGCCGACGGCGTGAACGCCGGTCAACCACCCTGTATCGATCTCCGCGGCGCTATCAATCAAATAAGCGGCGCAGCCCGCCTGCCGGGCCACGTCGACCAACCGCTGGCTGTTGGAACTGTTTTTGGAGCCGACCACCAACAGCCGATCGATGCCCCGGGCGAGCAATTCTTTGACAGCGTCCTGGCGGTTCTGGGTGGCGTAGCAAATGTCGTCTTTGGGGGGCGTTTGAGCGTCGGGGAATCGCCGCCGAATGGCCGCCACGAGCCCGCGGGTTTCATTGAGACTGAGGGTGGTTTGGGTCAAGATCATCACCCGCGCCCCGGGGGCCACCGTCAAGCGGTCCACATCGTTTTCCGTCTCAACAAGTTGAATCTGGCCGGGGGCTTCGCCCAGGGTGCCCTCGACTTCGTCGTGGGAGCGGTGGCCGATCAGGAGGAGGGCGAACCCCTCGCGCAAAAACCGGTGGACTTCCAAATGGACTTTTGTGACGAGGGGGCAAGTGGCGTCGATCACGCGCAGCCCCCGCGCGCGCGCGCGGTCCCGTACCGCCGGGGAGACGCCGTGGGCGGAAAAGATCACGAGGCTGTTGGGGGGGGCTTCGTCCAGATCGTCGATGAACACGACCCCCCGGGAGCGGAAATCCGACACCACCGCCTGGTTGTGCACGATCTCTTTGCGGACGTACACCGGGGGGTGAAACTTTTTAAGCGCGATGTCCACGATGTCGATGGCGCGCACCACGCCGGCGCAAAACCCCCGGGGCCGCGCGAGGAGGACTTTCATGCCCCCGTCCTTTTGACCAATTGAAAAAACCGGTCCTGGTAATCGTCGAACAATCCCTGCCGGTTGAGGAAGTCCGCCAGCGGTTTAACCAAGGCGGGGTCGGCTTCCGCGCGGCGGAAAAGGGCCTCGGCCTCGCGCCGTCGGCGATCCTGCGTTTCCTCGGGGTGGAAGAGCCCGCGCTCGTCCAGTTCGCGGACGTTAACGGCGAAACTTTGGGAAGTCTCCTCCAGGATGAATTTCATGAGGGCGAATCCCCACCCCGTTTCCGGACCGAGAATGACGGCCGCGCGGGCCACATCGCGCGCGTCCAGGTCCCGGCGGATGTTCCGGGCCAGTTCGCGCGCGTCGGTGTGGTGGGGTTCCGTGGTTTCCAGCACGTTGCGGAAGCTGTATTCCAAACCGCGGAAGCTGTCGGCGAAATTGTCCTTCAGAAAACGTTCGAACGCGGGGGACTCCTCGCCGAATCCCTGGAAGCGCTGGGAAAAGGACGCGGGCGTGAGGATTTGCGGACGCTCGGCGATGACTTTGCCCGAACGCAACGTGGCCCGGGGCGGCGCTTCGGAAACGGCCGTCACCAATTGATATTGAATTTCACTCTGGCCGAACGTCGCCAACCGGTGGCGGGGGAAACGGACCACTTTGCTTTCACGTAAAGCGTCCCACAGACGATTGTATCCGCGGCGCGGGGCGGGCACGGCGACGACCTATTTTTTCACGGGGGCCGGCGGGGGCGGGGCGGGGGTTTCGGATTCCCCCTCGGGCGTTACCGGTTCGCCTTCAATGGTGTAATCGTAGTCGCCGAAGGCGGCGTCATCGGGCGCGGGCGCGACCGGGGCCAGGTTCATCGATGAGTAAATGAAATAAAAGAGAGCCGAAAACACGAGCGCGCCCAGCAAGGCCGCCATTTTTTTCTCGAGCGAGGACATGGAATTCTCCTTGAGGTCGCCGCCGGCGACCGGAAGAAGAATCATACAAATTTGCGGGCTGGTCCGACGTAGACGCGCCGCGTGTTTTCGGGTAATATGGCCCCTCGGACCCGCGCCCATGACCCCGCCGCCCCCCATCGAAAAAAACCTTCCCGCCGCGCCGCTCGGGGCCCGCTGGAAAACCTTCGCGCGCCGCTACGGATTCCTGGGCGCTCTCTTGGGGTTGGGATCCCCTCTGGGATTGTTGTTCCTGCGGTACTATTTCAACCACCGCGCGCCGGTGAACGCTTGGCTCGGCGCGGAACTGCGGGATTCCGGGGACATCTATATCTACACGGGGGTGGGCACCGTGTTGGCCATGGCGTTTTACGGGCTCTGGAGCGGGCGGGGCGCGGACGCGCAGCACACCCGGGTGGCCGCCCTGGAACGCGCGGCTCTGCGGTTACGGGATATGGCCAACACCGACGGCCTGACCGGGGTTTACGTCCGCCGACACTTGTTGGAAAAACTCGACGAACAATTGCGGGACGCCGCCGCCCGGGGTCATTCCGTCGCCAGCCTGTTCATCGATGTCGACAATTTCAAAGCGTTCAACGAATCACAAGGCCACGTGATCGGGGACGAAGTGCTGCGTCGGATCGCCCAAGCCATTCGCGCCGGGGTGCGCGAGCGCGACGTGGTGGGCCGCTACGGGGGCGACGAGTTCCTGGTGTTGCTGCCGTGGGCGGGCGCGCACGAGGCTCTCTTGACGGCCGAGCGCGTGCGCCAGGCCGTGGAAAAATTGACGGTGACGGACCGCGACGGCGCGCGCGTCCCCATGACCGTGAGCGTCGGCGTGGTCGCCTCGGTCCCTTCCCACGGGGACGTCCTCAAATATCTCGACCTGGCCGACCAGGCCCTTCGCCGGTCGAAAGGCCTCGGCAAGAACTGCATTCTGTTGTGCGACACCTCCCCGACGGCGGGAGAAACGAAGGAGAAAGCCCCATGAGCGCGAACGTTCTGGAAAACGAAGCCACCCGAAACCAAACCGTCCTCCGTTGGGTGGAGGAATGCGCCGGCCGGTTGCGGCCCGATCGGATCCACTGGTGCGACGGGTCCGAGACCGAGAAAGACCGCTTGATCAAGGAATGCTTGGCCGACGGGGAACTGATCACGTTGAACGCCGAGGCCCACCCCGGGTGTTACCTTCACCGGTCGGCGGCCAACGACGTCGCGCGCACGGAGCAGTTGACGTTCATTTGTTCGCGCACGAAAGAGGAGGCCGGCCCCACCAATAACTGGATGGCGCCCGACGAGGCCTACCGAAAGCTCGGCGCGATTTACGACGGCGCCATGAAAGGCCGGACACTGTACGTGGTTCCCTTCGTCATGGGTCCTCCGGGCTCGCCTTTCTCAAAAATCGGCGTGGAGATCACCGACAGCCGGTACGTGGTCCTCAACATGCGGATCATGACCCGCATGGGCGCCGTGGCGTGGAACGCCCTGGGCGATTCGCCGAACTTCACCCGCTGCCTCCACGCCAAAGCGGACGTCAACGAACAACGCCGGTTCATCTGCCATTTCCCCCAGGACAACACGATCTGGTCCGTGGGGTCGGGGTACGGGGGCAACGCGCTCTTGGGCAAGAAATGCCTCGCCTTGCGCATCGCCAGCGCCCTGGGCCAAAAAGAGGGTTGGCTCGCCGAGCACATGCTGATCCTCGGCGTTCAAAACCCGCGGGGAGAAATCCGCTACATGGCGGCGGCTTTCCCGTCCGCCTGCGGCAAGACGAACCTGGCGATGCTGGTGCCGCCGGACTTCCTGGAGGACCAGGGCTACAAGGTCTGGACCCTGGGGGACGACATCGCCTGGTTGCGCGTGGGGCCCGACGGTCGACTGTGGGCGTCCAACCCCGAGGCGGGGTTCTTCGGCGTGGTGCCGGGCACCAATTCCCGCTCCAACCCCAACGCCGTCGACACCATTCTGACGAACACGATTTACACGAACGTGGCGCTGCGTCCCGACGGCACGCCCTGGTGGGAAGGCCACGACGAGCCCGCGCCGGAGTCCGCCCTGGACTGGAAGGGTCGGCCCTGGTCGCCCGACTCCACCGAGAAAGCCGCCCACCCCAACAGCCGCTTCACCGCCCCGGCGGCCCAATGCCCCTCGATCGCGCCGAACTGGGAAGACCCCCAGGGGGTGCCCCTCGACGCCATCATCTTCGGCGGACGCCGAGCGCACCTGGCGCCCCTCGTGACCCAAAGCTTCAGTTGGCAACACGGGGTCTTCATGGGCGCGACCATCGCTTCCGAAACGACCGCCGCCCAACAGGGCGGCACCGTGGGGGTGGTCCGTCGGGATCCCATGGCCATGCTGCCCTTCTGCGGGTACAACATGGCCGATTATTTCGCCCATTGGCTGTCCATGGGAAAACGGATTCCCAAACCGCCCCAGATCTTCATCACCAACTGGTTCCGGCAAGGGCATGACGGAAAATTCCTCTGGCCCGGTTACGGCGAGAATCTGCGCGTGCTTTTGTGGATCCTCGCGCGGACGCGGGGCGAAGGAAGCGCGGTGAAAAGCGCGATCGGTTTTCTCCCGGGTAAGGACGGCCTTCCCCTTGAGGGGTTGCACCATCTGGCCCCCGGGGCCATGGAGGCGTTGTTGTCCATCGACCGCGCCGAATGGGAAAAAGAACTCGTGGACATCGATAAATTCTTCGCCCCGTTCGGGGACCGTCTCCCGGCGACGCTCCGGGAAGAGCGGAACGCCCTGGAGGAGCGCTTGAGGACGCTTTAATTCCATGGCGATCGCGACCGAGGAACTGCTCAAAGATCACAAAATGATCCGCAAGTTGTTGACGGACTTGCGGCCCGACAATCCGCGCGCGGCCGAAATCGCCGCCACGCTTCAACGGGTGACCCTCGCCCACGCCTGGTTTGAAGACGAGTTTTTGATGCCCGTCTTAAAAAACGCTCCCGGGATTGTGAAACCTTTCTGGCAGGAAATCGCCCAGGAACACAACGACATCGCCGCCCTCCTCGAACTGGTGAGGTCCACGCCGCCCGGCCGCACCGATGACTTGAAAGGTCGGATCGACACCTTGCGCGTGGTTTTGGAAACCCATTTCGAAAAGGAAGAAAAAGTTTTGTTCCCCTTCGCCGAAACCGCGCTGGGGTTCAAGGGGCTCACGGATTTGGCCGCCCGCATGGAAGCCCGGAAATCCGACGTTCGGCCCAAACCGCCCTCCGCGTGACCGCGGCCCGGCGCCGCTGGAGCGTCTACATCCTGCGCTGCGCGGGGGGGACGCTGTACACCGGCGTCACCACCGACGTGAATCGGCGGGTCCTCCAACACAACGCCGGCCGCGGCGCGGCCTACACCCGGGCGCACCTCCCCGTGCGGTTGGTCTATATCGAAAAGGGCCACTCCCGCTCGAGCGCGTTGGTCCGGGAGGCGGCCATCAAACGTCTTCCCCGGGCACGGAAAGCCGCCTTGGTCCGTTCTGCCCGCCGGCCACGGCGCGTCATTCCTTGAGGCTTTTCCTTTCCGTTCCCGTTCCTTCAACCATCGCTTATCCGGAAGGTATGTCGCGCCTGCGCGATCGTTTCCCCGAAGGCCGATGGATTCCCTCCGGCCAATGGCACCTCACTCTGAAATTTTTAGGGGAAACCCAAGGCGCCAACGTGGAGGCCGTGGTCAACGCGGCACGCGTCGTTGCGCGAAACACCTCTTCCTTTGATATCACGCTGGGTTCCATTGGTTTCTTTCCCGAAACCCCCGACGTGCTCTGGGCCGCTGTTGAAACCGGGGAAGAACCGCTGGCACGGCTTGCCCGAGACTTGGAGTCGGCCCTGGACCCCCTGGGATTCCCCCGCGAGAGCAGATCCTTCCAGCCCCACCTCACCCTCGCGCGGTTTAAATTCTCTCTTGGGTCTTTGCCTGCCGATTTCCCGCGCCCGTGGACCGGCGGTTTTACAGCCAAGGGTTTGGATTTGATGGAGAGCCGCCTCGGTCGGAACGGCTCGACCTATCAATGCGTGGAGAAAATGGTTCTTGGCGGTGCGTCCGAAACACATTCCTGACAAACGTCCCTTGGGTCTTCGCTCGCGCGGATGGTATCATCGTATCTGATGTTGGGGAGGCCGTCATGGAACGAGGCCACCCCGGTGGGTGTCTGTTTTTGGAGGGATGGCTGAGTTGGTCGAAAGCGTCCGACTTGAAATCGGATGTGGGCGTAAGCTCACCGGGGGTTCGAATCCCTCTCCCTCCGCCATTTAGAAGGCGGGATGACTGTTGTGAAAAGTGAGACCGTTCTTCCGAAAAAATAGGGGGTTATAACATGGCGATCAAACGATGGCTGGCGGCCGGGACAGCGGTGGTGGGGATTTTTTTTGTTACGGATTTCTTGATTCACGGCGTTTTCATGAAAAACGCCTATGAAGCGACATCCGCCGTTTGGCGGCCGATGGCGGAGATGCAATCCTTGATGTGGACCATGTGGGCGCTCTATCTCATCGGTGCCGCCGTTTTGCCTTTTCTCTACATGAAAGGTTATGAAGCTCAAAAACCCCGCGTTGGGCAGGGCCTTCGGTTTGGCGCGCTCATGGGACTTCTGATGGCTTCGGGCATGAGTTTGGGGACCTATTTTATGGTGCCGATTCCGGTCTCCATGGCCGTCAACTGGTTTGTCGCGGGGATGTTTCAATATGCGCTCGCTGGAATTGTTATCGCGCTGATCGTTCCTTCGAAATAAGAAAAACCTGGGCGACCAAAACCAGTCGTTGAATCTAAATACGATAAGGGGATAAAAATGAGAAGAAGATTGAAGAGATCGACATGTGTCGGTATTTTTTTGGCGGTGTTTGTGACCATGGCGGGCGCCCTGGATCTCGGAAAAATCGGGGTTAAAAAAGGCAAAGGTGGCGCCATGCCGTTCAATTTTGACGCGCCCGCGGCCAGCCAGGCCGAAGATTTTATCCATGTCTCCGGCGCCGGACATTTGAAAGCCATCAAGAAATTGGCCATCGTTAACTTTACGGTTGAATACACCCTGTCAAACAAAGCAAAAGTAACAACACGTCGCCCTGGCATGATGGCATCGGCCACGGCGGAAGTGGGGATTCCGGAGTCCGACCCCGAAATCTTGGTTCAAATCACCAACGCCTTGTACGACCGATTGGTGGAAGATATCAAAGGCGCGGGCGTTGAGCTTGTTCCCTTTGAAACGCTGAAGGAAGAAAAACGTTTTCAGAAATTAAAAGGGGCCCAAAAAGAAAGCCCCTGGGTGGCCAAAGTCAAGGACGGGACCTCCGTCTTTGTGGGAGCGCGGGGGATGCCGGTCTATCTCGATAACCCCGACCGCGCCGATTTCCTAAAAGGTCTGGGCATGATCTTCGGCACCAACACCCGCATGCACGAATCGTTTTTGGCCAACGACATCAAAGGACACCTTTTGTCCGTCAACGCCGTCATCGACTTCGCCGACCTGAAAGCGAAAGGTTCCCTCGGTGAAGCGGATATTGCCATCGATCGCGAGCAATTTCTGCACGCCGGCAACACCCGCTACCGGTTCGTTAAGCTGGGTCAGCCCGACCTCGCCACAATCTCCGTCAAAAGCGGTATTTTGCCCGAAACCAACCCGTACACCAACATAAAAGAGGGGCGTTGGAAAACAAAATTCTGGCAATTTAATATGGACAATACCGTCAAAAGCACGCGAGAGATCAGTTACGATTACAACCCAATCGTCTATTATCAAAATTGCCAAAATCTGCTCTTGGCCGCCAACGCGATGATGATGACCGAGTTTTATAAAGCCCGCGGCTTGACGCCGCCCGCCTCGGCCAGTAAATCGTTGGCTGAAATCGATGGCGCCACGCCAAGAAGCACCACCGCTTCCGAAGGTCAATAAATGAAAAGAAGCGTGCGTTTCAGTCTCTTCTTCCTTGTTGGGTCTGTTTCATCGGGGTGGGCGTTACTTACGTCCCGCAATTGTTGGCGGGTCGTTGGGTGGACGGCAATCCTTGCGGCCTTCATAAACATCGGTTGCGCCACCGTGCGGCTGGATGGACAGACCCTCGGCCCCGCCGGGCTGTACCAACGAACGGCCGTATGCTACGCCGCGTCCACGGCCGACGGCCGCCGCCGTGCCGAGGAGGCCTTTCGCGGTGCCCTGGCGGCCCATCAAACCGCGCCCGGGGAATCCCGCGTGGCCGCTCCAACGGTCACCGGCCCCGAGGATTTGGCCGGCCAACTGGCGGCCCAGGGGTACGACTCCCTTCTCGTCCTGGGCCTTCACCCGTTCATCCATCGTGAGGCTGACGCCGACTGGCGGTCTGTTTTCCGAGCGGGGACCGACGCCTTGACCTTTGCCACCGTGGAGGCCGGGGGGGTGCCCGGCGGCCGCCGCTATGTGGGCGGCCACGTGTGGCTGGTGGATTTGAAAACGGGCCGCGCCGTTTGGTCCGGCCACGGCACGATGGGTGTTCCCGCCGACGCCGGCCCGCGCCGAACGATGAAAGCCGCCGCCCGGGCCGTGGCCCGCCGGCTGGCCGAGGAGAAATTGATTCCGGAGTCGCGGTGAAGAAAAGCGTCGCGGCGGGCTTGCTCGCGGCGGCGCTGTCCTTTCCCGGGCGGGCCTTTGCGGGGGCGCCGGCGCCCGTGGGGGAGTGGGCCACGGTGGACGACACCTCGGGCAAGGAAACCGGCCGGGTCCGCATTGTTTCGGCGCACGGGGTTCTGACCGGGCGGGTGGTGGCCATCGCCGATCCGAGCGAGCGCGACGCGGTTTGCGACGATTGCCCCGGAAAGTGGAAAGGGCGGCCGGTGTTGGGCCTTCCGATTTTGCAGAAGGTGTCCCGTTTGCCGCGGGACGCGGGGTGGGGCGGCGGCACGATTCTGGATCCCGAGAACGGAAAGACGTACCGCGTCCGTCTTCGTCTTTTGAACGGGGGAAAACAACTGCAGGTCCGGGGATATCTCGGGCCTTTCTATCGAACACAGGTGTGGCGGCGGGTTTATCCGCGTCGGGGAGTGAAATCATGGAAAGCGCCAACAAAAAGAAAATCATAGCCAGGACGGTGGTCGCCGTGGGGATTCTTCTGGTGGCCCTGCAAGGGGTTCCGGTGGAGCGATCGAACCCGCCCGTTGAAAAGGAAATCGACGCCCCGGCCGATGTGCGCGCCATTCTACGGCGGGCCTGTTATGACTGCCATTCCCACGAAACCGTCTGGCCCTGGTACAGCCGCGTGGCCCCGATGTCGTTGTTGGTGGCCCACGACGTCGAGGAAGGCCGGGAAGAATTGAACTTTTCACGTTGGGACTTTTCCGACCCAGCGAACGAGGCGCGGGCGCGTCGACGCCTCTGGCACGAAGTGGAGGAAGGCGAAATGCCCCTCTGGTTTTACACCCCCCTCCACCCGGAAGCCCGCTTGAGCGCCACGGACAAGGAAACTTTAAAAACCTGGGCCTTGGCCCCCGCGGCGTCCGCTGTTCCATAGAACGATAAAGGGTGACCGGCCGATCGTGACTCTTCCCCTCCCCGCCGATGAGCGGGCATTGATCGCGCGGAGTCAGTCCGGAGACGGGCGGGCCTTCGCCGCCCTCATGGAGCTGTATCGACATAAAATCTTCGCCCTCACTCAACGGGTCTGCGCGCGGGCGCCCGCCGAGGCGGAGGATGTCTTTCAGGAGACCTTCCTTACCGCCTTTAAAGAGATTCAAAAATTTCGGGGCGCTGCCCGCCTCGGGACTTGGCTCTATCGCATCGCTTCCAATTTGTGCTGGACCCGCTTGCGCCGACGGCGCCGAGACACCCCCCTAGAAGAAGAGATTCCGTCGGCCCCGGCGCTTCGGCCGCCTGCCGATGACCCCGCTGAACGCGCCCGCCAACGAGAAATTCAAAAGGTCGTGGGCGAGGCCCTGGCGCGGCTCCCGATTGACACCCGCACGGTGGTGGCCTTGAGCGATCTGCGCGGGTTAAAAAACGAAGCCATCGCCGAGGCGCTGTCTTTGAGTTTGCCGGCGGTGAAGAGCCGCTTGCATCGGGGGCGAAACATGCTTAAAAAACAGCTCGTTTTGCATCGACCTTAAATATCAGGAACCTTTTTCGGGGGATTTCGTTTCATCTCATGCAGTTCACTTAACGGAGGTCATTCATGAAATGCAATGTCGGCGGGGCGGATCGCGCGATCCGGATTGTGGCGGGGTTGGTGTTGATTTCTCTGGTGTTCGTGGGGCCCAAGACCCCGTGGGGATGGATCGGCGCGGTGCCGTTGTTGACCGGCCTATTTAAATTCTGCCCGGCCTATCTTCTGTTCAAGTGCAACACGGCCTGCTGCAAAGAGGAGTGCGCCCCCAAATCATAATCGATATCGCGCGACGGGCGCGGTGCCCTTGATTTTTTAATTGGTCATATGTATAATTATGCAAGTGACCAATTATGCCGCGCCCGTCCCGCGATCTTGACCGCCGCCTTTTAACCGCCGCCCGCGAATTGGTGGAGGCCAAAGGTTTTTCCGCCCTCACCGTCCGGGCCATCGCGGCCCGCGCCCGGGTTAACCCCGGGATGTTTCACTACCACTTCAAGAATCGTCGTGTTTTCAAACAGCGCATGTTCGCCCTTTTCTACGAGGATTTTTTTCAAGAATTTCTCGGCGCCTTGGGCGATGAAAAAGACCCCGCCGCCCGCCTGCGCCGGGCCCTGACGTTTCTGGGGGCTTTCATCCGCGACCATCGCGGCCTGGGGTTGGCCCTGGTGCAAGACGCTCTGGTCGGCGACCCCGACACGTTGGCTCTGATTCGAACCCATTTCCTTCGCCACGGACGGCTCATACTCGACACCCTGGCCGAAGGCCAAGCCGCCGGACGGTTCCGCCGGACGGCGCTCCCCAACGCCATCGTGTCCCTGGTGGGCGCGGTGGGCCTGCCCTATGTTCTGCTGGAGGCATTGCGCCGCGCCGGCACCCGCGCGCCGTTTGGGTTCGCTTGGGCGGACTTTGAAGCCGCCTTGTCGAGCGATGCGGGGCTGAACGAGCGGGTCGACTTGGTCGTGCGGGGGCTATCCCGTGCGTCTTAAGGCCGCCGCGTTCGGTGTTTGGTTGGCGGCGGGTGTCGCCGCGGCCGAAACGCCCCCGGTCCTTTCCCTCAACCGGTGCGTGGACGACGCGTTGGCGCGTTCTCCCGGATTGGCCGCGGCCGACGCGGCGCGCGCCGCCGCTGAGCAAAAGGCCCGCGGTCTGCGCGCCCAGGGGGTGCCGAAGCTGTCACTGGACGGTCAAATACGGCATCTTTCGGAAGTCCCCGTCTTGAAACCAACTCCCCTGTCGCCCGCGGTGGAAATGGGGGACAACGTCAACTATTCCTTCGGTCCTCAAGCCCAATGGCAATTGTGGGACTCCGGCGTGCGGCGGCACGCCGCCGCCGGGCTCACGACCCTGACCGCGGTCCGCGCGGCGGAACGCGAAGCGGCCGCGGCCGAAGTGCGCTGGTCCGTGCGGCGCGCGTATTTCCAAACCATGGGCGCCGCGGAACGACTCCGATCAGTGGCCGACGTTTTGCGTCTGGCGCAAGCCCAACGGGAGGACGTGCGCCTGCGCAAAGACGCCGGGACCGCCAGCCGACAGGACTGGCTTCAATCCGAGGCCGAAGCCCTGGGGCGGCTGCGGGAGTTTCGTGAAGCGCAGGCCGACCTCGGGTCCGCCCTGCGGGCTCTGCTTTTGTTGACGCGCGACCCCGCGCCCGATCTTCTTCGGCCCCTGCCGCGGGATTTGTCTCAACACCGTCCGGCCGACATCCCGCCGCCGACCTTCGTTTTTGAAAGCGACACGGCCGCCACCCTCCGGGAGGCGCTGGCGCCCGCCGCCCGTCGGGATTTCGACGCGGCCGCGCCCGAATTGCGGGCGGGCGCTTTGGCGGCGCGCGCGGCCCGCGAAACCGCGGCGTCGGTCCGGTCGGGACGCGGTCCCACCGTTCAACTCCAAGCCCGCGCGAGCCGGGATTACCCCAACGGCCCCGTGCATGAATCCGTTCAACAGAACACGCTGGGCGCCGCGGCCCGATGGTCTCTTTTCGAGGGGGGACGAAGCGTGCGGGAAGCGGCGGAACAGGAATCCTTGGCCCGGGCCGCCGACGCGCGCCGCGCGCAAACCGAGGACGAACGCCGTGCCGCCTGGGCCCAGGCGCGGGACCGTCTGGCCGGTCTCCTGGAGGAGGAAGAAGTCCAAGCCCGGCTCACCGAGCGTCGCCGGGACATCGCCGAAACGGTTTACGACGCCTACCAAGCGGGGCGCGCCTCCTATTTAGAAGTGGAAACCGCCAACACCGCTTTATTGAACGCCCGCGTCCAAGGAGCTCGGTTGACGGTGGACATCCTGACCCAGTTGGCCTGGCTCGATCGGTTGAGCGCCTCGGAGGTGCCATGAAGCGAAAAACCCTTTATCTTCTTCCTCTCGCGGTTTTGGTGATCGCTGCCGTTTGGCGGGTCCGTCAGCACAACACGTTTGCCTACGCGGGCACGGTGGAAGTCACCGAAGTCCATCTGGCGTCGCGCTTATCGGCGCCCATCTCGTCCCTGCCCTTTCAAGAAGGAGACACGGTGCGGGCCGGCGACGTGGTGGCCCGACTGGACGCCGCCGATTTGGCCCTGGCGGCCGACAACGCGGAAAAGGACTATCGCCGCGGGCTGGCCCTCCGCAAAAAAGGCTCCCTGTCCGAGGAGGCCTTCGAGAGGCTGAAGTTCCGTCGGGACGACGCCGCCGTTCGGCGGTCCTGGGCCACGGTGGCTTCCCCTCTCGGGGGAAAAGTGATCCGGCGGTCCCGCGAGCCCGGCGAGTGGGTGGCGCCGGGGCAAAAGATTTTAACCGTCGCGGACCCCGCGGCCCCTTTTGTGATGGTGTACGTGCCGGCCCCGGTCATGGCGCGACGATCGGTGGGCGAGCGGGTGAGCGTCCGCGCCCCCGATCTGGACCGCGTTTTCGACGGGCGGGTCGCGCTGATCCGTTCCGACGCGGAGTTCACGCCGAAAAACGTGCAAACGCGCACGGAACGCGAACGCCTGGTTTTCGGCGTCAAAGTGGCCATCGAAAACCCCGACGGCGCGCTGAAGGCCGGCATGTCCGTCGAGGTTGAATGGAAACCCCGTGCTGGCGATCCGGGTCGATGAGCTGGGCAAGGCGTTTCGGGGCCGCCCGGCGCTGAACGGCCTCTCGGCGGATTTCGCGCCCGGAACTCTCCACGGCTTGATCGGCCCCGACGGCGCCGGCAAAAGCACTCTGTTGCGCCTGTTGGCCGGACTCCTGCGGCCGACCACCGGGCGAATCGAGTATCGCCGGGAGACCGCTCCCCTCCCCTGGGACGCTGTGCGCCCGCGCCTCGCCTACATGCCCCAAACCCAAAGCCTCTACGCCGATCTTTCCGTGGGGGAACACCTGGATTTTTTCCGCGACCTCCACGCCGTTCCCGAGGACGCCTACCGCCCCCGCCGCGACCGCCTTTTGCGTTTGACCCGCCTGGCCCCCTTTGTGGATCGGCCGGCGGGGCAATTGTCCGGCGGCATGTACAAAAAATTGGGGCTCATGTGCGCGCTCATCGCCTCGCCCGACGTGCTTCTTTTGGACGAGCCCACCAACGGCGTTGACCCCGTGTCGCGCCGGGAATTTTGGGATCTACTCTACGAATTGCGCAACGACGGGCTCCTGGTGATCCTCGCCACAGCGTACATGGACGAGGCCGAGCGGTGCGACCGGGCATGGCTCCTGGACGCGGGCCGCTGGATCGCCCACGGTCCGCCCCGGGAGGTGCTGGAACGCGAAGGCGTCGCCGGTTTCGCCGAGCTCTTTATTCGTCAAGGTCTGCCGTGAGCGAACCGGCGGTCTTAACGGAAGGCTTGACGGTTCGGTTCGGCAATTTCACCGCCGTGGACGGGGTGTCCCTGCGGGTCGAGCGCGGTGAGATCTTCGGTTTCCTCGGCGCGAACGGCGCGGGGAAGACGACCACGATCCGGGTGCTGACCGGCCTTCTGGCGCCCACGGCGGGCCGCGTGGAGGTGGCGGGGCTGACCTTCGACCACGGGGCCGACGCCATCAAAGCGCGGGTCGGCTACATGTCCCAAAAGTTCACTCTTTACACCGACCTCACCGTGGCGGAGAATCTGGAATTCGCCGCCGCCCTTCGAAAAATTCCCGCCGGGGTGTTCCGCGAACGATCCCGCGATCTCTTGCGTTTCATCGATTTTCGCGACCGGGCCGACGTGTTGGTGCGGGACCTCCCCGGCGGACTCAAGCAGGAAGTTTCCCTGGTGGCCGCCCTGCTGCACGACCCCGAAATTGTTTTCTTGGACGAACCCACCGCCGGGGTGTCGCCTTCAGCGCGGGTGCGTTTTTGGGAATTGATCCGCGGGCTCGCCGCGCGGGGGAAAACCGTTTTCGTCACCACCCACTATATGGATGAAGCGGGCGAATGCGGCCGCATCGCGCTCATGCGAGCGGGGGCGCTGATCGCCCTGGGGACGCCGCGCGAATTGAAAGACCGCGCTTTCCCCGAACCGCTGTACGATCTCCACTTTCCGGCCGCTCCCCCGGCGGGCTGGCGGAACGATCTGGCCGCCGCCGGCACGGTGCAACCGCATGGCCTGCGCTGGCACGTGGCCGTGCGCGATCCCCGTCGCTGGGAGGACCTTCTGGCCCGGTGGGGCACGGCGGCGCGGGCGCGCCGCATCGAAGCCTCCCTGGAGGACGTGTTTTTGCGTTGGGTGGAGAGCCCCGCGTGAGCGTCTTTTCCTTACCCCGGGCGCTGTCCATCGCCCGCAAGGAAGTCCGCCACGTGCGGCGCGACCCGTTCACCCTCGCCATGGCCGTGGGGGTGCCGGTACTGCTTGTGGTTTTTTTCGGTTACGTCTTGGATTTCGACGTCCGCGACATCCGCCTCGCGGTGGTCGACCGCGACCGCACGCCGGCGTCGCGCGCGCTGGCCGACGCGTTCACCGCGTCGGGGCATTTCCGCCCGCACGGTCCGCCGGACGTCCCGGCCGCGCGGCTCCTGGAAGAAGGGCGTGTCAAAGCCGCCCTCTTTATCGAACCAGGGTTCGGGGCGGATGTCGACCGCGCCGTCCCGGCCCGCGCGCAGATCGTGATCGACGGAGCCGACAACCAGACGGCCGGCGTGATCGCTGGCTATCTGGACGGCGTCGCGACCGTGGCCGCGCGCCGGCTCGGGGCCGACCCCCCGGGGGATTTGTTGCGCACGCGGTTCCTCTTCAACAACGAGTTGAACAGCCGCTGGTTCGTGGTCACGGGCCTTTTCGTCGTCGTGATGGGGGTGCTCTCCATTTTGATGACGGCGCTCACGGTGGCGCGGGAATGGGAAACCGGGTCCATGGAACTTCTGCTGGCCACGCCGGTGCGTCCGCTCGAGATGATCCTGGGCAAACTGGCGCCCTACCTGGGCCTCTGTCTTGCGGGCACGGGCCTGATTTATGCGGCGGCGCGCGTGCTGTTTCACGTGCCGTTCCGCGGCGGTCTGTTGTTTTTTGTTGCGTCCACCGTTCTGTTCCTGTGCTGCACCCTCGCCCAGGGGCTTTTGATTTCAGTTCTCACGCGCCAACAACAGTTGGCCATGCAATTCTCGAACCTCACCGGCCTGTTGCCGGTCCTACTTTTGTCCGGCTTCACTTTTCCCGTCGAGAGCATGCCCGCTTTTTTCCGTGTCCTCACGTGGTTTTTGCCCGCGCGGCATTACATGGAATTGTGTCGAGGCATTATTTTGAAAGGCGCCGGACCCCTGGCGTTGGCCCGGCCCGTCCTGTGGTTGGCGGCGCTGGCGGCGGGGTTGATCACGCTGGCGAGCGTGAAATTCAAGAGGGATTTGGAGCCGTGAACCCCACCCTGGTTGGTTTTATCCGAAAAGAATTTCGCCAGGCCCTTCGCGACAAGCGGATGCGCGTGGTGATTTTTGTTATCCCCGTTGTGCAGATGACGCTTTTCGGTTTGGCCTTGTCCAACGAAGTCAAAAACATCCGACTGTCGGTGCAAGCGCCACCCGGAGATCGCTTGATGAGCGATCTGCGCGACGCCGCTCTGGGTTCGGGCTGGTTCCTTCCCGCGCCGACGGAAGGCGACCCTGTGCGCCTTTTGGAAACGGGTCAAGCGGACGCCGTGCTGATCGCGCCGGGCGGCGGCGCGACCCGCGCCCGGGACCGCGGCGAGGGCCGGGCCCAATTGTTGATCGACGGAACGAACGCCTTGCGCGCCCGCGCCATCGACAACTACGTCCACGTGTTGTTGCGTCGTGTCTCGGCCGAGGACGTCCGGGCCCCGCCCGTGATTTTCGACGTGCGCACGCTCTACAACCCGACGATGGCGACGGCTGTTTATCTGGTGCCGGGCGTGATGGGGTTGATTTTGGGGCTCATCACGATCCTTCTGACCAGCATGTCCCTGGCGCGCGAGCGCGAGATGGGCACGTTGGAGACCTTGTTGGCGGCGCCCGTGGCCCGGTGGGAAATTTTCGTCGGGAAAACGCTTCCCTTTGTCCTCTTGGGCTTGGCGGACGTGCCGCTCCTGGTGGGGTTCGCCCGCGTGGTCTTCGGCGTGCCCGTGCGGGGGCCCCTGTGGGCCCTGGCGTTGAACGCGGGCGCTTTCGTCGTCACGATGGTGGCCGTGGGCACGCTGATCTCGACCTTCGCCAAAAACCAGCAGCAGGCCATGATGGGCGGGTTCTTGTTCTTGTTCCCCGCGATTCAGTTATCCGGCGTGATGGCCCCGGTGGAAAATTTCCCTCTCTGGGCGAAACCCATGGCGTGGCTCAACCCCATCCAGTATTTCGTGTCATTGAACCGACAAATCATGTTGCGCGGCGCCGTGGGACCTCTGTTCTGGATGGAATGGTCGGCCTTGTGCGCGCTGGGGGCGGTCGTCGCTTTTTGGGCCGCGGCGCGGCTGAACCGGAACGCCGCCTGAAATTCCCGACAAAAAAGTAATGTTTTCCGTGTAAAAACACACTCCCGATCCCCGTTAATTTGTGCTAAATTAACCGCGTTGTTTTGATTGGTCGCGCGCTCGTCGCCGCGACCGACCCAAGGACGAATCGCCCATGACTTCCCATTTGAACGCCCCGTCGTCCGGTCCCTCGCCGCGACCCGCGCCGCCCCCGTCGGCGAGTCCGCTGCCGCAGGATTACGGCGTCACCCGCTTGGTCCTTTTGCCCCGCGACCCCCGCTGGATGCACACCTACTGGGAAGTCGCTTCTTACACCTGGGACGAAGTGCGCCGTCAATTCGGCGACGCCGTCAAGCAGGGGCGCCCGGTGCTCCGTCTGCACGCGGACCACGCTGGCCAAAAACATTCTTTCGACGTCGACATCGCGCTGGACGCGCGCAACTGGTACGTTTTTTCGCCGCGGGGCGACGGGTTGTGGCACGCGGAGTTGGGGTTGGTTCTGCCCGACGGGCGTTTCGTGCTCCTCGCGATTTCAAACCTTATCCGCCTCCCCGCCGGGCAGGTGTCGGACATCATTGACGAAAAATGGGGCGTGCTCAAGGCCGAATGGGAACGCCTTTTTGAATTGTCCGGCGGCGGTCGCCTGGGGGCCGGCTCCCTCGACATCGCCAAAATGTTGGCCCAACGCTGGGAACTCATGCGCGGTATTTCTTCTTTCTCCGGCATTCCGACCTCGCCGGGCGGCGCCAGCTGGGGCCGTCCGCCGGTGCGGCACAAAGGGTTCTGGCTGGTCGCCGACTGTGAAGTCGTGGTTTACGGCGCCACCGAGCCCGACGCCACGGTCACCTTCCAGGGCCGCCCGGTGGCCCTAAATCCGGACGGGACTTTCTCGTTCCGTTTCGCTTTTCCCGACGGGGAACAAACGTTCCCCATTCAGGCCACCAACCACGACGGCGACCTCTCCCGCTTCATCGAATTCAAAGTCCAACGCCAATCGCGCAAGGGGCAGGAGTAACCCCTCGCCATGGGCGACCCCCAGGGCTACCTCAACCTCGTTCTGCACGCGCACCTGCCGTACGTGCGCCACCCGGAATACCCGGATTTCCTTGAAGAAGATTGGCTCTACGAGGCCATCACCGAAACCTACGTCCCCATTTTGGACATGATGGAGCGTCTGGCCGGAGAAAACGTGCATTTCCGGCTGACGATGTCCCTCACCCCGCCTCTGTGCAACATGCTCGCGGACGACCTTTTGATGCGCCGCTACCGCGCCAAGTTGGAAAAGCTCCTCGAGCTGGCCGAAAAGGAAGTCGTTCGCGCGCGCAGCCTGCCGGCGGCGTTTCAAGAAACGGCCGAGATGTACCGCTCCAAGTTCCGCCGCGTGCGCGATATCTTTGATGCCTGTGGCGGCCGGCTTCTCAGTCGATTTAAAGCGCTCCAGGACGCGGGCCTCTTGGAAATCATCACCTGTGGCGCCACCCACGGCTACCTGCCTCTTATGATCCACGAGGAATCCCGCCGCGCCCAAATCCGCATCGCCGCGCAGGATTACCAACGCCACTTCGGCCGGCCGCCCCGGGGCATCTGGCTGGCGGAATGCGCCTACGCCCCCGGCGTGGACCGATTCCTGAAAGAAAACGGCATTACTTTTTCTTTTTTAGACAGTCACGGCATCCTTTTCGGAAAACCCCGCCCCCGGTACGGGGTTTTCGCACCCATTTTCTCCCCCGGCGGGGTGGGGTTCTTTGGGCGCGACATGGAAACCGCCCATCAGGTGTGGTCCGCCGAGCAGGGGTATCCGGGAGACTTCAATTACCGCGAGTTTTACCGGGACGTGGGTTACGACCTGGACTATAACTATATTCGTCCTTATTTGCATGACGACGGTGTCCGCCGGAACATCGGCGTGAAATACCATCGCGTCACGGGCCGAGTGGCCCTGGCGGACAAAGAACCCTACGTCCCCCACCGGGCGCGGGAGACCGCCGCCTCCCACGCGGGCAACTTCCTGTTCAACCGCGAACGGCAGGTGGAGTACCTGAAGGGCGTCATGAACCGGCCCCCCGTCGTCACCTCGGTGTACGACGCCGAGCTATTCGGCCACTGGTGGTTCGAGGGCCCGGATTTCCTTGAGTTTTTGCTACGCAAGGTCCACTACGATCAAGACCGCGTCAAAACGACGACCCCCATGGAATACCTGCAAAAATTCCCCGAACAGCAGATCGTGGAGCCCGAGCCTTCCAGTTGGGGCGACAAGGGGTACCACGAGGTGTGGCTCAACGCCTCCAACGATTGGATTTACCCCCATTTGCACATCGCCGCTGAGCGCATGATCCGCCTGGCCAACATCCACACCAACGCCGAAGGCCTGTTGCAACGCTACCTCAATCAAGCCGCCCGCGAACTCCTTCTGGCCCAGTCCTCCGACTGGGCTTTTTTAATGACCGTCGGCACCGCCCGTCAATACTCCGAAAAGCGAACCCGCGACCACATGGGCCGTTTCTTGGACCTCTACCACCGGGTTCAGGAAAACCGTTTGGACGAAGGATTTTTGACGAACCTGGAAGCCATCGACAATATTTTCCCCAACATCGATTACCGCGCCTATCAGAGCGCGCACTGACATTTTCTTTTAAATCCGGTTTCGTTATAATCCGGCCGAGTTTCGATTGAATTTGGGCGGCGAAACGGGCCGACAACCAGGAGGCAGGACCATGGGAATGATTCAAGAATTCAAGCAGTTCGCGCTTCGGGGGAACGTGGTGGATATGGCGGTGGGTGTGATCATCGGCGGGGCCTTCGGCAAAATCGTGGCCTCCCTGGTGGGCGACGTGATCATGCCGGTCATCGGCGTTCTGACGGGCGGGGTGGACTTCAAAGATTTGGCCCTCACAATCAAGGCGGCCACCGAAGCAGCCCCCGCCGTGATGTTGCGTTACGGCGCCTTCCTGTCCGCCGTTCTGGACTTCCTCATTATCGCCTTCTCAATCTTCATGGCGATCAAGGTGGCCAACAAGGTCACCCGCAGCCAAATCGCCTCGACCTCGGCGCCGAAATAGGGTTTTCATGGGTCGACGGTTCCTTCTTCTCTTCGCTTTCGGCCTCGCCTTTGTCGGGGTGCTGCGCGCTCAGGATCGGGCCGGTCGCTGGGGCCTGGGCGGGGCCGTGGGGGTCGGTGATTTCCTGGCGCCCAAGAACCTGGGCGAAACCACCGATCCGGATCTGGCCGCCGGCGCCTGGTTCCGCCGCGGGGTCACGGCGAGGACGGAATGGGTGCTGGCCTTGGACAATATTCCGGGCGCGGGGGACGCCGGCTCCGGCGCACGTCTCCACGGCCTTACCGGCGGTTTTCGCCGTTTTCTTGGGGACGGCGACGGCTGGACCCCCTTTGTGGACCTGGGCGCCGGGATGGGATTTGCCCGGGGAATCTCCACCGCCCGCCGCCGCACGTCCGCGCCTCTGGCGCGGGCCGGGATTGGGCTCGAGCGGCCCTGGGGCGACGCCCTCGCCCTTTCACTTCAAGGCCATTACTTTCAAACCTGGGGGGACAGCCGCTACACGCGCGACGCCGGAGCCTATAGCGCCACGGTCGGCTTGACTTGGTTTTTTCACTGCGACGGCTACATCCCGCCCAAACCGCCACCGGTCGCGGTGGCCGCCCCCAAGCCGGCGCCGCTTCCCGACGCGGACAGTGATGGCGTGCCCGACGCTCGTGACGAGTGCCCCAACACCCCGGCCGGCACCCCGGTGGACGGCGTGGGCTGTCCTCGGGACTCGGACGAGGACGGCGTGACGGACGACAAAGACCGTTGCCCGAACACCCCGCGCGGCGCGCTCATCAACGACGAGGGATGTCCCGTCGAGCGCGTCAGCGTGACGTTGGAGGTCACTTTTGATTCCGGAAAGGACGCCGTGAAACCGTCCTTCGATCCGGAACTGAAAAAGCTGGCGGAGTTTCTGAAACGTTTTCCCGAAACGACCGCAGTCATCGAGGGCCACACGGACAACGTGGGTCGGCCCGCCGCCAACCGGGCGCTGTCGCAAAAGCGCGCGGACGCGGTGCGCAATCATCTCATCTTTAAATTCGGGGCGACCGCCGATCGTCTGTCGGCGAAAGGGTTCGGGCCGGATCAGCCCGTGGCGAGCAACGCCACGCCCAAAGGCCGCGCGGCAAACCGCCGCGTGGTGGCGACGGTCAGCGCGATCAAGAAAAAATAGGAGAAACATATGAAAAATCGTTTGGCGGTTTTGTTGGCTTTGGCGGTGTTCGGCGCGGGGTTGAGCGCCGGCGACGCCACGGGCCGTTTGGGTTTGGGCGGCGCGGGCGGGTGGTCCGGCGCCATCGCGCCCAAGGACGCGAAGCAGTTGACGGACGAGGACACCTTCGCCTCGGGGTGGCTGCGCTTCGGCGTGGCGCCGAAAACGGAAATCATTCTGAGCTACGACGTTCTGGGGCTGGATTACGACGACACGACCTTTAACCGATCGGAAGCCCGGCCCTTGACCCTGGGTCTGTGGCAATCCTTCGGCGACAGCGCCTGGAAGCCCTTCGTCACCGTCGGTGTGGGCGCTGCGGAACTGCGCCGCTTCGACCTCAAGACCGAAACGGCCTTCGCCGCACAGGGCGGCGCGGGGTTGGAACTCTTCTTGGCCCGCTGGTTGAGCGTGGGCGTCCTCGGCCGGCTCCACTGGGTGGGGAAACAAAAAGAGGACTACGGCATTGAAGCGACGATCTGGTCGGTCGGCGGAATGGGGAACATTTTCTTCGGCGGGAAGGCTGCCGCGCCCGCCCCGACCCCGGTGGTCGCGAAGCCCGCCCCGGCCCCCGCGCCGGTGGTCATCGCCGACGCGGACGGTGACGGCGTGGCCGACGCCGCGGACAAGTGCCCCGGCACGGCGGCCGGCGTCCCGGTGGACGCGTCGGGTTGCCCCCGCGACAGCGATAACGACGGCGTGATCGACGCCGCGGACAAATGCCCCGACACCCCCGCAGGTGCCTTGGTCAACGCCGAGGGCTGCCCCGCCGAAAAGGTGACGGTGTCCCTGGACGTCAAATTCGACACGGGCAAAGCGCTGGTTAAGGCCGAATACGAACCCCAACTGTCGACGGTGGCCGGGTTCATGAACCGCTTCCCCAACACGTCCGTCCTCATTGAAGGCCACACCGATAACGTGGGCTCCAAGGCGGGCAACACGGCGCTCTCCCAAAAAAGGGCCGACGCCGTGCGGGCCTATCTGGTCGAGAAATTGGGCGTCGACGCGGCCCGCATCAACGCCAAGGGATTCGGCCCGGCTCAGCCGGTGGCGGACAACACGACCCCCGAAGGGCGTGCCACCAATCGCCGCGTTGTGGCCACGATCTCGGCGATGAAGCTGTAAGTTCCACCGTTCTAACGACCCCCGCCCCTTCGCGCGAAGGGGCGGGGGGTTTTTTTAACCACACCAAGGAGACACTAAAATGAAACGCTTGCTTTCTATTCTGGCGATCGCCGCTTTGACGGGCGCCGCCCGGGCCGAAGAGGCCCCCGCGAAAAACTGGAAGGACACGGCTCAGTTCAGTTTCCTCGACGCCAACGGAAACACCGATTCCACCACGTTGGGCGCCTCCAACCTGTTCACCTGGACGCGAAACAAATGGACCCTGCTGCTGCCCGCGGGCGCTCTCAACACCAAGAGCAACGGCGTGCGCACGGCCGAGCAATATTACGCTGGTGAAAAAGTGGAGTACAAATTGGACGCGCGGAACTATCTGTTCGAACGGTACCAATGGGAACGGAACGTGTTCGCGGGTTTCGCCCATCGACACGACCTCTCCGGCGGCGTGGGGCGCGAATGGCTCAAGACAAAAACCGATAACTTCCTGACGGAACTGGGCGCCGGTTACATCAACGAACAACGCGTTGCCTCCGACCGGGTGACGTTTGCCGTGGGTCGGGGTTACGCCAAGGTCGCCCACAAGCTCTCGGCCACCGCCGATGTCAGCCAGGACGCCGAGTTTCTCCATAACTTCAAGGAGAGCAAGGACTACCGTTTCAATGCGGAATCGGCGCTGACCGCCGCCTTGACGACACGGATGTCCTTAAAGGTCTCTTACGCCCTCAAGTTCCGCAACACCCCGCCCCCGGCCTTCGGCAAAACCGACACGCTGACGGCGGTGTCGCTCATCGTCAACTATTAAAAAGTCGTCTTTCCTAGCGCAACGCGGCTCCCCCCGATCGGGGGGAGCCGCGTTTTTTCTTGACAGGCACGCCGGGGATTTGCCAAAATTATCACACACAAGGCGAGAGCGCTGATTTTGAAGTTGAAAACAGGCTTTCTCCGACGGTGAAAACCGACGGCCCGATCGCGGGCGGCGGTTTTTTATTTCCCGATTAACTAGCAGTCGAAACAACCGATTGCCAACAATCATGAAGGAGGCACGTATGGCTGAAGCGGTTCTCTCCAAAGTTAAGATTCGCCCCTTGGGCGACCGGGTGCTCGTGAAGCCCCTGGAGAAGGAAAAACAGGAACGCGGCGGGTTGATCATCCCCGACACCGCCAAGGAAAAGCCCCAGGAAGGCGAGATCATCGCCGCCGGCAAGGGCAAAACATCGGACGACGGCAAACTCATCCCCATGGATGTGAAGGCCGGCGACAAGATCCTCTACGGCAAATATTCCGGCACCGAAATCAAGATCGACGGCGACGAATATTTGATCATGCATCAGGACGACATTTTGGGCGTCCTGGAACCGAAATAAGGAGACCCAAATCATGGCCAAACAAATTCGCTACGGCGACGACGCGCGCAAATCCATCAAAGCCGGCGTGGACAAACTGTCCGACGCGGTGAAAAGCACCCTCGGCCCCAAAGGCCGCAACGTGGTGCTCGACAAGAAGTTCGGATCGCCCACCATCACCAACGACGGCGTGACCGTCGCCAAAGACATCGAGCTCGAGGACCCCTTCGAAAACATGGGCGCCCAACTCGTCCGCGAGGTGAGCTCCAAGACCAACGACGTGGCCGGTGACGGCACCACGACCGCGGTCGTGCTCGCCCAGGGCATCATCGCCGAAGGCTTCCGCAACATCACCGCGGGCGCCAACCCCACCCACATCAAACGCGGCATCGACAAAGCCGTGGAATCGGTCGTCGCGGAACTCAAGAAGAACGCCAAAAAGATCAACATCGACGCGAAAGCCAAGAGCGAGATCACCCAGATCGCGACGATCTCCGCTTCCGACGAAGAGATCGGCAAGCAGATCGCCGAGGCCATCCTCAAGGTCGGCAAAGACGGCGTGATCACCGTGGAAGAGGGCAAAACCTCCACCACCCTGGTCCGCACCGTCGAAGGCATGCAGTTCGACCGCGGCTACATCTCCCCCTACTTCGTGACCGACGCGGAGCGGATGGAGGGCGTGCTGGAAGACCCGCTCATCATCATCACCGATAAGAAAGTCTCGGCCATGAACGACCTCTTGCCCGTGTTGGAGAAGATCGTCCAACAGGGCAAACCGTTCCTCATCATCGCCGAGGACGTCGAAGGCGAAGCCCTGGCCACCCTCGTGGTCAACAAGCTCCAGGGGCGCCTGCGCTGCGCCGCCGTCAAAGCCCCCGGCTTCGGCGACCGCCGCAAGGAAATGCTCGAAGACATCGCCACCCTGACGGGCGGCCAGGTGGTCACCGAGGAAAAAGGCTTCAAGCTCGACAAGGCCGCCATCGACATGTTGGGCCGCGCCACCCGCGTGGTCGTGGACAAAGAGAACACCACGATCGTGGGCGGCCAGGGCGACGAAAAAGCCATCAAAGGCCGCATCGCCCAAATCAAAAAACAAATCGAAGAAACCACCTCCGACTACGACAAGGAGAAGCTCCAGGAACGCCTGGCGAAGCTTTCCGGCGGCGTGGCGGTGATCGAAGTGGGCGCGGCGACCGAGACCGAAATGAAGAACAAGAAGTTCAAGGTCGAAGACGCCATGCACGCCACCCGGGCCGGTGTGGAAGAAGGCATCGTGGCCGGCGGCGGCGTCGCCCTGCTGCGGGCCCAAAAAGCCCTGGACGGCGTGAAGGCGGTCGACCAGGACGAACAGACCGGCATCAACATCATTCGCCGCGTTCTGGAGGACCCCCTCCGCGCCATCGCCGAAAACGCGGGCGTGGACGGCTCCATCGTCATCGACAAGGTGCGGACCAACGGCGACCAGAACTTCGGTTACAACGCCGAGACAAACGAATACGGCGACCTCATGAAAATGGGTGTCGTGGATCCGGTGAAGGTCACCCGTTTCGCGTTGCAAAACGCGGCCAGCGTGGCGAGCTTGCTCCTGACCACCGACGTGCTCATCACGGACATCCCGGAGAAGAAACCGGCGGCGCCCGCGATGCCCGGCGGCATGGGCGGCGGGGACTTCTAAAAAAGTCACCGACAACCCAATCCATAGCGCAAGGGCGGGGTCCGAAAGGACCCCGCCCTTGTTTTTTTAGAGGGAGGGGCGTTTCAGCATTTTGAGAATTTCTTCGGTGGACGGGGGGTAGACGGCGGCGCTGTTGATCATCAGGCTGATGAGGATCATAAACGTCACGTACGCCAATCGCTCCAACAAAAGCACGTCGGCCCCGTGGCCTTGGAGGACATGGATGGTTAGAAGGGCGGCCGACACGGCGAAGGCCGCCGACAGCGTGCGCACGCGCGACGCGTAGATAGCCGTCGCGAAAGGGGTCAGCGCCAACACGAGCCACATGGGGCGAAAGGCGTCGCCCAAATAAAACACCAGCACGGAGTTGAGCGCGACGTTGAGGATCAGCCGCAACTGAACGCCGACCCCGCGCCGTTCCATGGGTTGGTTGGCCAGGAGCCGGGGGAACAGGTAATTCATGAACGCGCTGAACACCATAAGCCCCGCGCACACCCACAGGGCCGGGCCGCGCACGCCCGTGACCACGATGCCCGTCACGGTCAAAAGGATCGCGAAGGGCGTGGCGAACACCCCCACGAGGGAAATGAGTTCTTTGCGGTGGAATAAATCTTTCTTTTTAGCGACGGTCGAGGTGTTGTCCATGGGAGTGCGCTCCTTTGATTCGTTACTGAAATTGTAACGGTGGCGGATGGAATTTCAAGGGTGGGGGCCCGGCGTCAGGGCGTGTTTCCAAAACGCGGGGCCCACCATCATGGCGTTGTATTGATCTAAAAAAATCCAAGAAAGCAGAGCCCCCCCCAGCGCGTGGGCCACGGCGGGAGGAATCAGGTGCGGGGTCTTCAAGAACACCCAGGTGAAGGCGACCCCGGACAGAAGGCACGCAATCATTAATATCGGGTTGGGGAAATGGACCGCCGCGAAAAGAACCCCGTTGGCCAGGGCGATCAGGCGCGGACGGTCACCCATTCCGTCCCGCAGCCGGTTGGCCGCGAAGGCGAGCAAGGCGTATTCCTGAGCGAAGGCCCACAGAGGATAACCCAAAAGCCAAAAAACCAACTTTCGCGCGGAGGGTGGGGGAGAAGCGGCCGCCCAGACCGCTAATAAGAGCAATAACGGGCCGGCCCATTTTAGAATTGATGTCGCCGCCGGTTTGAGCCACGACGACGCCAGCCCCAGCCGTTCCCGGCCGTCTCCGTGACGACGGTTGGAATAGACCGCCGCGCCCATCAGGAGAACGGCGCCGATCCAGACCTGGCCGCTCAACCCCAGTCGTTGCCCTCCCCAAATGGCGGCGAGGATTAGACCGTAAAAAGCCGCCACTTCGGCGAGGGCCGGGAGTCGCATTACGTGCGCTCG
>Ga0268298_10000791_pt1 | contig 39606 bp, 43 predicted proteins | sample WWTPWeurt_MetaG_FD_194462 | JGI IMG/M metagenome (GOLD analysis project Ga0268298, IMG submission 194462) | Activated sludge microbial communities from WWTP in Nijmegen, Gelderland, Netherland - WWTP Weurt | ecosystem: Engineered > WWTP > Aerobic digester > Activated sludge | place...
GGATCATGGATGGCGGGGTGGTCATGGCGCGCTACGAGGGGACGCCGCAAGGCGGACCGCTGTCGCCGCTGCTGGCCAATGTGCTGCTCGACGAGGTGGATCGGGAACTGGAGCGACGGGGCCACCGTTTCGTGCGTTATGCCGATGACTGCAATGTGTACGTGCGCAGTCAAAAGGCGGGCGAACGGGTGCTGGATGGGCTGCGCAAGCTCTACGACCGACTCCACCTGAGGATCAACGACGCCAAGACGGCTGTTGCTCCGGCCTCACACCGCAAGTTTCTAAGCTATGCCTTCTGGTACGGCCCAGGCGGACAGGTCAGGTGCAGGGTGGCCGACAAGGCGTTCAAGACCTTCAAGCAACGTATCCGGCAACTCACACGTCGCTCGGGCGGGTGCAACCTGTCCGAGATCGCCGAACGGCTGCGGGCCTACATGCCGGGCTGGAAGGCGTACTTCCAGCTTGCGCAGACACCCAAGGTGTTCCGCGAACTCGACGAGTGGATCAGACACCGGCTGCGTGCGGTGCAGCTCAAGCATTGGCGTCGGGGCACGACGATGTACCGGGAGTTGAAAGCGATGGGCGCCTCGGACGGGGATGCCCGCAAGGTCGCCGCAAACAGTCGGCGCTGGTGGCGGAACAGCCGCCAAGCGATGAACCGAGCGGTGCCGATTGCCTACTTCGACCGCCTCGGCGTACCCCGGCTCTCATAACCTCAACTATTCGAACCGCCCGGTGCGGACCCGCATGCCGGGTGGTGTGGGAGGGGATCGGTCAGGAATCCTGGCCGCCCCTATCCCGATTGTGCGCGGCGCAACCGCGCCTCGCACCGGGGTGGGCAACAGGTTTATGAGATATTGTGCAGTCTAAGTGTGTTCATGCACAAATAGGTGAGATATAGTGCAGTTTTGGCGCCTGGGTCACAGGTGCCTGCGCCATTGCGGCGCACGAACATCGCTCTCTTCGCTCCGTGATGGGGCGGGATGCGGGTCGCGCGCCGTGATCGTGAGCGTCTGCGCGATCTTCGGTCGCAATGCCCGCAGCAACTCCCACAACCCCAACGCAAGCGCCAGGAATCCATCGTGAGAAAAGTAGATGTGCATCAAACAATCGACGAGGCGAAGTTCAGCAAATTTCACCTGAACGTGCTGTTCTGGTGTGCGCTCGTCATCATCTTCGACGGCTACGACCTGGTGATCTACGGGGTCGTGCTGCCGGTGCTGATGAAGGAGTGGGACCTCACGCCGCTGCAGGCGGGCTCGCTCGGCAGCGCCGCGCTGTTCGGCATGATGTTCGGCGCGCTGATCTTCGGGCCGCTGTCCGACCGTATCGGCCGCAAGAAGGTGATCATGATCACGGTGATCATCTTCAGCGGCGTGACCTTCCTCAATGGCTTCGCCGAGACGCCCACCCAGTTCGCCGCGATGCGCTTCATCGCCGGCCTCGGCATCGGCGGCGTGATGCCCAACGTGGTCGCGCTGATGACCGAGTACATGCCCAGGAAGATCCGCAGCACCATGGTCGCGGTGATGTTCAGCGGCTACTCGGTCGGCGGCATGACCTCGGCCTTCCTCGGCATGTACCTGATGCCCAGCCACGGCTGGCAGTCGGTGTTCTTCGTCGCCGGCATCCCGCTGCTGCTGCTGCCGCTGATCTGGATCTTCCTCCCCGAGGCCGTCGGCTTCCTGCTCAAGGAAGGTCGCAAGGAAGAGGCCGGCCGCCTGCTCGCCCGCGTCGAGCCGTCCTACTCGCCCGCGGCCGGCGACAACTTCCACCTGGTCACCGGCCAGGGCAGGAGCGTCGCCCTGGTCGCGCTGTTCCAGAACGGTCGCCTGGTCAGCACGCTGATGTTCTGGGTCGCCTTCTTCAGCTGCCTGCTGATGGTGTACGCGCTCGGCTCCTGGCTGCCGAAGCTGATGAACAAGGCCGGCTACGAGCTCGGCTCCAGCCTGAGCTTCCTGCTGGTGCTCAACTTCGGTGCGATCTTCGGCGCGATCGGCGGCGGCTGGCTGGCGGACCGCTTCCACCTGCGCCGGGTGCTGACCATCATGTTCGTGATCGCGGCGCTGTCGATCAGCGCGCTCGCGATCAAGAACGACATGATCGTCCTCTACCTGCTGGTGGCGATCGCCGGTGCGACCACGATCGGCTCGCAGATCCTGCTCTACGCCTACGTCGCGCAGTACTATCCGCTGGCGATCCGCTCCACCGGCATCGGCTGGGCCTCGGGCGTGGGGCGCCTGGGGGCGATTTCCGGGCCGATGCTGGGCGGTGCGCTGATCTCGCTGCCGCTGGAGATGAACTTCCTCGCCTTCGCCATCCCGGGTGCGGTCGCCGGCCTGGCGATCTCCATGGTCGGGCGCAGCGCGGTGCATGCGCCGGAAGAGGAGAAGAACCTCGCCTTCGTGGGCGAGACCGGCAAGCTCGAGGTGGATTGAGGCGATTCCGGGCCATGGGCAACCGTCGGCGCACCGGATCGATGCGGGAACGGCCGGTGCCGTTCCCGCATTCTTGCGTTCGGGTGAATGTGGCGCGGGAACAGCGGCCCGATTGGCGCTAGCATTGAAGTCCCGCCCAGGAGACCCGCCATGGAGCTCGAAGCCTACGTCCGCGCCTTGCCCAAGGCCGAGCTGCACCTGCATATCGAGGGCACGCTCGAGCCCGAAATGATGTTCGCGCTCGCGCGCCGCAACGGCGTGGCGCTGCCCTGGGCGAGCGTCGAGGCGGTGCGCGCCGCCTACGCCTTCACCGATCTGCAGAGCTTTCTCGACCTCTACTACGCCGGCGCGGCGGTGCTGGTCCGCGAGCAGGACTTCTTCGAGCTCGCGCTCGCCTACTTCGAGCGCGCACATGCCGACGGCGTGGTCCATGCCGAGCTCTTCTTCGACCCGCAGACGCATACCGCGCGCGGGGTGGCGCTCGAGACCGTGCTCGACGGCCTCGAGCGCGCCTGCGTCGAGGCGCGCTCGCGCTGGGGCATCGGCTCGCGCCTGATCCTGTGCTTCCTGCGCCATCTCAGCGAGGAGGAGGGCTTCGCCACGCTGCAGCAGGCTCTGCCGCACCTGTCGCGCATCGACGGCGTCGGCCTCGACTCGTCCGAGCGCGGGCATCCGCCGGCCAAGTTCGCCCGCCTGTTCGCGCGCTGCCGCGAGCTCGGCCTGCATGTGGTCGCCCATGCCGGCGAGGAGGGGCCGCCGGCCTACATCGCCGATGCGCTCGACCTGCTGAAGGCCGAGCGCATCGACCACGGCGTGCGCTGCACCGAGGATCCGGCGCTGGTCGCGCGTCTCGCGCGCGAGCAGGTGCCGCTCACCGTGTGCCCGCTCTCCAACGTCAAGCTGTGCGTGTTCCCCGACCTCACCCGGCACAACCTCGGGCAGCTGCTCGCCGCCGGGCTGAAGGTGACGATCAACTCCGACGACCCGGCCTACTTCGGCGGCTATGTGGCGAAGAACTACCTCGACACCGCGCGCGCGCTCGGCCTCGGCCGTGCCGAGTTGCGTCGCATCGCGCGCAACAGTCTGGAGGCGAGCTTTGTGTCCGCCGCCGAACGCGCGCCCTGGCTCGCCCGGCTCGACGCGCTCGGGGAGGACTGCGAGGGAGAGGGCGGCGCGGCATGACGCCACCGACTGCCGCAGAGCGCCGGGCGCTGCGTGACCGCCTCACCGCGGTGCCGCTGTTCGCCGGCCTGCCCGCCGTGCAGCTGGCCGAGCTCGCCGCCGCGGCGCGCCTGCTCGAGCTGCCGGCGCGCACCCTGGTGCATGGCTGCGGCGAGCCCTTCGACGAGGCATACGTGTTGTGCAGCGGGACGGTGGTGCGCTTTCGCGAGCTCGACGGCGACGCGCGCAAGGTGGTCGAGCTGGTGCACACCCCTCAGCTGCTCGGCTGCGGCGAGTTCTTCGGTGCCAGCCGTCATGAATCGGGCTGCGAGACGGCAAACGCCTGCGCGCTGATCGCGCTCGACGCCGGCGTGCTGCGCGCGGTGGCCGAGCGCAGCCTGGTGCTGACCCGGCGCATGCTGCAGGCGGTGGCGGCGCGGCTGTGCGAGGTCGAGTTCGACGTCGCCGGGCGCCATGCCAGCCGCACCAGCGCGCAGCGCATCCTCGATTATCTGGTCGAGCTCGCCGGCGGCAGCCTGGCGCTCGCCGGCGAGACCACGGTGGAGCTGGCCTCGACCAAGAAGGTGCTCGCCGCGCGCATCGGCATCACCCCCGAGGCCTTCTCGCGCAGCCTGCGCGAGCTTGCCGACAAGGGCGTGATCGTGGTCGACAAGCGCCTGATCCACATCCAGAACGCCGCCACCCTGGACACCGGTGCGGGCGAGCAGCCGCAGCGCCTGAGCTTCTCGCGCCGCAACAAGGGTGCGCGCCGCGACGAGACGATGTCGGTCGGTGAGCTGATCAACCTGTGCGGCCGCCTGCGCCTGCAGGTGCAGCGTCTGGCGATCGACTGGGTGCTGATCGGGCATGGCGTCGCGCCGGTCGAGATGCAGCTGCGCCTGCGCCAGGACATCGCCGAGTTCGAGCGCAGCCTCGCGGTCCTGCAGGCCGCCAGCCTCGCCCCCGAGCTCGGCGAGGCGCTGGAGGACGTGGGCCGGGTGTGGGCGGATTTTCGCGATGCGCTGGGTGCGGCCGAGCGCCCGCCGGCGGGCGCGGCGCGGGTGCTGCAGCTGAGCGAGGACTTCATCACCGCGGCGGATTTTCTCAACGCCGTGGCCGGCGGCTTCGCCGCCTCCGGCGGCTTCGCCGCCTCCGGCAGCCTGTACATGGTCAACGTCGCTGGACGCAACCGCATGTTGTCGCAGCGGGTGGCGAAGTTCTTCCTCTTCGAGGGCTTCGAGGGCTGCCCCGACCCGCAGGCGCAGATCGCCGCTTCGTGTCGGGCCTTCGAGCACAACCTGCAGCGCTTGCGCGAGAATGCCGGCGAGCTGCCCGAGCTGGTGGCGCAGATCGACGCCACGGCCGCCCTGTGGGCGCGCTTCATCGCCGCGCTCGACCCCGCGATCCGCCAGCCTCATCGCATCGGCCGGGTGCGCGCGGTGCTCGACGAGGGGGAGCGCCTGTTGCGCTACACCAACACCCTGGTCAAGCTCTTCGAGCGCCTCGCGCACTGAAATCCGGCCGCTGATTCCGCGCCCCGCCTGTCCGGCACGGGGCGCCCTTTTCCCCTCGATCCGTGGAGCAACCCATGAGCGCAGCCTCCAGCCCCTCCCACCCGACGACGCCGCCCGCCACCGAGCCGGCGTTGCGCCTGATGCCGATGCCGGCCGACCTCAACTCCGCCGGCGACGTGTTCGGCGGTTGGGTCATGGCGATGGTCGACATCGCCGGCGCCCTGCCCGCGATCCGCCGCGCGCGCTCGCACGTGGTCACGATGGCGGTGAATTCCTTCGTCTTCAGGCAGCCGATCTCGGTCGGCGACATCGTCAGCTTCCACGCCGACGTGGTCGCGGTGGGCAAGTCCTCGATCACGGTCGACGTGCACGTGTTTGCCGAGCGCCATCCGGCGGATCCGGTGGTGGTCAAGGTGACCGAGGCGCGCATGACCTACGTCGCGGTCGATCGCGAGGGCTGCAAGCGCGTCGTGGGCCCGGAGTCCACCCTGCCTCCGGGGGGCGAGCGCCCGCCCGCGGACAAGGAGCTCGTGCTCCGGGTCGTGCCGATGCCGGCCGACCTCAACCCTTCGGGCGACGTGTTCGGCGGCTGGATCATGTCGATGGTGGACATCGCCGGGGCGGTGCCGGCGATCCGCGTCGCGCGCTCCAAGGTCGCCACCGTGGCGGTGGACTCCTTCGTCTTCAAGCAGCCGGTGTCGACCGGCGACATCGTCAGCTTCCACGCCGAGGTGGTGCGCGTGGGGCGCACCTCGATCACCGTGGACGTCGAGGTCTACGCCCAGCGCCACCCGGAGAACCCGGTGGTGGTGAAGGTGACCGAGGCGCGCCTGACCTATGTCGCGGTGGACGAATTCCGCGCCAAGCGCACGATCGGGGCGGGCTGAGCCCGCTTTCAGCCGAGCTGGCCGCGCACCCAGCGCACGATGTCGGCCGCGCTCATCGCGCCGGCCTGGCGGGCGATCTCGCGGCCGCCGCGAAACAGCGCCAGGGTGGGGATGCTGCGGATGCCGAAGCGTGCCGCCAAGGCCTGGTGGGCTTCGGTGTCGAGCTTGGCGAGGCGTAGCTGCGGTTCGAGCATGCCCGCGGCCTGCGCGAAGGCGGGCGCCATCGTGCGACAGGGGCCGCACCACGGCGCCCAGAAGTCCACCAGCACCGGGACGTCGCTGCGGCCGACATGGCGGTCGAAGTTCGCCGCGTCGAGCTCCACCGGGTGGGCGGTGAACAGCGGCTTGCCGCACCTGCCGCAGTTCGGTGCTTCGGCGAGGCGGGTGGCGGGGATACGGTTGACGGCGTCGCAGTGAGGGCAGACGAGGTGCAGGGCGTCGGACATGGCGGGGCTCCCGGGCATTTCGGATTCTCCGGATGTCGAGGCGAAGCGGCGGGATTCAAGAGGGCCGGTGTCCGTCGATGCGGCTGGGGGTGGGGGCGGCATGTGGCCGCGATCCGGTGGATAATGCCGGCATCTCGTTGTGAAGGAGAAGCGCCGATGAAGCTGCCCCGAATCGTGGTGATGCCCGGCAGCCGCCGGCGCGAGGCCTTGTCGCGTCGCGTGGCGCAGGCGTGCGCGCAGGCCGTGCGGGAGGCGGGGGCCGAGGTCGAGCTCGTCGATCTGGACGATTACCCCGCGCCGCTCTACGACGGCGACCTCGAAGCCGCCTCCGGCCTGCCCGAGGGCATCGTGCGCCTGCAGCGGGTGCTGCATGCGAGCGACGGCCTGCTGCTGGTCAATCCCGAGTACAACGGCTCGCTCACGCCCTTGCTCAAGAACACCCTCGACTGGTGCTCGCGGCCCAACCCGGCCGACGCCGAGCGCTCCGGCGGCAAGGTGTATGCCGGGCGGGCGGCGGCGGTGGTGGGAACCTCGCCGGGCGCGCTCGGTGGCATGCGGGTGCTGTTCCACGTGCGCGACGTGCTCGGCTACCTCGGCATGCAGGTCATTCCGCAGCAGGTCGCGGTGGGCCAGGCCGGCGAGGCGGTCGGCGCCGACGGACGCCTGCTCGATGCCGCCCGGCAGGGCATGCTGGAGGGGCTTGCGGAGGCGTTGGTGGACACGGCGCGGCGCCTGCGCGCCTGAGGGCTTCAGTCCGTCGTCCCGCCCGTCATCGCGGTGGCGGGCGTCGCACGCAGGCCGCGCACCGCTGCGCGGGCCTGCTCGAAAACGCGCTCGGCCTCTTCGCGATCGAAATCCGTGGCGTAGCGCTTCTTGACCCCCTGCTCGTTGAGCAGCAGGTGGGCGGCGGGTCGGACGCCGCGCTCGGCCAGGCTGCTGCGCGTGCATTCGAGCGCGCAGCCGTCGAGCGCGAGGATCGGTCGCCCGGAGCGGGCGATGTTCACCAGATGGGGGACGTTGCCGCCGACCCCGGCGATGCAGGACATCTCGGCCTCGCCCTCGCGATCCAGGCGCAGCGCCACGTGGTTGGCCATCTGCGCTGCGCTGGAGCAGCCCGAGCAGGAATAGACGAGCGGCAGGTTCTTCTTGCGGCCGGCCATGGCGGGGTCCTCGGGCGGGCATGTTGGGACGAATAGTTTACTATGCTGCGGCAGTTCACCCGGTGGACCGTGTTCGGGGTGAATTGACCGCTATCAATCAACTTGTGAGGGTTTGCCGCTAGTGTGCAATGCATTCGCGGAGACGCTCTGCGACGGACCACGACAAATCGGAGAATACGCATGACCAAGTTTCCCTTCCTGATCGCCGCTGCGGCGTCCGTTCTGCTGGCTGCCTGTGGCAACTCCGGTAGCGGCACTCCCGCGGCGCCGGCCAAGGCCCCCGCGGCTCCGGCAGCGGCTGCGGCCCCCGCTGCGCCGGCCGCAGCTCCCGCTGCCGCCCCTGTTGCGGCCGCGCCCGCCGCCGCTCCGGCCGGTGCCGCGGGCGAGGGCACCTACAAGAAGGTTTGTGCGCTTTGCCACGCATCCGGTGTTGCCGGGGCTCCGATCCCGGGCAACAAGGCCGACTGGGAGCCGCGCGTCGCACAGGGCAAGGACACGCTCTACAAGCACGCGATCGAGGGCTTCACCGGCTCGAAGGGCATGATGCCCCCGCGCGGTGGCGGCGCTTCCTTGACCGACGATGAAGTCAAGGCTGCGGTCGACTTCATGGTTGGCAAGTTGAAGTAAGCCGGACTGCGGCAGTCCGCTGCGGCGGACGACGATGTGTTTTTCGCGGGGCCTGCGGGCCCCGCTTTCCATCGCGCGCCGGTGCGCTCAGTGCATGTGATGGGCGTGGTTGGCGTCGCGCAGGCCGGTGACGACGCTGGCGTCCACCTGCTCGAAGGTCAGTGCGCGGCCGCCTTGCTCGGCGATGAAGGCCTGCGCTGCGGCGGTGTCGGCGAAGGCCGGCAGATCGGGGCCGCGCATCGGCCCGCGCGCGCGCGAGTCGCGCACGAAGACGGCCTGGCGGGCGGGAAGCCAGGTGCCGTTGCGGAAGTCGGCGACGTACATCGCCGCGGCCTCGGCGGCGGTGCGCGTGCTGCCGAAGCTTGCCGGTTTGTCCAGGAACATGAACAGGTCGACCGGCGAGTCGAAGAAGTGCGCCGCGCCGTCCTCGAAGACGATCTGCGCCGCCCAGCGCGGGAAGCGTGCCGGATACATGCCGCATACGGGGCAGCGTGCGTCCGCGGGGATGGGCCTGGCGTCGTATTTGCCCAGGCCGCTCGCAGGGTCGTACGGATGGGCCTGCGCCGCCCGCGTCGGGGTGACGACGCAGATGTCTTCCGCGGGCGGCTCGAAGCTGCGGCCGGCGCGCGTCGTGTAGTCCCACAGCAGCGCGCTGCCCGCGGCGAGCGAGACGGCGGCGCCGGCGAGCAGGAGCCGGCGGCGACCGCGTACGATGCTCACGTGCCGAAATCCGCGAGTTGCGGATCGCGACCGAGGACGTCGATCACCCGCGCGAGGTTTTCCTGCGGACTGCGCCGCGGATCGGTGAGCGGATCGGCCGCGACGCTGCCGTCGGCCCGATGCAGATGGTTGGGTGTGGTCTCGAGTTGCGGATGAACGGGCGCGGTGTCGATGCCCAGTTCGACTCCGTCGATGTCCGCGCTCGTGCGCCAGCGCAGCGAGTAGGCATCGGGTGCGGCGTAGCGCACGGTGAGGACCACTCCATTCCTGAGCACCAGGTTCAATGCATCCTGCGACAACCGTGCGGGGGCAAGCAGTGCACCTTCGTGTGCGCGCTCGACGTAGTCGAGCAGTTCGGTGTGCAGGCTCATCAGCGGTTGATCTCCCGCAGGCGCTCGCCCACGACCTGGCGTGCGGCCTCGTGGGTATCGGCCAGGATGCGCGCGGCGAGGTAGTGTTCGTAGCCGGGATGTTCGTCGACCGCGCCGGCGGCGATGCGGGCGAGCAACTCGGCTTCGTCGTTCGCGCCGATGGCGGCGAGGACCTTGCGGCGGTTTTCGCGCGCCTCGTAGATGAGCCGGGCGATCTGCTCGAGCTCGAGGGCCTGCTCGGGGGGGATGGCGTCGAAGATCGGATTCATCGTGGTGCCTGTCCTGCTTACATGGACTGATCGTGGAGGGCGCCGCCGTCGAGGATCGCCATGTCGGGCGTGACCTCGTCGAAGCGCAGCACCTTGCCGCCGTTCTCCGTGGCGAAGGCCTTGGCGTCGGCTTCGTTGGCGAACGAGGCCGCGGTGGGGCCCATCGCACCCATGCGCCGGGAGCCGAACACGTACCAGGCCTTCTTCGCATCGATCCAGTGCCCCTGGGGGGCGTTCCACGAGGCCTTGGCCATGTCCTGCACGAAGATCGCGGTGACCAGGCGGGCCTGCTCCGGGTTCAGGTATACGTTGAACATCTCGATGGTGTCGCAGAACCAGTCGGGGCGCTCCACGCCGGCGTAGTGCATCTGGACCTTGGAGCCGGGGTAGTCGGCCAGCAGCATGCCGTCGAGCGCGCAACTGGTGGCGCGGTCGATCTCGAGCGGCGTCACGGTGCCGCTGCCGGCTCCCTGCTTGCCGCTGCCGCAGGCCGCGAGCAGCCCGGCGGCAACACCGGCGATCAGGAAGCGGCGACGGCTCGGGCAGGCGTGATGTGTGCACATGGGGAAATCACTCGATACGGTTCGTTTGGAAGGAGTGTTCAGCTGCGGAAGCGCCACGTCGCGATCGCCAGCGGACCCGCGATCCATGCCGCCATGACCAGCCCGAGCAGCCAGGGCCGCGCCAGCGCGGGCGGGAAGACGGTCGACAGGCCGTAGAGCGTGCGGACGTCCTCCATCGAGAAGATGTTCAGGATGCGGAAGACGTCGGCCGGGTTGAACAGCAAGGCGTAGGGCAGTGCTTCGCCGCCCCACCGGCCGGCGGTGACGACCAGCACGCCGAGCACCAGGAGGTCGAAGATCAGCACGAAGAAGAACCAGGTGGCGATCGCCAGGCCGGAGGCGCGGGTACGGTCGGCGGCGAATACCGAAAGCATCACCGCGATGCTCAGGAAGGCGCAGCCGAGCAGAACCGAGCTGAGCATGAAGCCGAAGTAATGGAACAGCGAGCCGAGGTCGAGCTGCGCCGACAGCACCACGCCGACGAGGCCGAAGCCGGCGACGGTGGAAAAGGTGAGCGCGCCCGCGAGGCCGAGGTATTTGCCGAGCAGGAGTTCGAGGCGGGTGATCGGCATCGACAGCAGCAGGTCGAGCGAGCCGCGTTCGCGCTCGCCGACGATGGCGTCGAAGCCGAGCACCAGCGCGATCAGGGGAATCAGGTAGATGACCAGGCTGACCAGGCTGGCGATGGTGACCTCGATCGAACGGAAGCCCACGGCGCCCTGTTGCGCCGAGCCGAAGTAGGCGATCGACAGCGCGAACACGGTGAACACCAGCGCCACGGCCAGGACCCAGCGGTTGCGGATGCGGTCCCAGAACTCCTTGCCGGCGATGGTGGCGATCTGTGAAAACTCCATGGTCCGCCTCTCAGTCCGAAAAGCCGAAGAACACGTCTTCGAGCGAAGGCTCGCGCACCGTGAGGTCGCGGACCTTGCCATTCAGGGTGGCCAAGGCGGCGATCACCGCCATCTTGGCATCACGCGCGCACTGCACCGCGACATGGCCGTCGCGGGCTTCGATGGCGCCTACCGGCAGGCCGCCGAGGGCGTTGCGCACCGCCTCGAAATCCTCGGGCGCGACGCGCACGTCGAACCACAGCGGCAGATCCATCTGCTCGCGCAGGGCCTGCACCGTGCCGGTGGCCTGCACCTTGCCCGCGGCCATGATCGCAAGGCGGTCCACGCGTTCCTGGATCTCGGCGAGGATGTGCGAGGTGATCACCATGGTGACTCCCTCGCTCTTCAATTGCCGCAGGATGGCGTAGAAGCCGCGGATCGCCTCCGGGTCCAGACCGGTCGTCGGCTCGTCGAGGAACAGGATGCGCGGCTTGCCGAGGAGGGCCTGGGCGAAGCCGAGGCGCTGGCGCATGCCCTTGGAGTATTCGCGCACGCGACGCTTTGCCGCGTGCATCAGGCCGACACGCTCGAGCACTGCGGCGTTGTTCGCCGTCGAGACGCCCTTGAGACGGGCGAAGAAGTCGAGCGTTTCGGTGCCGGTGAGGTTGTCGTAGAGCACGACGTTCTCGGGCAGGTAGCCGACCTTGCGTCGCACCGTGCGGAAGTCGCTGCCCGGCACCGGCGCGCCGTCGATGCGGATCTCGCCGGCGGTGAGCGGGATCAGTCCCAGCATCATCTTGAACATGGTGCTCTTGCCCGCGCCGTTGTGGCCGATGAGGCCGAACAGCTCGCCGCTGCGGACCTCCAGGTCCACGCCATCCACCGCGTGGATGGGGCCGTAGTGCTTGCGAACGCCGCGGGCGACGATCACCGGTGCGCCGGGATCATTCTGAGCGGGGGAAATGTCTGCCACGCCATTGGCTCCAGTCAGGTTTGTTCGGTTCCATGCGCGGCCTGGGGTCCACGATGCTGGGCGCACGCAGCAGGGGAAACTGCTGGGCCACCATGCGCAAGGTCTGGATGGCTGGGCTGCCGAGCAGCAGCTTCATCATCGGGTGACGCCAGGTCAGGCGGTCGACCAGGTCGTTGGCCTCGTACCGCACGTCGCCCAGGCCGTCGCCGTTGCGGTCCCAGCCGAGGTAGTTGCTCCAGTGGTTGCCTTCCTTCTCGCCCCAGATCATGTCGTGCGCGGCCACGTAGCGGATCTGCTCGCGGTTGCCGATGAAGTCGTTGCGCTCCACCTTGTTGTTCTTGGACCCCGCCCACAGGTGGATCCCGACCACGTTGTCGATGATCTGGTTGCCGCGCAGCTCGTTGTACTCGGCATCGTAGATGAAGAAGCCGCGCTGGTTGCCGGCGACCACGTTGTTCTCGATCACGGCGTCCTGGATCGAGCGCAGCATGATGCCGTGGTCCGAGTTGCCCCAGGCGCGGTTGTTGCGCACCACCTGGTCGCGCACTTCCATCAGCGCGAGACCGCCGCGGTTGTACCAGGTCTCGTTGTCCTCCCAGACGTTGCGGTAGGAGGTCATGTAGTGCGTGCCGTAGCGGCTGTGATGCAGCTTGTTGCCGCGGAAGAGCGCGTCGTGGGAGACGTCCACGTAGATCGCGTCGCGCACGAAGCTGATGTTGTTGCCGATGATGCGCGCGCGCTGGGTGTTGTAGAGCTGGATGCCGTTGCCGCGCTTGGGCGAGTCGAAGTCGCGCTTGCCGGTGATGAGGTTGTTCTCGATCAGGACGTCGTTGGCCTTCTCGATCCACAGTCCGAACAGGGTGTAGGAGAAGTCGCAATTGCGTACGACCGCCTTGTGCGAGCCGGGGTAGATATAGACGCCGGCGTGCTGGTAGAGGGTGTCGCCGCCCGAGTTGGCGACGATGAGCCCCTCGATGGTGACGCTCTCCGCCTTTATGCTGATGGTGTTTTCCTTCAGCTCGCCGTCGATCGTGGGGCGCTCGATGCCGCGCAGGGTCAGCGGCTTGTCGACCAGCAACTGGCCGGCGTAGCGTCCGCGCTCGATTTCGATCACGTCGCCCGGCGCTGCGCGGTCGATCGCTGCCTGGATGGACTCGCCCGGCGTTACCCGCCACGGCGTGGCTGCAGCCGGCGTGGCCAGTGCGGCGAGCAGGGCTGCGGCAGCCAGGAGGCGAGGAAGACGGTGGAGGGAGCGCATTGCGGGGGGGCGTTTGACAGTGGGGCAGAGTATGCGACGCAATGTCGCAGCGAGACTTGATCTAGGTGAAGTGCCCGGCGGCGGCGGGCCCGCGGAAAACGGCGCGCCGCCCAGGGGGCGGCGCGCAATGTAACCCGGGCGGGCCCCGGATGTCAGACCTGCACCAGGCCCATGCTCTTCAGCACGATGAACAGGGCGGCGCCGATCAGCAGGTTCTTGAAGCCCACGTAGCAGATCATGTCCATGATGCTGGCGCGGCGGTAGCGGCTGCCCCACCACGGACCGTCCTTCACGTAGGGCTTGGAACCCAGGCGAACCGCCACCTCGAACACGCTCCAGCCGAACCACCAGCCGATGATGGCACCGGGCGTCATGTTGCCCATCGCTGCCAGGATCCAGGCCACGCTCGCGGCCGCGGCGAGCGCCAGGCCGGCGGCCTGGACGACGCGCTGGCGCTGGAAGCCGTTGCGGCTCCACGGCCACAGGTGATCCCAGATCTCGGCAGGCAGGCGGCTGGCGGAGCCGCGGCTGGCATAGGGCGGCTCCACCTGCTCGGTCAGAATGCGCGGATCGACCATGATCGAATCCTCCTCGAATGCAGTGTCTTGATCAGGCCCGCGGCGCTGCGGGCGCCACCGGCTTGATCGGGATGTAGTAACCGTCCTTGCCGATCGGGGTCAGCGGCAGGCCGTCCTTGGTGCGACGCTTGCGTTCCTGTGCCAGCGGCGGGCAGGCGTGGTCGTCGGTGTAGAGGACCATGCAGTCCAGGCAGAGCATGCATTCGCGATGGTCGATGCGACCTTTCTCGTCGATCGCCAGCGAGCCGCAGCCGACCGCGCAGGCCTTGCAGCTGTCGCATTCCTGCTTGCGGCGCAGGCCGAACCAGCGGAAGGTCGAGGGCATGGCCAGCGAGGCGCCGAGCGGGCACAGGTACTTGCAGAACGGCCGCTCCATGAAGATCGACAGGCCGAGCAGCCCGGCGGCGAACAGCGTATACGGCCAGCTGCGGTTGAACATTCCGACCAGGAAGGTGGTCTTGAAGGGTTCGACCTCCGCGAGCTTCTCGGCCAGGCCCATCGAGAACATCGACACCGCGAGCAGGCCGAAGAACACCGCATACTTCACCCACTTCAGGCGGTTGTGCCACTTCATCGGCAGCGCGAACTGGAAGCGCTTGAGGCCGATCGCGCCGCCCACCTTGTAGAGCAGTTCCGACAGCGAGCCGAACGGGCACAGCCAGCCGCAGAACAGGCCGCGGCCCCAAACGAACACGGTGACGATGATGAAGATCCAGAACAGGAAGATGAACGGATCGGTGAGGAACAGCTCCCATTCCCACTTGAACAGCAGCGAGTGGAACCAGGTCAGCACCTGCGTGATCGAGGGCTGGGCGAGCAGGCCGAAGCCGACAAAACCGATGCTGATGATCCACGCGCTGTACTTGAAGGCGTTGACCGGCCACTTGTTCTTGCGCGTCGAGCGGCGGGTCAGTTCATCGCGCTTGGCATAGACCACCGCCACGGCGACGAGCAAGGCCGAGAACAGGACGATCTCGAGCGCGCGCGTCTTCCACACGCGGACCCAGGGCGCATCGGGCTTCTTGACCTCGGGCCGGCCACCCTCGATATAGGCGTCGGGCAGCCAGTATTCCCTGTCGAAGTTGATGAAGGTGCGCGCACCGGTCTCGCGGTCGATGCGGTTGCCGAGGAAGATGAACTTCCATGGGAAGGCGCCGGAGAACGAGGACGAGCGCACGATGAAGATCGCCGATTCGGTGAAGGACGGCGCGCCTGGTGCGGAAATCCCATAGAGGTTGTAGTAGTCGAGGTCGCGGAAGGTGAACACGTCCTGCCCCTGGCGAAGCTGGACACGGTCGTAGATGCCCCCGCGCACGAAGCCCGAGCCCTTGAACGACTCCCTGCCTGCGGTGCGGATGACGAAAAGCGCGTGTTCGCCCTCCTTGATGCGTGCCATCAGGTCGCGCCAGCCGGTTTCTCCCATGATCGCGCGGCCGACCTCGGGATGGTTCAGATAGCCGTACCAGAGGTCGATGAACGGGTCCTTGCCACGCTCGAGGCCGACCTGCTCGGGCATCACGGTCAGGCGTTGCACCACGCCTTCCTTGACCAGTGTCGCCCAGTCGAGCTTGCGGCCGCTATCGACGAACCTGGCCTGAGGGCGGACGGTCTTTTCAAGGATGCCGACCTGGCGCCCGACTGCAGCGCCCGACATCATCATCACCTGGTTCTGCGCGATGACCGTGACGGTGGCGCCGGAGATGGCATCGAGGCCGATGATCTCTTCCTCGGGGCGCGAGCGGCCGATCTCGATGTTGGCGCCAACGAACTTGCCCAGGTATTGGTTGTTGAACTTGACCAGCGCGGATTCGGGGATGCCGAGCAGCAGGATCGGTTCGGAGTGCTTGAGGATCTTGATGCCGGCGAAGTTGCCTTGCGGGGTAAGCCCGATCAGCGTGATCACGGGCTTGCCGGAGTAGGCCGGGGTGTCGGTGACGTCGGTCGATAGCACCACGTAGCCCACCAGCTTGCGTTGGCCGTTTTCCTCGGCGTAGCCCTCGACGTAGGGCGGCTGACCCTTGCGCTCCGAGAAGCTGGTCGCGCCGGGCAGGACCTCCTTGCAGGGTACGTAGTCGCACAGCGCGGGTGAGGTGTTGATCTCGGGAGGCAGGTTCGCCTCATAGGCGCTCTGCGCCGAGACCTGCGCAGGCAAGAGGGTTGTGGCAGCGAGCAGGGCCGCCATCGCAATGCCCCGCAGGGCGGAGAGGGGCTTCATGATGCGCTCCATAAGTAAATCACGATGGAGTTTAGGGGGTGGGGTCCGGCATGTATTTGTCTAGCGTCAAATTGCCGGTGGGCACGCCTCGAAACGCGAGCGGACTGCAGAAAACAATCGAGGGGCTTGCGCCCCTCGATCTTTAGACGGCACCGCAGTCAAGCGGCACGGCGCGCTCCGGGATTACGGACGCACGAGCATGCGCGTACGCATCTCCAGGTGCAGCGCGTGGCAGAAGTGCGTGCAGTAGCACCAGAACACGCCCGGCTTGTCGGCCTTGAAGGTGACGGACTTCGTCTCCAGCGGGTTCACCACGAAGTTGATGTCGTACTTCGGAATCGCGAAGCCGTGCGACAGGTCTTCCACCTTGTCGAGGTTGGTGAGGATGAGGGTGACCTCGTCGCCCACCTTGAGTTCGAACTCGCGCAGGCTATAGGCCGGTGCCTGCGAGGCGATCCTCACCGTGACCTTGTTGCCGTCGCGGAACACGCCCGATTCCTTCGCATCCTTGATCGCCAGCGGGTGTGCATCCAGCACGCCGACCTGACGGGTCTTGATGAGTTCGCGCTTGACGATGATGAAGTCGTGCGGCTCCGGATGCACCGGGTGGTCGGCCAGCAGCACCATCTTCTCGCCACGGATGTCGATCAACTGCTCGTTTTCCGGGTGCATCGGACCCACCGGCAGGAAGCGGTCCTTGGAGAACTTGCAGCCCACCGCCAGGAACTGGCCGCTGGCTTCCTTGGTTTCGCCCATGTCGGCGCTGATGTGGCCGGGCTGATAATGCACGTCGATGCGGTCGACCACGTACTGCGCGGCCTTGTCGCCATTGTGGAACTGGATCGCCTTGGCGATGTTCCACTTGACGATCTGGCTGTCCAGGAAGAGGGTCGTGAAGGCGTTGCCGCGGCCGTCGTAGGTGGTGTGCAGCGGGCCGAGGCCGACTTCGACTTCAGCGACCACCGACTTGCGGATGTCGTCGAGCTTGCCGTCGAGGAAGTCGGCGACCTTGGCGACTTCGATGACCGTGCAGGTGGGCGACAGCTTGCCCGAGCAGATCATGTACTTGCCGTCCGGGCTGGCGTTGACGCCGTGCGGGTTCTTGGGGACCGGTACATAGGCGGTCAGCGCGGTCTTCGGATCGGGGTTGGCGGCCTTGGTGCCGTCGACGACCGGGACCTTGGAGGTGCCGACGGTGAAGGACTTGCCGTCCTTGATCGCCTTTTCGATGCGGGCGACGTCGAAGAACACGCAGGCGTCCATCTCGGCCGACATCATGTCTTCGTAGCGCGCGCCGCCCTCGGTGTTGTACTGGTTGGCGGCGGCGAAGCGGCCGTCATAGGAGGTCGCGACCAGGTCCATGTTGCCGTCGACCTTGCACTGCCAGCGCACTTCCATCGTCTCGGCGTCGACGCAGGTGAACAGGCAGAAATACTTGGTCGGATCGTCGAGGTCGCGGCCGTCGTTGGGCTGCGGGATATGGAACTCGTTGCCGCAGAACACGCGGGTGGTGTGGTTGATGGCCTTGTCGACCGGGTCGCGCTTGTCCGAGAAGATGCCGTGGAAACCCTGGATGTTCGGGATCTCGGTGATCGCGTCGCATTCGAAGACGTCGCCACGGATACGGCCCAGGCGGCCGTGGATCTTGTCGTTGACCCAGAAGTATTTGCCGTCGTAGGTGCCGTCGGTGTAGGAGCCGTGGATGTGGTGGGTGTCGCCGGTCTTGTACTTCAACTGGCCGTCAGCACGCGTGCCGATCACCTTCTTGGACTCGTTGGTGATGCCCCAGCCGCTCATGCAGTCGATGTTGAAGGTCGGGATGCGCTTGATTTCACGCCCCGAAGGCAGGCCGAGGACGCGGCATTCGCCGGAGTGGCCGCCGGACCAGATGCCGTAGTAGGTGTCGAGCTCACCCGGTGCCATGTGCAGCTTGAGGCCGGAGGCAGCATGCGCCGCAGCGGGCGCGGCGGCCGGTGCCGCGGCGGGGGCCGCGGCCGGAGCGGGAGCGGTTTCCTTGTTGCACGCGGACAGCCCCACCGACATGCCGGCGCCGGCGAGACCGGCCAGCGCTGCGGTGTTGAGGAACTTGCGGCGGCTCGGATCGGGCATGGCTTCGACCGGGTTCATCTTTGCGTCGTTCATGGTTCTTTGCTCCCGTAGGCAGGTGTAGTCGTTTCTCACAGACCCGGCATCGCGACCTTGCGCCCCTCGCGTCGGTTCTTCATGCGTGTCGGAGGCCTGTGACAAATTGTCCTGTGACGTTTTGTCGCACCCCAATTCTATGAAGGTGGAAATCAGTAAACCTTGATATAAGGCAAAGATGAGTCCTTCAGTTCTTGTTTGCGAAGGGAAGAATGCAGCCGATCGAGCAGGAAACCGAGCCCGCCGAGGACCTCGACAACCCCAATCCGGTACTGATGCCTGCGCGGGTGCTCAACGCCGTGCGCACCGATCGCGGGCGCCTGCTGCAGTTGCGCTGGGTTTCCCTGCTCGCGATGGTGCTGATGAGCCTGGTCGTCTTCCCCTGGCTCGCGCCCGCGCAGCCGGTCGGGCCGCTCGCCGGGGTCACCTTGTGCCTGCTCGCGGTCAACCTCGCCCTGCTCGGTGGGGCGGCACGCTGGCTGGTGGGGCGCTGGGGCGCCTTCCTGCAACTCGCCGTGGATCTGCTGGCATGGGCGGCATTCCTCTATTTCACCGGTGGCGTGACCAACCCTGCGATCTCGCTGCTGCTGCCGGTGGTGGCGGTGGGCGCTTCGATCCTGCCCGCGGCACAGGCCTGGGCGCTGGCGGCCCTCGCGGTCGCGCTGTATTCCGTGCTGTGGCAGTTTCACCAGCCGGTTCGCCTGGCCGACGCCGATCAGGCGATGTACTGGCACCTGGCCGGCATGTGGATCAGCTTCGCGGTCTCCGCCGCCACCGTGGTCTGGTTCATCGTGCGGCTCAACGTGGAGCTGGCGCGGCGCGACAACGAACTCGCGGCGGTCAACGCGGCGCGTGCGCGCGACACCTACGCGGTCGGACTGGGCAAGCTCGCCGCCGGTGCCGCCCACCGCCTCGGCACACCGCTCGGCACGCTGCGCATTCTCGCCGACGATCTGGCGAGCCGACCCGAGCTCGCCTCCGGGCTGCGTGAAGACGTGCAGCTGATGCGCGAGCAGGTCGACTACTGCCGCGACATTCTCAACGGGCTCACGCGCGAGGCCGGCCAGCAGCGGGCGGAGAGCGGCGGGGCGGTCGAGGTGCGGGCCTGGGTGACGGAGGTGGGCGGGCGCTGGCAGCGTCTGCGCCCCGGGGCAGGCTTGCACATCGATGCGGAGGCGGCGGACGGGCAGGCGGTCATCGTCGCCGACGCATCGCTCGGCGATGCCCTGCACAACCTCATCGACAACGCCGCCAATGCCAACGAGCGCGCGGGAGCGCGCGCTCGCGCGGTGGAGCTCGGGATCCGCCGCGAGGGCGCGCGGGTGGTTGTCGAGGTGCTGGATCGCGGGCCCGGGTTGCCGCCGGAGCGCGTGGAGGCGGCGCGTCTGGCGCGTCTCGGGGAGCGTGCGCAAGGCATGGGCGTCGGCTTGATGCTGGCGCACGCCGCCGTCGAGCATCATGGCGGGCATCTTGAATTCCGTTCCAGACCGGGTGGTGGCACGATTGCGCGCATGCTGATTCCGCGACAGTCCGTACGATGACCCCCGACAACACGCCCTGCCTCCTCGTCGTCGATGACGATCCGGCCTTCAATCGCGTCCTCGTGCGCGCCCTCGGCCAGCGCGGCTTCGATACCTACGGGGCGACCGACAGCGAGGGCGCGCTAGAGCTCGCCCGCGACCACGAGCCCGAGTTCATCGTGCTCGACCTCAACATCGGCGGCGAGTCCGGCCTCAAGCTCATCCGCCCCCTGCTCGAGGCGAGCCCCGGGGCGCGTATCCTCGTGCTCACCGGTTACGCCAGCATCGCCACGGCGGTCGATGCGGTGAAGCTGGGGGCCGTCCAGTACCTGGCCAAGCCGGCCGACATCGACAGCATCATCCGCGCCTTGCGCGCCGAGGGCGTGAGACCAGAGGATCACGCGCCCGGGGCTCCGCTTTCGGTCGACCGCCTCGAGTGGGAACACATCCAGCGCGTGCTCGCGGAGCACCACGGCAACATCTCGGCAACCGCGCGTGCGCTGCAGATGCACCGGCGCACGCTGCAACGCAAGCTCGCGCGCCCGCCGGCGGGGGCCTGACCGGCAGGCGGGTCGCGCCGGTTCCCCTCTGTTCAAGGACGGCCTTCCGCTCTAACCTTCGTTCCCGATCGAACCTCCCCCAGACCCCCACAAGGATCCCATCATGCGCCGCTTGCTCCTGCTGCTGACGCCCGTCCTCGCTGCCACCGCGCATGCCAGCCCCGTGCCTGCCGAGGCGCCGATCCGCATGGCCGGTCTGTGGCTGATGAACACGACCCCCGTCGGGGCCGCGGCGCAGACCTCCAGCTTCCACATCTGCATCGGCGCGCCCGCGCGCGACGACGTGCTCGCCCACCCCGGCAGCGCCGTGCAGAACTGCCGCGAAGAGCGCTGGAGCAAGGACGAGCACTACACCTACTATCAGGCGAGCTGCGAGGCCAAGGGCGGCAACGCGGCGGTCGAGGCGAGGTTTGCCGGTGACTTCAAGTACAACTTCCAGGGGGAGGTCACCATGACGATCGCGTCGCAAGCCGGCGCTGCCGAGGTGACCAGGATGGAGATCGATGGGCGGCGGCTGGCGCCTTGTCGCGGTGGCCTGCCGGAAGGCAGGTTCCTGATCAAGGGGCAGGATGGGGTGGGCAACCTGAATCTGGGCGAACCGATTCGCCAGCCGGCGCGCTGAAGCACGAGCCGTTGCCGACCACGGGAGTCGGTCGTCACAGCCACGGTCCGCAGATCACCGAGCGGGCAGCGGACGACCTCGCCGGGTCCTGCACCGCCTCCCCACGGAGCGATCACGACGTGCCTCCGCGACGACAGCATTACCGCGGCCGCAACCCGGCGCGCGCCCACAGCATCGCCGAGCTGCGCGCGATGGCAGCGCGCCGGCTCCCCGACTTCTGCCTCGAATACCTCGATGGCGGCGCCGACGACGAGCTCGCGCTCGCGCGCAATCGGCGCGTGCTCGACGAGATCCTGCTGCTGCCGCGCACCTTGGTCGATGTGTCGCAGCGCGAGCTTGCGGTGCCGCTCTTCGGCGCCGACATCGCGCTGCCGGCGGTGATCGCGCCCACCGGCTTCAACGGCCTGCTCACCCACGCGGGCGACCGCGTGCTCGCCGAGGCGGCGCACGCGGCGGGCATCCCGTTCTGCCAGAGCATGGTGTCGACCGTGGCGCTGGAGGACATCGCCGCCACCGGTGTGCGCCACTGGATGCAGATCTATCCCTTCAAGGACCGCGACAACCTCGCCGCGGTGGTGAAGCGGGCCGAGCACGCCGGCTGCGAGGCGATCGTGCTCACCACCGACGCCTCGGTGTTCGGCAACCGCGAATGGGACCGCCGCAACTACCGCGCGCCGATGAAGCTTGCCTGGCGCAAGCTGCTCGATGTCGGCCTTCATCCGCGTTGGGTCCTCGACGTGCTGGTGCCGCACGGCATGCCGCGCTTCCGCAACCTCGGCGACTTCCTGCCGCCGGGCATGGACAGCGCGAAGAACGCCGCCGCCTTCCTCGCCGCGCAGATGGACACCTCGCTGACCTGGGAGGACCTGCGCCGCCTGCGCGACCTGTGGCCGCGCCGGCTGCTGGTGAAGGGCGTGCTGCTGCCCGAGGATGCGCTGCGTGCGCAGGAGGCGGGTGCCGACGGCGTGGTGGTGAGCAACCACGGCGGGCGTCAGCTCGACTGCGCGCCGGCGCCGATCGAGACCCTGGCCGCGGTGCGCCAGGCGGTGGGGGCGGAGATGACGGTGATCGTGGATAGCGGCTTTCGCCGCGGCAGCGACTTCGTCAAGGCGCGCGCGCTCGGTGCCGATGCGGCGATGTCGGGGCGGGCGACGCTGTACGGCCTTGCCGCCGCGGGTGCCGCGGGCGCGGCGCGCGCGTTGGAGATCCTGCGCGGCGAGATGGAGCGCACGCTCGGGCTGATCGGCTGTGCGCGGATGGACGAGGTGGACGCGCGCTACGTCGGTCGCGGCTGAAGGCCTCGTGGGGAGGCGTGTGCCTCAGACCCCCCAGACCACCGGCGTCTCCTCGCGCAGCGATTCTTCCAGCATGGCCAGCAGCGGCCACGCGCGCTGGGCGAGGCCGACCGGGGCGGCCATGCCGGTGTTCCCGGCTTCCTTCTCTGCCTCCTCGTCGGCGTGGCTGCGCTGGCGTTCGAGCTCGGCCTGGCGGGCGCGCTCCTCCTCGATCGCGGCCTTGAGGCGGGCGATGGCCTCGGGGAGTTGTTGCACGGTGACGATGCCCTTGGCGTCGGCGGGGTCCTTGCCGAGGATGCCGATGAGCTTCTTCGCGGCGTCGCCGAACATGATCACGTCGGCGCTCGCGTGGGACTTGAAGGTGACCAGCATGGGGTGTCGCTCCTTGTCTTACAGGCCCTTGACGGCGTAGATGCCGGGCGCGTTGCGCCAGTAGCCCTTGTAGTCCATCCCGCAGCCGAACAGGAAGCGGTCGGGGATGTCGAGCCCGGTGAAGTCGGCGCGCATGCCGGGCCTCGCCTTGCGCTCGTGCAGCTTGTGCACCAGCACCGCGGACAGCACCTCGGCAGCGCCTTCTTCCTTCAGGTGCGCGATGATGGCCTCGAGCGTGTGGCCTTCGTCGAGGATGTCGTCGAGCACCAGCACCGTGCGTCCGCGCAGGTCCTGGGTCGGACGCACGCGCCAGTCGAGCAGGGTGCCCTGGATGGCGTGGCCGTAGCGCGTGGCGTGCAGGTAGGCGACTTCGAGCGGGAAGGGCAGGCGCGGCAGGATGCGGCCGGCGAGGATCAGCCCGCCGTTCATCACCGCATAGACCAGCGGGTTGGCGTCGGCGAGGCGTGCGCTGATCTCGGCCGCCATGCGGTCGAGCGCGGCCTCCACGGTGGCGGCATCGGCGAGGCAGTCGGCCTCTTCGCGGGCGCGCTTGATTTCTTCCAGATTCAGGGACATGTCGATGAACTGCGGGCGCTCGCCCGGTGCGTTTGCGGACGCATCATTCTAGCGCCGATCCCCGCAAGGCGCCGCCTTCGAGGGCGTGCGCGGATGAGCGGCTTGCCGCGATGCCGCGGGCTGTGGTTTGTGCGCTTGTGCGCGGACCAGCGGCGCGGTAAAAGAGGCGGGTCTTCGTCCTGCCGCCCCGGAAACCGCCATGCCCATCCATGAAATCCGCCATCCGCTCGTGCGCCACAAGATCGGCTTGATGCGCGAAGGCGACATCAGCACCAAGAAGTTCCGCGAGCTCACTGCCGAGATCGCCCGCCTGCTGGCTTACGAGGCGTGCCAGGACTTCCCGCTCGAGACGGTCGAGATCCGGGGCTGGGCCGGTCCGGTCGAGATCGAGCAGATCAAGGGCAAGAAGGTCACCGTGGTGCCCATCCTGCGCGCCGGGCTGGGCATGCTCGACGGCGTGCTCGACATGGTGCCGAGCGCCAAGGTCAGCGTGGTCGGCATCGCGCGTGACGAGGAGACCCTGCAGCCGGTGCCCTACTTCGAGAAGTTTGTCGGCCAGCTCGACGAGCGCATGGCGCTGATCATCGACCCGATGCTCGCCACCGGCGGCTCCATGGTCGCCACCGTGGACATGCTGAAGCGCAAGGGCTGCACCCACGTGCGCGCGCTGGTGCTGGTGGCGGCGCCCGAGGGCATCGCGCTGATGGACGAGAAGCATCCCGACGTGGACATCTACACCGCGAGCATCGACAGCCACCTCAACGAGCACGGCTACATCATCCCCGGGCTGGGAGATGCCGGCGACAAGATCTTCGGCACCCGGCACAACTGAGTCCGCGGTGACGGCGTGCGATCGTCCGCTGCGGTCGCCGCGTCATCACGGCTTCATCGATAACGACAACCATGCCGGCTGCGCGCCACGCCGACCGCGTGCGCCCGGCGGAGAACCCTCATGCGTGAAATTCCCATCCAGTCTGCCGAGCCGCTATGGCGGCAGGCGATCTCCGGCGCCCAGATCCTCTTCGTCGCCTTCGGCGCGCTGGTGCTGGTGCCGCTGCTCACCGGACTGAACCCTTCCCTGGCGCTGCTCGGCGCCGGCGTCGGCACCCTGCTGTTCCAGCTCCTCACCGGGCGCCAGGTGCCGATCTTCCTCGGCTCGAGCTTCGCCTTCATCGCGCCGATCATCTTCAGCATCCAGACCTGGGGCATCCCGGCCACCATGGGCGCGCTCGCCTGCGTGTCGCTGATGTACTTCGTCTTCGCCGGGCTGGTGTGGAAGCACGGCGCCGAGATCGTGCACCGCTACATGCCGCCGGTGGTGGTGGGGCCGATCATCATGATCATCGGCCTGTCGCTTGCCGCGGTGGGCGTCAACATGGCGATGGGGCGCAGCGGCGACGGCAAGCTCGAGCTTGTGCCCTACGCCACCGCGCTCATGGTGGCGGGGATCTCGTTCGGCACCACCGTGCTGGTGGCCGTGTTCGCGCGCGGCTTCCTCAAGCTGGTGCCCATCCTGTGCGGCGTGGCGGCGGGCTACGTCGCGGCGATCCTGTTCGGCCTGGTGGATTTCGCCGCGGTGGGTGCGGCGCCCTGGTTCGTGCTGCCGCAGTTCGTCACGCCGAGCTTCGAGCTCGCGGCCATCCTGTTCATGTTGCCGGTGGCCCTGGCGCCGGCGATCGAGCACGTCGGCGACGTGCTCGCGATCGGTGGGGTGACCGGCAAAGACTATACCGAGAAGCCCGGCCTGCACCGCACCCTGGCCGGCGACGGCGCCGGCGTGCTGTTCGCCGGCCTGGTCGGCGGCCCCCCGATCACCACCTATTCCGAGGTCACCGGCGCGCTGACCCTGACCAAGAACTACAACCCGGCGATCATGACCTGGGCCGCGGTGTTCGCGGTGATCCTCGCCTTCTTCGGCAAGTTCAACGCGCTGCTGGCGTCGATCCCGGTGCCGGTGATGGGCGGCATCATGATGCTGATGTTCGGCTCGGTGGCGGCCGTCGGGCTGAACACCCTGATCAAGGCGCGTGTCGACCTGGAGGAGCCGCGCAACCTGGTGATCGTGTCTTCGGTGCTGGTGATGGGCATCGGCGGTCTGGCGCTGAACTTCGACGGCCTGACCCTGCAGGGCGTCAGCTTGTGCGCCGTCGTCGCGGTGGTGCTGAACCTGATCCTGCCGAACGCTCGAGCCGGCGCCTGAGCAGCGCGAGCAGGCCGCGCAGGAGCGGGACGGCGGTGGGCAGCAGCGCCGAGAGCCGCCCGCCGCGCGCCTGGCGAAGCAGCAGCCAGCCGACCCAGGCGCGCTTGGCGAGCCGCAGCGTGAGTCGCGGCCTTGCAGCGAGCACGACGAGCAGTGCGACCGACAGCACGGGGACCTTGTCCTTCGCCCACGCGAGGTGATCGCGCAGCGCATCGACGCGATCGAGCGCGCCGTCGATGCCGGCGAGGCGCTGCGTGATGTCGGCGCGCTGGGCCTCGGCGCGCAGCTGCAGCTTCTGCTTGCGCAGCGCGAGTTCGACCTGGCGGGGATCCATGCGCGGCGCGCCTTCAGTCGGGTTTCTTCAAGGCCGCGCGGTCGCGGGCGAGCTCGGCCAGGCTGGCCGAGAACAGCTTCGTGCCGCTACGGAAGGCGCGCGCCGCGTTACTCGCCGCGAGCAGCCCGCCGCCGAGGCAGATCGCAGTGGAGATGCCGAGCGCGAGCAGGCGATGTTCGTCCCAGAACAGCACGGTCAGGAACACCATCAGAAACACCAGCCCGAAGCCGAGCAGCAGCCCCGCCAGCACCGTGTTGAGCGCGAGCTCGGTGAGGCGGAGCTTTTCTTCCTGAAGCTCGACCGCAAGCAGTTCCAGCCGCGTCTGCGCCGTCTGCAGCCCGGCATCGACGATGCCGTGCAGGCTTTCGGCGAGACGCGGTCTGGGCGGCCTGGGCTCGGTGCTCATCGAATCAGCGACGGCTGACCAGCAGGCCGAGCAGGAAGGCGACGCCGGCGGCAACGCCGACCGACTGCCAGGGGTTTTCGTGCACGTAGTCGTCGGTCGCGCGCACGGCCTTCTTGCCGGAGTCCACGATCGCGGCCTCGGCGTCGGCCAGGCGGTCCTTGGCGACCGCGACGCGGCCGTTGATGCGCGCGCGCAGATCGTCGAGCTTGCCGCCCTGCTGGTCGGCGGTGAGCTTGAGGAGTTCCTCCGCGTCCGAAATCAGGGACTTGAGGTCGTCGACGATCTTGTCCTTGGAGGGCTGAAGGGTCGTTGCCATGGTGGTTCTCCTGTAAGTGGTCCGGGAAAAGTGGCCTGAAGCGCTTCGTGCCATGCCTGAAGCAAGCCTACCCCGCGGGGCGTCCGGCCGCAATGAACGATGCGTAAGCGAGTGCTGAAGCCGCTGCAGGGGTATGCCGAATCGAAGCGCGATGTCCGGTTGCGGCGTGTTTTCGGCGGTGCGCCGGGTGCCGTTGCTTGGCAGAATCGGGGCATCTTTCGCGAACGTGCCTGGCGCCGACCGGAACGGCTGCGGATGAAGACGCTCCAAGGACAAGCTTCTCACCGACAAGGTTGCACCATGATCCGTAAATTCGCCCCGATCCTTTGCCTCGGCCTTTTGGCGACGACCGTCCACGCTGCCGAAGACATCGACACCGCGGCCTTGTTCTCGGCCTCGCTGACCGGGCTCGACGCTCAGCCGGTGGCCATGGAGCGCTTCCGCGGGCGGCCGCTCATCGTCAATTTCTGGGCGCGCTGGTGCGCGCCCTGTCGCGAAGAGATCCCCGAGCTCATCCGCCTGCGCGATGCGCAGGGCGCGGACGGGATCGAGGTGATCGGGGTTGCGCTCGAGAGCCAGGTCGAGGGCGTGCGCGTGTTCGCCACCGCCAACGACATGCGCTATCCGGTGGTGCTGGCGGCGAAGCAGGGCATCCCGCTGATGAAGGCGCTCGGCAACGCGGCGGGCGGCGTGCCCTACACGGTCTATATCGGCCGCGACGGCAAGGCGGTGGGCAGCAAGCTGGGGATCGTGCGCGCGGACGATCTCGCCGCGGCGACGAAGGTGCTGCTGAAGTGAGCGCGTGCGGGTGAATGCCCGCACTGCCGCGGCCAGGTTGCCGCAGTTCTCAGACACGGGCGGCGCCGGGCGCCATCGGCGCCCGGGCCGTGGGCTACTCGAAGCGCCCGGCGTCGAGCATCGACGGAAGGCCCGCGCCGACCTCGTCGAAACGCAGGACGCGCGCGCCCTTGTGCTCCTTCAGAAAGGCGGCCGCGTCCTCTCGACTGGCCAGGGGCACGAACTCGTGCCCCATCGGCCCCAGTACGTCCGAGCCCACGACGTACCACGCATTCCTCGCGTCGATGGCGGTCAGCCCGTAGTACTCGGTCACCGAAATGCGCTCGATCTGGTCGCGGCTGTGGCCGGCAGCGTACTTCGCCGGGTCGTGCCAGAACTTGAACAGGTCCTTGGCGCCGTCGAAGAAGTGGGCGTGACCGTCCTTGTAGACGATGGTCGCCACCCAGTTCGGATACTTCGACACCAGCATGCCGCACACCGGGCACAGATCCTTCGTGCCCGGCTTCGGCAGCTCGGCGGCCGGCGCCTGCGCGAGCGCGAACCCCGTCCAGGCTGCGAAAACGAAAGCGAGCAGGGTCTTCATCCTTTGTTGTGCTGCTCCATCATCTTTTGTCGACGCTCGGCGCGGTTCTTGCGGATGCGGGTGACGTCGGCCGACATGTCGGTGTAGGCGGCCAGCAGCGCGCCGTCGAAGTCGGTGAGCTCGCCGCCGTTCGCCGCCTGCGAGACCTTGGCGGCCTCGGCGCTGCCGTAGGCGACCTTGCTGCGCGCGGTCATCACGCCGGCCAACTTGCTGCCGACCAGGAAGCTGGCCTTCTCGACTTCGACCAGCGGCCTGGTATCGCCTTCGGCTGCGTTGTCGCCCACCCACAGCGCCTTGGGGTCGCGATCGATGTTCAGCGCCAGGCTGATCGCCGCGCAATGCAGCGAACAGGTGCCGTCAGCGAGGTCGTCGGCGTAGTGCACGACCATGCGCGAGTGGTGGAACTGTTTGCGATCCATGCCGCAATACGGGCATTTGGGATGCTTGGCGAGGTCATCGACCTGCGGCTGCGGATCGGCTGCGGTCTTGGGGATGAACTGCGCCGGGGTGCCGTCGCCGGTGCAGCCGGACTGCGCGGCGGCCTTGCCGGCGGTGGCCATTCCGATGCTGGCGAGGACGGACATCTTGAGGGCTTCTCTGCGATCCATGGTCTGCTCCTTCGGGGTGGTGCCGGCGCGTGCCGGCAGGGTTCGATTCGAATCGGGCTGCGCCTGCGGCAGGCGCTGCGGCCCGGGGCCGGGTCATCGCGTCTCCGGCAGGATGCGATCGAGCTGGATGGCCAGCAGCCTGTCGTCGAGTTCGCCGATGACCTTGCCGCTGATCAGCCCGTTGCGATCGACGAAGATGGTCATCGGCAGGCCTTTCACGCCGTAATCGCGTGTGATGCGCGCGCCTGGGTCGAGCACGGCCGAGTAACCGACGCCGAGGCGCTCGATGAAGGCGGCGGCGGTGGCGCGGTCCTGGGCGACGTTGACCGCCAGCACGCTCAGTCCGCTCGCCGCGTGTTCGCGCCAGGCACGGTCGATCCGCGTCATGCTGTTGGCGCAGTAGCGGCACCAGTCGGCCCAGAAATCGATGATCACCGGCTTGTCGGCAAAGTCTTCCGGGAACCGGCGTACGCCGCCGTCCAGGCCCATTGCCTCGAAGGCGGGGGCAGCGACGCCGCGCGCCGGGCCGGCGTCGGACCCGCCGCCGCTGCAGGCGGCGAGCAGGGTGCAGGCGAGGGCGAGGAGGAGGGCTCGGATCGGCAGCGGCATCATTCGAGCAGGATCAGGTTGGAGCGCAGCACCATCACGCTCGCCACCAGCATGAAGAGCACAAAGCCCGCCGCGGCGATGCCGGCCAGGCGTGCGCTGGCCTGCGGGGCGAGGGTGGCGAGGCTGGGGCGGCCGCCGAACATCCTCAGCACCCCGGCCGCCAGCCCGGCCGCGGCGGCGGCGAACAGCGGGATGTAGAGCAGGTAGCCCTGGTAGCCGTAATCGGGTTTCAGGATGCAGAACGGGCAGTGGTGATGGGGATGCTCGTAGATGTACAGCGACACGAAGGCGACCACCCCGGCGAGCGCGGCGAAGAAGGCGGCGACCGAGGCCGTGCCGACCGCGAGCCCGCTCCATAGCCCGTGCCCGTCGCTCTTCCAGTGCCAGGCAGCGAGCAGGATCGCGCCGCCCAGCGTGGCGTAGAAGACGCTCATCGCCCGTGCCGGCGCCAGCGCGCTGACCTCGCTCGCGACCGTGTCGGCCTCTTCCGAGATCAGGCTGCCGCAGCACGAGGTGATGACGTCCGCCTCGAGGCGGATGAAGTAGTTGAACTGCAGGTACAGCACCGCCGCGGCGAGCGGCGCGTAGGCGAGCAGCAGGCGGTACTTGAGGCGGGTGAGCGGATAGTCGCGCGCCTGGTTGTCGAGGCGGTTGATCGCCAGCCAGGTCGCCGCGAAGAAGAACGCCACGAGCTGTGCGTATAGCGCCGGAAAGCCGTACGCGTTGGCGTTGAGCGTGCCGACGGCGCACATCGCGCCGACGAACATCACCGACATCCTGTCGGCGTTGAACACGAACAGCAGCGTCGACAGCACCTGCAGCCCGCACACCAGCGCCACCATCATCGAGAACAGGTAGGTCAGGCGCTCGAGCCGCAACTGGCGCTCGCTGCCGCTGCCGAGGTCCCAGTGGCGGATGAGCTGCAGCGCGAACGGCGACGCCACCGCCAGCATGGCCACGCTCAGGCCGGCGGCGAGCAGCAGGGCGATGATGGCGGGCTGGAAGATCATGGCCAGGCCTTGCGCGTGTCGACGACCTCGATGAGCCGGCCGTCGCGCAGCGAATACACCCGGTCGACGACCTCGGACTCGACCACCAGCGGGTCGTGGCTGGTGAGGATCACCGTGCGCCCGGCCTCGGCGAGGCGGCGCAGGATGGCGAGGAATTCGGCCGAGAGCGTGCTGTCGAGGTTGGCGGTGGGTTCGTCGGCGATCAGGACCTCGGGGTCGTTGATGAGCGCACGGCAGATCGCCACGCGCTGCTGCTCGCCCCCGGAGAGCCACTCCACCTTGGCGTCGCGGCGGTGCGCGAGCTGCAGCTCGGCGAGCAGGGCCTCGGCGCGCGCCAGCAACCGCGCGCGCGGCGTGCCGCCGGGGTAGCCGGGCAGGATGATGTTCTCGACCGCGGACAGGCCGCGGATCAGGTTGAACTGCTGGAAGATGAAGCCGAAGGTGCGGCGGCGGATCTCGGTCAGGAAGCGCTCGGGCAGGCCGGAGATGTCCTCGCCGTTCAGGCGCACGCGGCCCTCGGTGGGGCGGGCGAGGCAGCCGAGGATGGTCAGCAGCGTGGTCTTGCCCGAGCCCGAGGGGCCCTTGAGCACGCTCACCCGCGCCGGCGGGATCTCCAGGTCGATGCCCTTGAGCGCCCAGTATTCGTTGTGCTGGCCCTGGTTGAACACCTTGCGGATGTTGGCGAGTTCGAGCATCGCGTCAGCTCCGCATCACGGTGTCGGGGTCGGTGGTCGCCGCGCGCCAGATCGGCACCAGGGTGGCCGCGGTGTAGGGCAGCACGGTGAACACGAACAGCGTGGCCACCTGCAGGCCGTCGATCTGCGGCGTGAGCGCGAAGCTCGGGTACAGCACCGCCCAGCCCTCGAGCACCGGCGCGAACAGGGTGAACTCGAAGTGGAACACATGCACGTAGGCGGCGACATAGCCGACCAGGAAGGCGAACAGCGAGACCAGGAAGCCTTCCCAGAACTTCATCGCGATCACGTCGCCGGTCTCCCAGCCGATCGCCTTGAGGATGCCGATCTCGCGTTTTTCTTCCGCCGACAGGCCGGCAGCCTTCTCCCAGGCGAAGATGCCGAAGGCGAGGATGGCGGCCGACAGCAGCGCCAGCATCATGCCCTCGCGCCAGTCGAAGATCGACGCATAGGTGCGCAGCACCTCCTCGCGCAGGATCGGGCGCGAGTCGGGCAGGGTGCCGAGCAGCTTGACACCGACGTTGCGCACCTCGAGCGGGTTGGCCACCCACAGCGCGATGTCGGTGTAGTGGCCGTCCGGATAGGCGAAGAAGCGGCGGAAGTCGGCCTCGTTCATCAGCACCAGGTCGGCGCTGACCAGTTCGGACTCGTGCGCCAGCACTGCGGCGACGATGAAGGTGTGCAACTCGCCGGAATATGCGCGGAAGGAGATGCCGTTGCCCGCCGACAGCCCGCGCGTGCGCTCCAGCGCCGGGCCGACGACGATCTCGCCCGGGACGATCTCGCGATCGGCCGGAACCATGAAGGTGTAGTTGGCCTTCAGCACGCTGTCGTAGTAGTAGCCCCACAGCCGGCCCTCGATCTTCTGCACGCCGCGGATGCGGCCGATCCGCTCGATGTAGCCCGGCGGCACCAGGTCGTGGCGGCCGGCGATGAGGCGCTGCAGCACGATCTCCGGCGCGCCGGCCAGCACCCGCGTGGCCTCGTTGCGCAGCGCGTGGGTGTACAGCGCCACCGAGGCGAGCACGAACACGAGCAGCGTATAGACGAACAGCAGCCCGAGGCTCTTGCCCTTGCGCCGCGCGAGCGACTGCGCGGTGAAGTCAATCAGGTGACGCTGCCTTTCGATCCAGGGTTTCATGGTGGTCCAGCAGCAGGCGTGGTGGCGGCAGCAGCGAGCCCGAGGGGAAGTGCTCCAGCGCCATCGGGTGGTCCTGGAAGGCGGAGTGCAGGTCGGCCTGGCTCAGGTGGCGGGTGTAGCGTGCCTCGGTGAACAGCACCACGTCGGACAGGCGCAAGCCGGTGACGAGTTCCGTTGTGCGCTGCAGTGCCGCCTCGCGTGCGCTGCGCTGCCTGGCGGCGTCGGCGAAGGTTGCCGCAAACAGCACGCCGGCGAGCAGCGTGGCGGCGAGGACGCGGTCGGAGGGGCGCTCCAAGGGCATGCCAAGGTCCCCGCTACTTGCCGCGCGCCAGGGTCTTCCGGCGCATTTCCTCGTAGCTCAGGCTGTGCGCATCGGCTGCGGGCGCTGCGCTGGCAGCGAGGTCGTAGCGCATCGGCGAGCGCTTGACGATGTAGCGGGCCTGGCGCGGATCCAGCCAGGTGACCGCCTTGACGCTCGGACTCTCCCAGGCCGCCACCCACATCCGGGTGGACACGTCGTCCATCCACGGAAAGCGCGTGCGCTGCTCTTCGAGCCAGAAGACCAGGCAGCCGACATCGTCGAACGTGAAGGTATTGTCCCTCGGCCCCCCGCGCAGTTGCGCGGCGAAGCGGTGGTCGGCGATGCGCATGTTGCAGCGCACGCAGGCATCGCGATCCCAGGCGATGGGCTTCATGCCCTCGGGCCACACCTCTCCCGAGCAGGCCGCCAGCGGCGTCAGCAGCAGGCCGCCGGTGCCGAGGCGGGCGATGAAGCGACGTCTGTCAGGGTTGTACATGGGGCTCATCTCCGACCGCTCGAGGATCTCCCTTGGAGGCGGACGCCGGGTTCGAATGCCCGGATGATAGCGCCGGCGCGTGGCCCCCGGGCCGCATGGCCCCGGAGGAGGGCAGGGGTGCGACCGCGTGTCGCACCCCACGGGGCTACAGCGTCCAGTCGTAATCCACCGTCAGCGGCGCGTGGTCCGAGAAGCGCTGCGCCTTGTAGACCTCCGCCGCCTGGGCGCTCGCAGCCAGTCCCGGGGTGGCGACCTGGTAGTCCAGCCGCCATCCCACGTTCTTCGCCCACGCTTGGCCGCGGTTCGACCACCACGTGTAGCAGGCCTCGGTGGCCTCGGGGTGCAGGCGGCGATAGACGTCGATCCAGCCCTGTTCGTCGAACAAACGCCCGAGCCACGCGCGCTCCTCGGGCAGGAAGCCGGAGTTCTTCTGGTTCGACTTCCAGTTCTTCAGATCGGCTTCGCGGTGGGCGATGTTCCAGTCGCCGCACACCACGACCTCCTGTCCGCTCTGGAAGAGCTGGTCCATGTGCGGCAGGAAGCGGTCCATGAAATCGAACTTGACCTGCTGGCGCTCCGCCGAGCTCGAGCCCGAGGGCAGATAGAGCGAAACCACCGAGAGCTTGCCGAAGTCGAGCTGCAGGAAGCGGCCCTCGGCGTCGATCGCGGGGATGCCGAGGCCCTCGACGACGCGGTCCGGCGCGTGCCGGCTGTAGATGCCGACGCCGCTGTAGCCCTTCTTCTCGGCGGCGTGGAACCAGCCCTGCATGCCCGCGGGCGCGCGCATCTCGGGGCGCAGGTCGGCGTCCTGCGCCTTGAGTTCCTGCACGCACAGGAAGTCGGCCTGCTGCGCGGGCAGCCAGTCGAGCAGGCCCTTGGTGCAGGCCGAGCGGATGCCGTTGAGGTTCAGGGTGATGATGCGTAACATCGGCGGTTTCCAGTTTCGCTGCCAGGCAGCCAAAGAGCCGTGGATTTTAGCCGGGATTTCATTGCCCTCGCGTGCCGCAAGGGCGTGCTGCGCTTCGGCGCATTCGTCACCAAGGCGGGACGCAACTCGCCGTATTTCTTCAATGCCGGTCTGTTCGACGACGGCGCCTCGTTCCGCGAGCTGTGCGGCTACTACGCGCGCACCATCCGCGCCGCGGGTATCGCCTGTGACATGCTGTTCGGGCCGGCCTACAAGGGCATCCCGCTCGTCGCCGGCACCGCGATCCGGCTCGCCGAGGACGGCGTGGACCTGCCCTTCGCGTTCAACCGCAAGGAGGCCAAGGACCACGGCGAGGGCGGCACGCTGATCGGCGCGCCGCTGCGCGGCAAGGTGCTGATCCTCGACGACGTGATCTCGGCCGGCACCTCGGTGCGCGAGTCGGTCGAGCTGATCCGCGCCGCGGGCGCCGAGCCCGCCGGTGTGGTGATCGCGCTCGATCGCATGGAACGCGGTAAAAGTGCCTTGTCCGCGGTCGAGGAGGTCAAGGAGAATTTCGGTATTCCGGTCGTCGCGGTGGCCACGCTCGAAGACCTCGTCGCCTACCTGGCGGACAGTCCCGAGCTTGCGGCCAACCTCGACGCAGTCCAGGCATATCGGGAACAGTATGGGATTTCCTCGCGCTGAACGCGTCCTCGCCGGCTTCGCCTGCACCGTCGCGCTGGTGGCCTCGTCCGGCACGCTGGCGGCGCAGCAGTCCGGCGGCGCATCGATCTACTGCTGCGATGTCGGCGGTCAGCCGGTGTGCGGCGACATCCTGCCCGCCGCCTGCTACGGCCGCGCCTACCGCGAGATGAGCCCCTCGGGCACCGTGCGCCGCACGGTCGCGGCGCCGCTCACGCCCGACGAGATCGCCCAGCGCGCGGCCGCCGAGCACAAGCGTCGCGCCGAGGAGGCAGAGCGCATGCGCCAGCTGCGCCTCGACCAGGCGCTGCTCGAGACCTATCGCAGCGTCCAGGACCTCGACAGCCGGCGCGATCGCGAGCTGCGCGAGCTCGACCGCAGCATCCGCGAGCTGCGCGCACGCGAGTCGGAGTTGATCGAGCGCCAGCGCGTCATGATCGACGAGGCCACGCATACGGACAAGAGCGACGTCGCCGCCAGCCTCGAGGCCGACATCCGCCTGCTCGACAGCGAGATCGCCGCCCAGTCCTCGGTGGTCGCGGCCAAGCTGCGCGAGCGCAATGCGGTGGTCGAGCGCTTCGAGGAACACCGTCGCCGATACGTCGAGCTCACCTCGGCGCCCGAGTCCGCGCGCATCCCGCCGATGCCGCGTCGTTGAGTCTTCTGCCGTGCCGCCCGGCCGGGCGGCCGCAACGCGAGGCAGCGATGCCCCCCTCGACCCCCTCAGAAGTCCGCGTGCGCGCGGCCTGCCCGCACGACTGCCCCGACACCTGCGCGATGGAGGTCACGGTTGCCGATGGCCGCGCGGTGAGGATCCGCGGCGCCGCCGACATGCCCTTCACCAACGGCACGCTGTGCACCAAGGTGGCGCACTACCTCGAGCGGGTGTATTCCGAGCGCCGCCTGCTGCATCCGATGAAGCGGGTGGGGCGCAAGGGCGAGGGGCGCTTCGAGCGCATCTCCTGGGACGAAGCCCTCGACACCATCGCGGCGAAATACCGCGAGATCGCCGCCGAGGACCCGCGCGCGATCCTGCCCTACAGCTACTGCGGCACCATGGGCCTGGTGCAGGGCGAGAGCCTGGACCGGCGCTTCTTCCATCGCCTGGGCGCCTCCCTGCTCGAGCGCACGATCTGCGCCACCGCGGGCGCGCACGGCTGGAAGGCGACCGTGGGCGCGATGCTCGGCGCCGATCCCGAGGCCGCCAGCGAGGCCGGCCTGATCCTGATCTGGGGCGCCAACCCGGTGGTGTCCAACCTGCACGGCTGGCGCCACCTGCAGGAGGCGAAGCGGCGCGGCGCCCGCCTGGTGTGCATCGATCCGCGGCGCACCGATACCGCGAAGAAGTGCGACCTGCACCTCGCCCCGCTGCCCGGCACCGACGGCGCGCTCGCGCTCGCGATGATGCAGGTGCTGATCGCCGAGGGCCTGCTCGACCGCGAGTACATCGCTCGCCACACCCTGGGCTTCGACGAGCTCGCCGTGCGCGTGCGCGCCTGCACGCCGGAGTGGGCGGCGCCGCTCACCGGCCTCGCGGCCGAGGCCATCCGCAGCCTGGCGATCGAGTATGGGCGCAGCGCGCGCAGCCTGATCCGGCTCAACTACGGCCTCAACCGCTGTGCCGGTGGCGGCATGGCGGTGCGCAACCTGGCCTGCCTGCCCGCGCTCACCGGTGCCTGGCGCCATCCCGGCTGCGGCGCGCTGCTGTCGACCTCGGGCAACTTCCCGGTGGATATGCACGCGCTCGCTCGCCCCGACCTCTATCCCGACGCGAGGCGCTTCCCGCCGCGGGCGCTCAACATGTCCTTCATCGGCGACGTGCTGCTCGACAGCCGCGACCCGCCGGTGCGCGCGATCCACGTCTATAACGCCAATCCGGTCGCAGTCGCGCCCGACAGCCGTCGGGTGCGCGCCGGCTTTGCGCGCGAGGACCTCTTCTGTGTGGTGCACGAGCAGTTTCAGACCGACACCGCCGACTACGCCGACATCCTGCTGCCCGCCACCAGCCAGCTCGAGCACCGTGACCTGCACAAGGCCTACGGCCATCTCTACGTTGTGGACAACCGGCCGGCGATCGCGCCGCTCGGCGAGGCGCGCTCCAACACCGCGGTCTTCCGTGCGCTCGCCCGCCGCCTCGGCTTTGCGGCTGCCGCGCTCTACGAAAGCGACGACGCCATCGCGGCGGCGGCCTTCCGCGCCGACGACCCGCGGGTGGCGGGCCTCGCCGAGGGCCTGCAGGCGCGGGGCTGGGCGCGGCTCGCGCTGCCCGCGGGCCACGCGCCCTTCGCCGACGGTGGCTTCCGCACGCCCTCGGGCAAGTGCGAGTTCTTCTCCGCCGCGCTCGCGCACGAGGGCCTCGACCCTTTGCCTGCCTGGCATCCGCCCGCCGAGTCGGTGCCCAGCAACCCGGCGCTGGGCGCGCGCTATCCGCTCGCGCTGATCACCCCGCCGGCGCGCAACTTCCTCAATTCCACCTTCGCCAACCAGGCACGCTTTCTCGCCGACGAGGGCGGGCCGAAGCTCGAGATCCACCCCGAGGACGCCGTCGCGCGCGGCGTCGTGGAGGGCATGCGCCTGCGCATCCACAACGACCGCGGTGACTTCATCGCGCGTGCGGTGGTCACCACCGACGTGCGCCCCGGCGTGGTGTGCAGCCCCTCGGTGTGGTGGCCCAAACTGTGCGAAGGCGGCCACAACGCCAACGCGGTCATCGCCGCGCGCCCCACCGACATGGGCGGCGGGCCGACCTTCTACGACTGCCTGGTGGAGGTGGAGCCCGCATGAGCCCGAGTACGACCCTCGACGCGGTGGCGGACATCCTCTCGCGCGCGCAGCGCATCCTCTTCGTCACCGGCGCCGGCATCTCGGTCGATTCGGGCCTTCCCACCTACCGCGGCATCGGCGGCCTCTACCACGACCGCCTCACCGAGGAGGGCCTCACCATCGAGGAGGCCTTGTCGGGCGAGATGATGGCGACCCGGCCCGAGATCGCCTGGCGCTACATCGCCCAGATCGAGGCCAGCTGCCGCGGTGCGAAGCCCAACGCCGCCCACCGCCTGATCGCCGCACTCGAGCAGGAGAAGGCGCTGGTGTGCGTGCTCACCCAGAACGTCGATGGCCTGCACCGCGCCGCCGGTTCGCGCAACGTCATCGAGATCCACGGCACCGTGCATCGCCTGCACTGCATGTCCTGCGGGCAGGGGCGCCGGGTGGAGGACTACGCCGGCCTCTCCATCCCGCCCGAATGCCCGCGTTGCGGCGGCATCCTGCGCCCGGACGTGGTGCTGTTCGGCGAGGCGCTGCCCGAGCTCGCGATCGAGCGCCTGGAGAGCGTGCTGTCGCAGGGCATGGACGCGGTGGTGTCGATCGGCACCACCAGCGTCTTCCCCTACATCGCCGGCCCGGTGCTGTGGGCGGCGCGCGAGGGCACACCCACGGTGGAGATCAACCCCGGCGACACCCAGGTCAGCCAGTTCGTCGACCACCGCCTGCGCATGTGCGCCGCCGAGGCCTTGCCCGAGCTATGGTGGCGGATGCATCCGGCGGATCCAGCGGAAGACAGGGGCTGGTGAAGGAAACGGGGCCGTTTCCGCCGGAGGCAGGCCCGACCGAGGGTGGAGCGGGCCTCGGAAAGGATCGCGACTTGCGTCGCTCCTACAAGAATCGCGGCGCCCGGGGTGGGGCGTAGGCGCGGCGCAAGCCGCGACCTGACGCTCCTCCAACGCCGCGCTTCCGTTCGGGGCGCCGCGTGGAGGATCTCCCCGCTTACAGCAACACCCGCTCGATCCCTCCGCTGTTCGCCTTCGCCACGTAGTCCGGCAGCCAGTTCTCGCCGAGCAGGTGCCTGGCCAGCTCGACCACGATGTAGTCGGGCTCGATGCCGCCGGCGTCGTCGGCGTAGCGGTGCATGCCCTGCAGGCAACTCGGACACGAGGTCAGCATCTTGATCTTCGCGTTCGGGTCGCCCTCGCGCAGCTTGGCCGCGCCCTTCTCGATCTCCTCCTGCTTGCGGAAGCGCACCTGGGTGGAGATGTCGGGGCGGGCCACCGCGAGCGTGCCGGATTCGCCGCAGCAGCGGTCGGACAGGTCGACGCGCGTGCCCATCAGCTCGTTGGCCACCTTGATGCCCTGGTACTGCTTCATCGGTGTGTGGCAGGGCTCGTGGTACATGTACTTCACGCCGCCGACCCCCTCGAGTTTCACGCCCTTCTCCATCAGATACTCGTGGATGTCGAGCAGGCGGCAGCCGGGGAAGATCTTCTCGAATTCGTACTTCTGCAGCTGGTCCATGCAGGTGCCGCAGGACACGATGACGGTCTTGATGTCGAGGTAGTTGAGCGTGTTGGCCACGCGGTGGAAGAGCACGCGGTTGTCGGTGGTGATCTTCTGGCCCTTCTCCTCCTCGCCGGCGGCGGTCTGCGGGTAGCCGCAGCACAGGTAGCCCGGCGGCAGCACGGTGTGCGCGCCAACGTGGTAGAGCATGGCCTGGGTGGCCAGCCCGACCTGGCTGAACAGGCGCTCGGAGCCGCAGCCCGGGAAGTAGAACACCGCCTCGGACTCGCCGTTGGCCTTGTGCGGGTCGCGGATCACCGGGATGACCTTGTCGTCCTCGATGTCGAGCAGCGCGCGGCTGGTGCGCTTGGGCAGGTTGCCGGGCATCGGCTTGTTGATGAAGTGGATCACCTGGGCCTTGATCGGGGCCTTGCCGAGCGTGGCCGGGGGCGCCTTCACCTGCGGCTGGACGAGGCCGAACTTCTTGCCCAGCTCGTGGGCGAAGCGCTGCGCCTTGTAGCCCCAGTCCATCATGCCGACGCGCATCGCCTTGATGGTCGCCGGATCCTTGATGGTGAGGAAGGCCATCGCCGCCGCCTTGCCCGGATTGAACGACTTCTTGCCCTGCTTGCGCAGCAGGTTGCGCATCTTGATCGACACGTCGCCGAAGTCGATGTCCACCGGACAGGGCTTCTCGCACTTGTGGCAGATCGTGCAGTGGTCGGCCACGTCCTCGAACTCGGCCCAGTGCGCCAGCGACACGCCGCGCCGGGTCTGCTCCTCGTACAGGAAGGCCTCGATCAGCAGCGAGGTGGAGAGGATCTTGTTGCGCGGGCTGTACAGCAGGTTGGCGCGCGGCACGTGCGTGGAGCACACCGGCTTGCACTTGCCGCAGCGCAGGCAGTCCTTGATGTCGTGGGCGATCTCGCCGACATCGGTCTGCTCCATGATCAGCGACTCGTGGCCCATCAGGTTGAAGCTGGGGGTGTAGGCGTTGTCGAGGTTGCCGCGGATCGGCCCCTTGCGCATCAGCTTGCCGCGGTTGAAGCGGCCTTCGGGGTCGACCTTTTCCTTGTAGCTCCAGAAGTTCGCCATCTCGTCGTCGGTGAGATAGTCGAGCTTGGTGAT
>Ga0268298_10000792_pt1 | contig 39558 bp, 39 predicted proteins | sample WWTPWeurt_MetaG_FD_194462 | JGI IMG/M metagenome (GOLD analysis project Ga0268298, IMG submission 194462) | Activated sludge microbial communities from WWTP in Nijmegen, Gelderland, Netherland - WWTP Weurt | ecosystem: Engineered > WWTP > Aerobic digester > Activated sludge | place...
AGCTTCACCAGCATGTCGCCCTTGCCGAGCAAGAGCTCGGCGCCCTGTTCGTCCAAGATGGTTCGACTGTCCACCTTCTGCGCCACGCGGAAACCGATGCGGGACGGGAAGTTCGCCTTGATCATGCCCGTGATCACGTCGACGCTCGGCCGCTGCGTCGCGAGCACCACGTGCATGCCCGCGGCCCGGGCCTTCTGCGCCAGGCGAGCCACACTGACCTCGACCTCTTTGCCTTGCTGCATCATGAGGTCCGCGAACTCGTCCACCACGATCACGATGTAGGGCAACGCATGGGGGAGCTGCTTGCCATCGGAGCCGTCGCGCACCGCCGGCACGCTCACCATCGAGCCATCGGGCGCGAGGGCGTCCACCACGTCGGGCGCCGGCGCGGGGAGCTCGCCGGCCACCACGCGTTTCACCCACGCGTTGTAGGTCGAGATGTTCTTGGTGCCGGCGTTGGCGAAGAGCTGATAGCGCCGCTCCATTTCGTCCACCGCCCACTTGAGCGCGGTGGCCGCCTTCTTCATGTCGGTGACCACCGGCAAGAGCATGTGTGGGATGCCGTCGAACGGCGCCAGCTCCACCACCTTGGGGTCGACCATCAAGAAACGCAGCTCTTCGGGGCTGCGGCAGAAGAGCAGGCTCGACAGCATCACGTTGAGCCCGACGCTCTTGCCGGCACCGGTGGCTCCCGCGACGATCACGTGGGGCATCGAGGCGAGATCCGCGTAGAAAGGCACGCCCACGATGTCGCGGCCCAGCACCACGGGCAGCGGCGCCTTCTCCGCGAGCTTGGCGAAGTGCTTGTCTTCGATCAGCTCGCGCAGGTTGACCGGAACCCGCTCGTCGTTCGGGATCTCGAATCCGATGCGGCTCTTGCCCGGGATCGGCGCCACGATCCGCACGGTCCGCGACAGGCCGAGCGCCAGGTCGTCGGCGAGGCCCGCCACCTTGCTCACCTTCGTGCCAGCCTCGGGCGCCACTTCGTACATGGTGACGGTGGGTCCGGGGTGCACTTCCTCGACCCGGGCCGAAACACCGTAGTCGGCCAGGGTCTTCTCCAGGAGCGAGGCGTTCTGGCGAATGCGTTCGCGATCGACGTCGGTCTGCACGTGGGTCGGAGGCGCGAGCAGACTCGGTGCCGGGAACTCGTATCCGTGCTGGCGACGCGGCGAGGGTCCGTCCCCGCGCTTGATCTCTTGCGCAGGCTTGGTGTCCACGATCACGATGTCGCGGTCTGCCTTGGACTTCGCCTTGGGTTTGTCCACCGGAGGAGGAGCAACCGACGTGACCTCGGGGAGCGCGATCCCGCTCGGCTCGGGCTCGACGGGCGTCGGCGCCGTGTCGAGCAGCGCCACGCTGGCGAGCTCCGGCGTGTTCGAGCTCGGAAGCGCCTCGGCTTCGCGGGCGACCGCCCGCGGCGCGAACGGAGTCGAGCCCTCGATCCGCGACACGGCGGCGGCGAGTGAAACCGGAGTGACGTGGTGCTTCGAAGAAAGCACCGTCGAGACCGCCAGCGGCGGCGTGCCCGTGACCAACGGCGCCGAGGGCGCGTCGTCGTCGGCGAGCTGCGCGATGATCGCCTCGTCGGTGTCGTGGTTCGTGATGGGCGGTACCGCGGCCTCGCGTCGCTGTTCGCGCTCTTCCTTGCGAAGCTTGTGCGCCTCGGCCCAAGCGCTTCCCACCCGAGCCGAAGCGCCTCGGGCCTTGCCGAATGCGAAGGCACCGATACCCAGAAAACGCTGCACGAGCGCGATGAAAGAGAAGCTGCTGCGGCCGATCAGAATCAAGCCGACGACGGTGAGGCCGACCAGGAAGGAGCCGACGGCAGAGAACATGCCCCGGCCCAGCTCGCCGAAGACGAGCCCTACGTTGCCCCCCGAAGGCACGCGCCCGAACACCAAGAGGTCGGGCAACGCGACGCGAACGAGCGAAGAGAGAACGATGGCCAAGATCAGGTCGCCGGCGATGCGCAGGCTGACCGATCCGATGTCCTTCTTGCGCAAGAGCGGCAGCCCGATGAGCGCGATCTCGAGCGGGACGAGCCACGCCACGAGACCGAACGCGCGCACGAGCACACTGGCAACGAACGCTCCGGCGGGCCCGACCCAATCTCGCCCAATCACGGTCGAGTCGTTGGGGTCGAGGCGAAAGCTCGCGAGAGCGAGGCACAGGAAACAAGAGATGGCGAAGAGCAGGAGCGCAGCGGCCTCGCGCCCGCGCCCCTCGAGGCGGAAAGCGGGGCGAGCGGGCTCGGCGGGCGCCGGCTCGGGCACTTCGGGCAGAGCCACCGCCTTACGGCGCGGCGAAAAGGGACGGGTGCCCATGTAATCCAACCACCTACATCACTGGGTTGGACGGGGAAAAAAAGCTGCAGGTCTTTCAGGGAGGTCGGCCGCGGCCCGCCGCACCGAACCGACGTTCAGGGGATCTCCGGCGGCGATTCCCAGTGTCGCTCGCTTGAGTCATTTCGCTGCGACCCTGTACTATCCTCGCTCTTCGTTCGGCAGAAATGCGGGCGGGCCATCGCATGGCAAGGTACGCGAAAACGAAAAGGTTCTCGGGCAAGCGCGACGCGGGGTGGGTGCGGGCGCTGGCCCTTGGCGTGGCAATGGGTGTCGGTGCGGCCAGCGTGGGCTGTCGGACCACGAACGACGACATCGATCGCTGGACGACGACGGCGCAGGGGCCGCGCAAGCTGGTCTCGGTGCTGTCGCACGACAAGTACCCCATCGAGCTGCGCGTCGAAGCGGCCATGGGACTCGTCCGCATGAAGGCCCGCGGCGGCAAGCGCATCGGCATCTTGGGTCAGGATGATCAACCTGGGTTGGTCACCGCCCTCGAAGCGCTGCCGCCGGCGAGTCGCGAGAAGATCGTCTCGCGGATGGTGCCCAAGCTCGAAGAAGAAATGAAGAAGGCCCCGCCCAAGGCGCAGGCCGGCCAGCCTGCACCGGCGGACCCGACCTTCGAATACAAGGACGCCGCGTTCGCTCTGCTCACTCACAACGAGGGCGTTCTCGTTCAGAACGACGAGAACCGGAAGCGTCTCCGGGCTGCGCTGACCGACTGGTCGATGACCAACTTCGCCGATCGTCTCGAAGAGTCGTCGCAGCTCTACGGTGTGGAGCAAGTGCTGCGAGAGCTCGGCGCCGAGGGCGTGACTCGCCTGCCGGAACAGATGGTCCCCGGCACGAAGAAGCTCGACCGCATGGCGGACCTGATCGCCGAGCTCGGTGACGCGAAGACGAAAGAGGCCGGGAGCAAGGCTCTGGTGACGGTCGCGAAGGACATCTCGTCCGACCACTGGATCCAGCAAAAGTCGCCGCTGGTCGACGCTGCCAACAAGGCCAGCAAGCTGAATCCGACGCCCGAACAGTTCAAGGCTCAGCTCGACACCTATCAGGAGGAAGAGCTCCTGCGCGTGATGGCGTCCATGAAGAAGGTCGGGCAGGCGCCGGCCGTGGAGTACCTGCTCGACTTCGCCAAGACCGACAAGAACGAGAAGCGCCGAGCAGCGGCCCTGGCGGCCCTCGAAGGCAATCTCGACAAGGGCAACGCCAAGCACGTGGCGAGCATCCTGGACATCGCCGCGGCCGCCGACACGCCGGACACCGTGCGCGACGTGGCCCTGCGCCGCGTGGGCGAGCTGCCGCGCAAGCTGGTCATCGACAAGCTCTACTCGTTGTTCTCCAACGACAACTGGAAGATCCGCTGGGTGGCGGCGGAGCTCGTGCTCAAGATGAGCGAGACCGATCACCTCGGCGAGTTCATGAACAAGCTCGCTGGCGTCCGTCACATGGCCATCACCGAGCCGCTCCGCTACGGCGCGCTCATCGGCGAGATGAAGGGCAAAGACAAGCCCGAAGCCATCATCGACAAGTACACGTCGGGGAGTCAGGCGACCTCGGTGCGCTTGGCAGCGCTGGGTTACTACTACGAGTGGGGCGCCAAGCCCGAGATCGGCAAGGTGGAACCGTTCGCCAACGAGCGTGACAAGGTTCCCGACTGCAAAGAAGGCGCGGCCGATTGCGAGTGGAAGTGCGCCGTCGGTGAAGGCAAGTCTCAAGAGATCAAGGACATCAAGACTCTGGGTGAGTTCGTCCAGTACTGCGTCAAGCCCGCCATGGAAAAGCGCGCGACGTCGAAGAAGGGCGAGGCCAAGGGCAAGTGATGGAAACGTCGGATCCCAACAAGAAGGTTCCGCGCACGTTCCAGTGCCGCGAATCGCTCTGGCAGAAGTTCGAGCAGATGGCCCGCGAGCTCGAGTGCTCGGTGGACTATCTCATCAACGATGCGATGAAGCAGTACGCGAGGCAGCGCGGCTACAGTAGCACCGCGCACCCCGCGACCATGGGCGCGGTGCCTCCGCCGCCTCCTCCGCCTCCGCCCGGGGGTGGGCCCCCGCCGATGCCGACGCCCCCGGCGCGTTCGAACGCGCCGACTCCGCCGCCTCCCGGGCCGCCGCCCGGGCCGCCGCCGCCACCTCAGGCGCGGGCGTCGGTTCCGCCGCCTCCTCCCGGCCGCGCCACGTTCCCGTCGAGCGCGGGCGCGCCGCCGCCTCCGCCGCCGCCCACCAGCGGCTCCGTGGCGCGCCGCGCACCCGGCCCTCCGCCGCCTCCTCCGCCCCCGGGCCCGCCGCCGCCGCCACCTGGACCGCCGCAGCAGCAGTTCCGGAGCGCTGCGCCGCCGCCGCCGCCGCCTCCCGGGCCACCGCCCATGGGTCGAGGCGCCCCGCCGCCTCCGCCTCCGATGCCTCGCTCGGCGCCGCCACCTCCGCCTGCGCCCACCGCGCAGTCTTACGGCACGCTCAACATCTACTACGCCGGCGAGCGCTTCCCGATCACCAAGGACCGCTTCATCATCGGTCGCGGCAAACAGTCCAGCGATCTGACGATCAAGGACCCGAACGTGTCGCGCCAGCACGCCATGGTCGAGTACTTGAACGGCCAGTACTACATCGTCGACATGGGTTCGACGAACGGCGTCGAGTACAACGGGCAGCGGGTGCAGCGTAAGGTGATCAACGACGGCGACAGCTTCAAAGTCTGCGATCACGAGCTGCGCTTCAGCTACGCCTGAGGCTCGCTAGGCGGGTGAACGTCGCGATCGTCGGTGCCGGCGCGCTCGGCCGCGTGTACGGCACGTACCTCTCTGCCGCGGGACATGCCACGCGCTTCGTGGTGCGCCCCGCGCGCATGGGTGAGCGCACTCCGTTCGTGGTCGAGCGCCAGAATGGGACCGGCGGACGGCTCGAGATCGCGAGCCCCGAGCGTGTCACCGCAGTCCCGCAAGACAGTGACCTCGTTCTCCTGTGCGTGCGCGCCGATCAGCTCGACTCGAACATCGAGCACATGCTCCAACGCCTCGGAGACGTCCCCCTCGTGGCGCTGACACCGCTCCTCCCGCTGAGCCTGGCGCGAGTCGAGGGCTGGCTCGGACGACCGCTCTTCGTCGGGATGCCCGCCGTCGCGGCCCAGCCCGACGCGGACGGCGTCGATCGGTTTTGGGCGTTCACGGCGGCGCCGACCCGCTTCGAACACGCGCGCCGCGCGGGACTCGGAAGGGTCACCGAGCTCGCGTGCGCGCTCGAACAGGCTGGGCTCGGTGCGCGACTCGCGCCCGGAGTACGGACGGAGAACCCCGCGACCACCATCGCGTTCTTCCCTCTGTCGGTCGCGGTGAGCCGAGCGGGCGGAATCGACGCACTTCAACGCGACGCGGAGCTCACCCGCGTGGCCACGTCCGGCGCTCGCGAGGCGCTGGCGCTCGCGCGTCGAATCGGGAGGGTGGATCCACCCCTCGCTTTGCTCCTCCGGGCGTTGTCTCCGCGCACGCTCCGAGCGGGCCTCGCCGTGCTCGGCCGAACGCTGCCAGAAGCCCGCCAGTTCATCGACGCGCACTTCGGGGAGAAGCTCGGGGCGCAGCACCGTTACCTCGGAGCCGAGATCCTGGAGCTCGCCCGGAGCCACGGGATTCCGATGCCCGGCCTCGGGCGTTTGCTCGCGTGACGCCCTCCCGCCACACCTCCCCCCGCCGACGCCCGCAGCCGTCTATGGTCAGGATTTTCGGGCTCGTGCGCAGCGGTTGCTACACTGCTCGCGTGCGTGGAACCCTCGCCTTCGCCTCTTGCGTGACGTTCGCGACAGCGGGCACGCAGGCCGAGCCCCTGCTCCGAATGGAGGCGGGCGTGTCGCCCTCGAGCGAAGTGAGCAGCGTCGAGGTGTTCGACAAGGACGAGCCACTCTACGTGCGACCGAGCCGACAGGCCGCTCGCAGGGGCGCCGCGCAACAGGGCTCCCGCTTGCCCATCTTCGCCTCCCGTCGCGGGGCGGGCTGTCGTGGCCCCTGGCTGATGGTGGGTCCCTTGGCCTGGGTGTGCCAGGACCGCGTTCACGTCTCGAGCGATCCGCCCGTCGGCGCGCGACGTGAGCCCATCACCATGCCGGAGGGCCTGCCCTACCGCTATCACTTCGTCGGACGGAACGGCGCGCTCGGCTATCGCACGCTCTCCGTGGCCGAAGAGACCGAGCCGGACGCGGAGCTCCAGCCGGGCTTCGCGGTCGGCGTGGTGAACGTGGCGAAGCGAAGCGGCGAGCCGTTCGCGTTCACGACGAAGGGGCTGTGGATCCCCATGCGCGACTTGGGACCTGCGCGCGCGCTCCCGCTACGCGGTGCCGAGCTCGAAGGCGGCAAGTTGGACGTCGCTTGGGTGTACGAAGACCGTGCCGCGGTATACGACAAACCCGGAGGCTCGAAGCTTCGCTCCGAGGTACGACCGCAGTGGGAAACGCTGGCGGTGCTCGACAACGTCGAGCGCCGGGGGCACCGCTGGTTCCGCATCGGAGAGCAGCGCTGGGTGAGCGACGAAGACGTGCGCGCGCCCACCTCGGCCCCGCCCCCGGGTGAGCTCGAGCCGGGGGAGCGCTGGATCGACGTCGACATCAAGAACCAGGTTCTCACCGCCTACGAGGGCGAGCGCCCGGTGTTTGCCACGCTGGTTTCCACGGGCAAGGGCAAGGGCAAGAGCATTCAGGCCACGCCCGTCGGCACCCATCGCATCTGGGTCAAGCTCCTGTCGAGCGACATGGACAACCTGGAGGACGAAGAGGCCAGCCGCTACTACGCCATCCAGGACGTGCCCTGGGTCATGTACTTCGAAAAGGGGTACGGCCTCCACGGTACGTTCTGGCATCGATCGTTCGGCCGTGTCCGAAGTCATGGCTGCGTCAACCTGACGCCGGTGGACGCCCAGCGACTCTTCAACTGGACCGGGCCGCATCTGCCCGCGGGCTGGAACGCAGTGCTCCCGACGGAATACGACCGGGGGACCCTGATCCGCGTGCGCTGACCCGATCGCTGATTTACTATCCCCCGCCATGAGCTTCGACATCGGGCGCGACACCGTGCTCGCACTGGTGGCGGTGGCATGGGCCGACGGCAAGGTCGATCCGGCCGAAGCAGCCGGCATCCGTGGCGCTGCGCACCAACTCGGTTTGGACGCCGATTCGGTCAAGGTGATGGAGTCGGCGCTCGGGCGCGCCTTCACGATGGACGAGGTCGAAACGGTGCGCATGAGCCGCCTGACGCGCCTCTTCACCTACGCCTCGGCGGTGTGGATCGCGACGGTGGACGGTGCCGTGACTCCCGAAGAGACCCGAGCCCTGACGCTGCTCGGTGATCGGCTCGGCCTGTCGCAGGTCGCGCGCGATCGCGCTCGAGGCGTTGCGCTCGGGCTCAGGAACGGCCCGCCATCCAATCGACCGGGTGGCTTCGACCTTCTGGCATTGAGGTCTCAGCTTTCGGCGGGTCTCAGCCAAATCGCCGACGACTGAGCAGCGCCATGGTCTCCATCGTCCATGCCGCGCGAGACATCGCGCGCATTCGCCAGATCTCCGTGGTCTTGGTGCGCCACGGGTTCGGCGAGATCGCACGTCGCATCGGTTTCGGACGTACGAAGAAGGGCAGCGCAGCTCCGACCGTCAAGGCCGAAGAGGAGATCACGGCCGAGGACGAGGCGCGCGGCGACAAGGAGCGACAGGAGATCTCGACGGCGGTGCGCGCGCGCCGCGTGCTCGAAGACCTCGGTCCTTCGTTCGTGAAGCTCGGCCAGATCGCGTCGACCCGCGCCGACGTCTTGCCCCCCGACCTCTTGGTGGAGCTCAAGAAGCTCCAAGACTCGGTGCCCGAGGTGCCGTTCGAGGCCATCCGCGATCAGGTGGAACGCTCGCTCGGCGCCGAGCTCGCCGAGTTGTTCGAGAGCTTCGACGAAAAGCCGCTGGCGGCGGCGAGCATCGCTCAGGTCCACCGCGCGGCGCTGCGCACGGACGAGGGCGAAAAAGACGTGGTCGTGAAGGTGCAGCGACCCGGCATCGCCGAGACCATCGCCAGCGACCTGGACCTCTTGCACACGTTCGCGGCCTTGGTGGAGCGCACGATCCCGGAGAGCAGGATCTACAGCCCCATCGGTCTCGTGCAGCAGTTCGACAAGGCCATCACCGCCGAGCTCGACTTCGCCACCGAAGCCGACAACGCGCTGCGCTTCGCCCAGAACTTCCAGGGCTTCCGCAACGTCCGCTTCCCCAAGGTCTACAAGGCCGCGTCGAGCAAGCACGTGCTCACGCTGGAGTTCATTCCAGGAAAGAAGGTCTACGACGCCCTCGACGCCGGCTACGAGCGGAAGAAGCTCGCGCGCATTTCCCTCGACGTGATCGTGAAGCAGATCTTCGAGGACGGCTTCTTCCACGCCGACCCACACCCCGGCAACGTGATGGTCCTGGGCGAGCTCGCCGACCCGATCCTGGTGATGATCGATCTCGGCATGGTGGGGCGGCTCTCCCCGCGCATGCGCGACCTGACCGTGGACGTGATGGTCGGCGCCGTGCGCCGCGACTACGAAGCCATCGCCGACGCGATGTACGCCATCGGCACGCCGACCAAGAAGATCGACATGAATGCCTACCGGGCCGAGGTGGGCATGCTCAGCGAAAAGTACCTGGGCAAGCAGCTCAAGGACATCGAGCTCTCGAACATGATCCGCGACCTCGTTCAGGGCGCGACCAAGTACGGCCTCGAGATCCCGTCGGACTTCATGCTCGTCGGCAAGGCGTTGATGACCGTCGAAGGTGTCGGCAAGGAGATCGACCCCGAGCTCGACGTGTTCGAAGAGGCCAAGCCGCTCTTCGTGGAGATCCTGCGCAAACGCTACTCACCCGAGCGGCTCGGGAACGAGCTCCTCCGGCGCATCGAGAAGCTGAGCGGCGCGACCTACAACATGCCGCAGCAGCTCCAGGAGGTGCTCGACGACCTCCGGCTCGGGCGGCTCAAGCTCAACACGCTGGACCCGGGCGCCGCCAAGGTCGCCGATCGGCTGGGCCGCCGCGTATTTTCGGCGCTGGTCTCCGCCGCGCTCATCGTGGGCGGCGCGTCGCTCGCTGCGAGCGGGCGGGAAGTCGTCGGCTACGTGCTCATCGCCGTGGCAGCGCTGCTGCTCGGCGGACACGTGATGCTGGACGCGGGGCGGTCGTTCCGCCTCAAGAAATAGCGAAGCCGGCGCGAGACGACCACGCGCCGATGCGAGGCTCGCACCAGCGCGTGTGACGGCTACGCGCCGATGCGGCGACGCACCGGCGCGTGCAATGCGCCCGCCCCGCCCGAAGCTCAGACCACCTTGCCCTGGAGCAAGAAGGCGATGGCGAAGGCGAACAGCACCAGCGACTCGATGAGGGCCAGTCCCAGAATCATCGGGGTCTGGATGCGAGCCGCCGCGCCGGGGTTGCGGCTGATGCCCTCGAGGGCGGCCGCAGCGGCGCGACCCTGGCCCAAGGCGCCACCGAGCACCGCGAGGCCGATGGCGAGACCCGCGGCGAGGGCAGCCATGGACTGCGCGGAGAACTTGTTGGCTGCGGCGCCGCCGTCCTGGGCGAAGGCGCTCGAGGCGAACAGGGTGACGAGCGACGCAACGACCAGCGCCAGCTTGTTCTTGGACATGACTTTCAGGTCTCCTTTTTGGGGCGGGGCGGCTCTACGCCGAATCTTTCGGGAAATCCACGGAAATCAGTGGTGCTCTTCGTGCTCCGTCGCGAGGCCGATGTAGATGCTCGTGAGGAGCGTGAAGACCAAGGTCTGGACGATGACGACCACGATGCCGAGGGCCATCACCGGGAGCGGCACGAACACGGCGACCAGCGCCAGGAAGATGCTCAGGATGAGGTGGTCGACCGCCATGTTCAGCATGAGCCGCACGGCGAGGGTGACCGGGCGCACGCAGAGTGAGATGACCTCGATGGGGAGGATCAGCGGCGCGAGCCAGATCTTCGGGCCCATCAAGTGCTTGATGTAGCCCATGCCGTTCGACTGGATGCCGACGAAGTTGAAGTAGAGGAACACCACCAACGCGCAACCGAGGGTGATGTTCAGGCTGCTGGTGGCCACCGGCAGGCCCGGGATCAGCGCCATGATGTTCGAGAAGAACACGAAGGTCGCCGCCGTGCCGATGATGGGGAAGTACTTCTTGGCGCGCTCGGCATCCATCACGCTCTTGGCGAGATCGTAGAAGTAGCCGAGGAAGGCCTCCATGAACGTGCGGAGGGTCAGCTGGTCATCAGGCACCACGGCTTCGTTGGCGTCGCTGAGCCGCGCCTTGACCGACAAGCCGACGAGAATCACCAAGAGCGCCACGATGATGGACGCCGTGATGGGCTCGAAGCTCTGCCACGTCGCGGGGTGGTGACCCACGACCGAGTCACCGATGGCGCTCGCGTTGTGAGACAGGGTGTCTTTGGCGTGAGCGAGAAGCAGCGTGAGCCAAGAGGCGTGCTCGGGCATGGGTTCAGCCTTCTTCTTCGACCGGTTGGGGGGCGCCTAGCTGCGCGGCGACGATGCCGATGGGCAGCGCTCCGTAGCCCACGAGCAGGGGCAAGAGCGAAACGAAGCCGCTCTTGAGCAAGAGGTACAGCCCGCCGAAGAGCAGCGTCATCTTCAGCACCGCGACGAGCGGCCACGGCACACGGCTCTTCTTCCCGTTCAGGATGCCGCGGACCACGAGGCCGATGGCGAACAGGTTTCCGAGCGCGACCACCGCCCCGACCGCCACACTGCGCGCGACGGGCGCCCCGCCCATCACGAACGCGCCGCCGGTCGCCAAAGCGCCAACGAGCACCACTGCCCACAAGGCTCGGTGCGTGCTGCCATCTTTGTCAGCTCGGGTCGTCGTCATCGAACGTCTTCCTGGCTTCGCGTTCCTCTCGGTCCATCCGGTCGGCGTCTAGGTTGGCTTGGCGGAGGGCCCGCCAGAGAGTTCGGACACCGGCGGCGAGACCGAAGCCGAAACCCACCAGTGCGATCCAGTGAGTTCCGAGCTTTCGATCGAGCCAACTCCCCACGAAGAGGCCGAACAACACGCTGAGCGCCAGCTCGAGCCCGACCGTCCCGTAGGTACCGAGACCTTTCCAGTTTTGCTTCACCCAAGCCCTCGCTTTCGGAGGGCCGCTCCACCGACGGGTGGAGCGAAGAAAACACCCCCGAATCACCGAGGGCGGCGGTCGATTAACACGCCCCCGCTTCAGGGGTCAACGCCGCCTCGACGCGCCGCGCCGGAAGGCTGGTGCTATCCTTGCGCCCATGGCTCGGCGCCTTGGGTCCCTGTTTCTTTTCGCATTATTTACGCCCGGCTGGGCACTGGCTCAGGCCGGTGGCCCCGCGCCTCCTCCCTCGGGTCCGCCTAGTGCGGGCGGCGCCCCTCCTCCCGGCGGCCCGCCGCCTGGCTACTACTCCGAGCCAACGGCGCCGCGCGGCGGACCGCCTCCCGGCGCCTACGAGCCTCCGCCTCCCGGCTACTACTACGGCCCGACCCCCATCTACGAACCCCCACCACCGCCGAAGCCCAAGCACCGTGCACCGAAGACCGCGTTCTGGACCGGCGTGCGCCTCGGCTACTTCGTGCCGTTCGGGAACCTCTGGTACCAGTACCAAGGTCCCAACAGCTACGACAACGTGAAGTGGAGCGAATACGCGTCGAGCGGCCCGCTCTGGGAGCTCGACGTGGGTATGCGTTTCTCGCGCAACTACAACGTCCTCTTCACCTGGGAGCGCGCTTCGCTCGGCGCCGGCAGCGCGCCCGATGCGTACGGGGGCCAGAAGTCTGGAAGCACCGACTATTACGCCATCGGTCTGCGCTTCTCGTCGGACGCGGACCGCGTGGGCTTCCTGACCGAGATCGATCTCGGCTGGCGGCGCTTCCGCGCGGAGTGGGAGGACGGAACCGAGCTTCAGCTCACCGAAGCGCCGCTCGAATTCCGCATCGGACTCGGCGCCGACATCCGCCTCGCCAAGTTCTTCTCGCTTTCACCCATGGTGACGCTCGGTGCAGGAACGTTCGGGAAGGCGGAATGGAAAGCGCCGAACGGCACCAAGACCGACGCCTTGGTCCCGAACGACGAATACGCGAGCCACGGTTGGCTCACGTTCCAGCTCGGTGGGCACTTCGACATCCCGGGCGGCGACGGAGACTAGGTCCGTCGCCGCGCGCGCGGGCGCTCACAGCCCTTCGGCGCCGCCGCTGCCGGGCAGGCCAGGGTCGGAGCTCCCCGGATCGTTGCCGCCACCCGTTCCGGGGTTTCCCGGCTCGGATCCGCCCGGGCCGCCGGGAATGGATCCGGGTGGACACGTGATGGTCTCCACCTTGGTTTCGACGTCGAACGACACCGCGCAGTCGGCCGCGTAGCAGATCTCGTAGGTCTGGCCCTGATCGTTCACGACGACGGCGCATGGCGTGTCGCTGCAGGTTTCGTAGGCGCCCGCGATGGGAGTGCAGTCGCCGCTGCCCTGACCGGGATCTTCGTCCGCGCAGTAGTCGTAGCAGGTCGGAGGCTCGCTCTCCGTGCAGACCTGTTGGACGTTCTTGCAGCCATCCACCATGCCTTGCAGCCGGAGCGGCTTCGTCTCGTTCGTCGGCTCGGTGCTGCCCGAGCAAGCGCCGAGGAACAACGAACCCATCACCGCCGCAAGAATCGTCACGTGCTTCATCGTAGTTCTCCTGTCTTTCCTTGGTTCACGCACACACTCGTCCCGTCCCGCGCAAGAGTGCGCGGCTCGGTGTCATCCCCCGTCCGTCAGCGGTTCAGTTTCCTGGACTCGGGTCGCTCGCCTCCGCGAGCCCACCGTCCCCGCCATCGACACCTGCGTCGGCGCTCGGGCACGAGATGGTCTCTTTGCCGGTGCTGACGTCGAAGGAGATGGCGCAGTCCATTCCGGGGCAAACCTCGACGGTCTGTCCGCTCTCGTCTTTTCCGACGATGCAGAGCGCGTCGCCGCAGGTCTTGATGTCGCCCTCGCCCGAGCAGGGCAGGCCGTCTTGCGGCGGCAGGTCCGCGCACACCGGGAAGCACTGAGGTGGCTCGGTGTCGAGGCAAACGCTCTTCACGTTCTGGCAGCCTTCGGGATTGCCGGGCCAGAGCACCGGCTCGGGCTGGGGCGAGCCCGAACGGCCGCTCGGGGACGAGCACGCCGCCGCGAGGGCCAGAGCCACGAGGAGCCACTTCGACCGAGCCATGCCCAGCATTGTGCAGCCCTCGTGCCAGATGCAAAATCCCGCATTCCTCGGCTTTTCGGCTGGTGGTACGTCGGAGCCATGTCTCATGAGACGGCGGCACATGTCTCATGGCACGATTGAGACACTTTGGCCGAGCGGATTGGCGGTCGCTACGAGGTCCTCGGGGCGCTGGGCGCTGGGACCGAAGGCCAGGTCTTTCGCTGCCAAGACCTCGTGCTCGGCGGCGAGGTCGCGCTGAAGCTGCTGGTCGAGCGCGGCGGGGCAGGAGCCCACACGCTGCACCTCGAGTTCGAACAGCTCCGACTGTGCCGCCACCCGAACCTCGTGGACGTGCGCGACTTCGGCTTCGACCGCCATCGCGGTCGGGCCTTCTACACGTCGACGGTCCTCGAAGGGCTTTCCCTGCGAGCGTTCGCGCAAGGGCGCGCGTTCCGCGAAGTCGAGCGAGCGCTGGGACACGCCCTCGCTGCCCTCGCCCACTTGCACCGCATCGGGTTCCTGCACGGAGATCTGAAGCCCGAGAACGTGTTGGTCACGCACGCAGGCGACGGCACGCTGCTGGATCTCGGTGCCAGCGTGCGCCTCGGCGCGGGCGAGCTCCCGCGCCTGGGAACGCCAGGCTACCTCGCGCCGGAGCTCACCGCGGGCAAGGCCGACGAGCGGAGCGATCTGTTCGCGTTCGGAAAGGTGCTCGAAGAGATCGCGCCCACGATGAACGGCGTGCCCCGCTCGCTGGCGGGTCTGGTGCGCCGCTTGACCTCCGCCGATCCCCTGTCACGCCCCGCGACCGCGGACGAGGTAGCGACGTTGCTCGGGGTCGACCTGGGTGAGCGCGTGCCGTTCGTTCCCTACGCGTTCGTGGGTCGGGACTCCGAGCTCGCGCTCGCCCTCGAGCTCTTGACCGAGATCGAGCGCGGCGGACGCGGGCCCCGCTGTCTCTTCATCGCGGGGCGTCGCGGCAGCGGCAAGAGCGCTCTCGTGGGCGAGCTCAGCGCGCGCGCCGAGCTTCGCGTGAACGTCGTGACCTGTGCGGCAGGGCGCGCCGACCCTTTCGCCGGGCTGCGAGTCGCCGCCGAGCTCGGCGGACCCGCGGACGCGCTCGGTGTGATGGAAGCGCTCGGTGTGCTCCGCCGCCGCGCCGAACCGACGCTCGTCGTGTTGGACGACGCCGATCGCCTGTCGGACGAAGGCCAGCGAGTGCTCTCGGCGTGCATCGAGTCGCTACGGCCGGAAGAGCCCGTCGCGTTCGTGGTGACCGGGAGCGAGCGCTTGCCGCTCGTAGCCGAAGGGGCGGTCGAGCTTCAGCTCCGGCCGCTGTCGGACTCGGCGCTCGGCGAATGGCTCGGGTCTTCGCTGCCAAGCGCTCTTTTTCCCACGTTGCTGGCGCTGGCTCGCGGATCGCCGTCCGACGCCCGTCAGCTCGCCCTCGCAGCCCAGAGCGGTGCCCACGGACCTGCCGCGCTCCGCCGCTGGGCAGAGCGCCTCGAGCAGCACGCGCTCGAGCGAGCGAGTCGCCAAGAGCTCGAGCTCATCGCACGCGCTCGCGCGCGAGGCGGCATCATCGACGCGAGCGCCGCCCCGAAAGCTCTGCTCCTCGACCTCGAGCGCCGAGGGGTCTTCGAGCCGTCGGGCGATGGCTACGCGCTCTGCCGCCCGCCGCCTCTGCCCGAGCTCGTCGACGCGCTCGGCGCAGGGGCGTGGCAACGTCTGAATCGGGAGCTCTGTCGGAACGATCCTCCTGCGATGGTCACCGACGCGGAGACCGCGAGGAGCCTCGGACTCCATCTCGCGCAGCGACTCGCGGCCACGGACGTCGCAGGCGTGATCGCCGGCCTCGCGAGCGCGCGCGACGCCGTCGAGCGCTGGCCGAGGGCCTTCGCTCCCGTGAGGGACGAGGCCGCACGTCAGCCCGCGGTGTACGAGCTCGAGCTTGCACTCGCCGGGATCGAGCTCGAGGCTGGCGAGCCTGCACGAGCCTTGGCGCGCTTGCCCCTCGCACGCCGTCTCGATCCGCGAGGGAGCGCCGCCGGGGAAATCCACGCACTCGCCGGCAAGGCCTATGCGGCACTCGGACAAACCAAGCGCGCCATCCGTTGGCTCGAGCGCGCGCGCCAAGAAGCCGCAAGCGTCGAGAGCCAGGGCCAGATCGCTCACGCCCTCGCCAGTGCCTTCTCGAAACAGGGAGCGAACCGCGAGGCGCTGAGCGTGGCCAGCGCGGCGGCGGAAGTGGCGCGCCCGCGTGAACGGGCCGATCTCTTCTGCGATGCGGCGCAGGCCGCGAGCTTCCTGGGGGAGGCCGCCGAATCCGAAGCGCTGCTCGCCCGCGCAGAACGCTGTTTCGCCGAGCTCGACCCGGGACTCGGCGGCCTCGGTCGCGCACGCACTCGCTATGCCGCAGTGGAAGGTCTGATCGCGCTGCGTGCCGGCAACGTGGAGCGGGCCGAGCGCGCGTACGGACGCATGCTCGAGCTCGCGCTCGAACATCGACTGGACGACCTCGTGGCGCTAGCGGGGCTGAACCACGGCGCCGCCTGCCACCAAAACGGCACTTGGTCGAAGTCCCTGGAGGCCTATCTGCGCGCACTCGACGCCGCGCGCGCGCGCGGGTTTCCGTCGGCCGAGGCGCGCGCGAGCTACAACCTCGGCGTCCTGCACTTCGAGCTGGGGCAAACGGATCTGGCCGAGGTCGAGCTCTCCCGCGGACTTCAGATCGCGGAACGCGAGAACCTGCCGCTCATCGTCGGCTCGAGCCTCTTGGTGTTGGGAGAGGTCGCGACGCGCCGGGGGGAGCTGAGCGCGGCCCGTGAACGATTCGAGCGCGCGGAGCGTGTGCTCCAGAGCTGCAATGCACGACGTGAGCTCGGCGAGCTTCGCGTGGAGAGCGCGACCGTGGCCCTGGCATCCGGTGAGCTCGCCCGCGCCCAGGCCGATGTCGAGAACGCAGGACGCCTGGCCGACGAAGTCCAGGCCGACGATTTGGCGGCCCGCGTGGCCGGTGCGCGTAGCCTCCTCTGGCTCGAACGCGGTCGCGCGGGGGACGCGCTCCGCGAAGCCGAGCGCGGCATCGAGCTCGCCGAGCGCTGCCGGCACGCCTTGCTCGGCTCGAAGCTCTCGGTGCTCGCGGCGCGCGCGGCGCGAGCCCAGGGCAGCCCGGCCCTGGCCGAGCGCCACCAGCGCCGCGCTTGCGAGCTCTGGGAGCGGCTGACGGTGGGGTTGCCCGAGCCCGTGCGGAGACTCGCCGCGCCGGAGCCGCCGCTCGGCGCGCCCCCGAGCCGCGAGGATCTCGATCCGGACTTCCGCCGGGTGCTTTCCATCTATCGACGCCTCAGCACGGCGGAGACGCCGCACGAAGTCCTGCGCGAGACGCTCGACGCCGCCATCGAGCTCACCGGGGCAGAGCGCGGCTTCCTCATCGTCGTCGAAAATCGGGGCGGCGCCCGCGTGCTCGCCACGCCCGTGGCTCGCAACATCGATCGCGAGGCCCTCGTGGCTCCTCAACACGAGTTCAGCCGCTCCATCGCCGAGTCGGTGCTGAAGTCGGGCGAGCCGCTGCTCACCGTGGACGCGGAGCGTGATCCACGGCTGGCGGACCAGCGCTCCGTGCGCGCGCTGCAGCTCCGCTCCGTCTTGTGCGTCCCCATCGTTTCGGCGCGCGGCGTCCTCGGTTCCATTTACCTCGACAACCGAATTCGCGCCGGTGGCTTCGGGCCACGCGAGACCGAGCTCTGCGTGTCGTGTGCGGACCAGGCCGCGCTGGCCCTGGAGAAGACCCGGCTCTTGGAAGACTTGGCGCTTCGGACCCGCGCCCTCGAAACCGAGCGCGAACGCGTCGCGCGACTGGTCGAAGAGCGCGAGCGAGAGATCGCCGAGCTCGAGCACGAGCTCGAGAAGCAGCGCGAGGCGGCCCCCCCGCGAGGAATCGTCGGCTCGAGCCCCGCCCTCCGGCGCGTCTTCGCGCTCATCGAGCGCGTGGCCACCACCGACATCTCGGTCTTGGTCTCCGGCGAGAGCGGCACGGGCAAGGAGCTCGTGGCTCGAGCGATCCACGACAAGAGCACGCGGGCGAACGGACCCTTCCTCGCCATCAACTGCGGTGCGGTGCCCGAAGCCCTGCTCGAGGCCGAGCTCTTCGGCTACCGCAAGGGTGCGTTCACGGGCGCGAGTCAGGACCGCGAAGGTCTCTTCGTGGCCGCGCGAGGTGGAAGCGTCTTTTTGGACGAGCTCGGCGAGATGCCCCCCGCGATGCAAGTGAAGCTGCTCCGAGTGTTGCAGGAGCACGAGGTGAAACCGTTGGGCTCGGAGCGCTCGATGCCGGTCGACGTCCGTGTGATCTGCGCCACCAACCGGAATCTCCGCTCCGAGGTCGCCGCCGGCAGATTCCGCGAGGATCTGTTCTATCGCGTCGCAGTGGTCGAGCTCGCGCTGCCAGCGCTCCGCGAGCGCAAGGAGGATCTCCCGGCGCTCGCGACCGCGCTGCTCCAGCGGCTCTCGGGTGAGCTCGGGCGACCGCCGCCACGGCTCGGAGCGGAGGCGCTACGGGCGCTCCTCAAGCACTCGTGGCCGGGCAACGTCCGCGAACTCGGGAACGTGCTGGCGCGCGCCGCGGTCTTGTGCGAGGGCGCGAGCATCGGCCCCGGAGACCTGGGCCTCGCGAGCCCATCGCCGACCGGCGCGCCCCGACGCCGGCCGCTCGACAAGCTCTCGCTCGAGGCGGCGTTGCGCGACTCGGGAATGAACGCCGCGCGGGCCGCGCGCAGCCTCGGCATCGGTCGCGCGACGCTCTACCGCCACCTCGCCCGGGCCGGCATCGATCGCGCGTCCCTTCTGGAAGAGGCCTGATCGACCCCTACTTTCGCTTTGCGCCGACGTGCCCTACGTTCGGGGCTCGATGGGTATGCGCCCGCTCGCGGTCGCCGTCTGCTTGACGTGTCTCGCGGCCGAGGGTCAGGCGCGGGAGGGTGAGCCGAAACACGACCTCGCCGAAGCCGAGTGGAAGCCGGGGGCGAGCGCCGTCGGCCCAGCAGACGAGGCTCCGCCGAAAGAGAGGGATCCGGCGGCGCTCGATCCGCGGAAGCGCGCGCTGCACACGGCCATCGCGGTCGGTCCCGGTGCCATCGTCCACGGCGTGGGACACGCATCGGCTGGTCGCAGCGACACCGCACGGCGGCTCGCGCTGACTCAAGTGGTCGGGCTCGGCACGATGGTGGGCGGTCTCGCCGGGCTCGCGCTCACCGGTGCGAGTCGCTGGTTCGCTGGACCTCTGGCCTTGGGTGTGGTGGCCGGTGGTGGGCTCTTCGTCTTGCCCTGGACAGCGGACATCTACGGCTCGGCCGCGGGTCCCGAGGGAGCGGGCCGCGCGCCCGCCCGCGCTCCGCTCGTCGTGACCGAGTTCGGGCACCGCTACGTCTGCGATCCGCAATTCCGCTATCGTCACTTCTTGGTCGAATCGGTGGACTTGAGGCTGGACCGCTTCCGCGTGACGCCGAGCGGCTGGTTCGCCCTCGACGATCGGAATGCTCGGTTGCGCGTTTTCGGCAGCTACCGGCTCCTGGGCAACGACACCCACTTCCTCGGGCTCGAGGCAGCGGTCACGCACCATCGCTTCGACTCGGATGGGTTCCGAGTGCTCACCGGCGAGGTCGGAGTCGGCGGCCGAGGCGATCTCGAGCGCTGGGACGGCGCGCTCTCCGGCGCCTTCGTGGAGGGGGGCGCCGGGCTCGCACTCCAGCGCTTCGAGTACCGCGTGCCGGGCATGGACATCGATCCCGAGGTGAACGACCTTCTCCTGGCGCGCTACGCTTTCGGCTTCTACCTCGGGAGGGACTCCGGCGAGGCGCGCGTCTACTACGACCACCGCCACGACGACTTCGCGGCAGGGCTCTTGGTCCCGGGCCTCGGCAGCGGAGTCGCAGGTCACTTCGGCGCCGACGTGCGCTGGTACTTCGGGGACTTCGGAGTCTTGACCGAAGCTCAGGTGGGCTCGGCCTGGGTGACCGGACTGTCGTTGATTTACCGACGAGGAGCGAACCGATGACGTGGAGAAAACACCTGACCTTCGCGCTGTCACTGGGGCTCGCACTCGGGGGCGGGTGCATCCGCCCCGCCGAGGAGCGCGCCGATCGCGACCTCGACGTCGGCAAGGCGAGCGGACACGGCCTCGATGTGGACGTGGACTCGGGCCTGGCGGCGGTGCGCGAGCTCGGCGCGGACACGCTCCGGCTCTGGAGCAGCGCACCCGCCTGGGAAATGAGCGTGACGACACGGGCGGGCGCGGCGAAAGACTGGTCGATCTCCCTCGAGAACGTCATCGCCGACGCGACTCTCCGCGCTGTCGCCGGCGACACCTCGCTCACCGTCACACAGATCGAGTCCCCCCTGCCGACGCGCAAGACCTATCGCGTGACCCTGCCCGCTGGCACCAAGACCCGCTTCACGCTGGCCCCTCCGGACCGGAACGACACCTCGCCCTGGCGCTTCGCGCTGATGAGCGACGTACAAGAAGCCATCGTCGACGTGAACGACATCTATCGGCGCATGAACGAGGTCCACGGCCTGCGCTTTCTCCTGGGCGCCGGCGATCTGACCCAACAAGGCCAAGAAGACGAGCTTTCGCGGTTTCGCGACGAGCTCGCCGCGCTCGACATCCCGTACTACACCACGCTCGGCAACCACGAACTCGGCGACTCGGGGCCCGCATACCAAGACTGGTACGGTCGCGCGAACTCCCACTTCGTCTACCGAGGCGTGCACTTCTCGCTGTTGGATTCGGCCAGCGCGACCATCGACCCCATCGTCTACGATTGGCTCGACGGCTGGCTCGCGTCAGGCCGCGACCACGTCCACATCGTGGCGATGCACATTCCGCCCATCGACCCGGTGGGCGTCCGCAACGGTTCGTTCTCGAGCCGCAACGAGGCCGCAAAACTGCTGACCCGGCTGGCGGAAGGGCGCGTGGATCTGACGCTGTACGGCCACATTCACAGCTACTACTCCTTCGACAATGCCGGGATCCCGGCCTACATCTCGGGTGGCGGCGGCGCGATCCCCGAGCGCTTCGACCAGATTGGCCGACACTTTCTGGTGATCGACGTCGACCCGAAGTCCGGCGTGAAGAGCGTGGAAACGGTGCGGGTCGACTGAGCTCAGCTCTTGGCAGAAGCGCGAAGCTGAGCCAGAGAGGCGCGGTATTGAGCGGCGACCCGCGCGGAGGCGAAAGGCTCCGGGGCCACGTTGGAGAGCGCGGCCAGCAGCTTGTACATCACGCCGGGCACGTGCAGGAACTTGCGCTGTCGGAAACCGTCGAGGCCCGAGCGCGCACAACGGTCGACGGGCATGAGCCAGCTCCGCAGCGCGTTGAAGCGCTCGCCGTCGGTCATCTCGGTCGCTATGCCGCCGGGAGCGAAGGTGGTGATCGAGACGTTCTTGCCTTCGAGCTCGTGGAACAAGCTGCAGCCGAAGTGAACGAGGAATGCCTTCGTCCCCGAATACGCCGCTTGGTACGGCACGGGCGACAGCCCCGCCATGCTCGACACCAGCATGAGGCCCCCACCTTCGCCACGCTCCTCGAGATAGGGCAAGAGACGCGTCGTCATTCGGACCACCCCCACCACGTTGGTGTCCAGCATGCGACGGAAGCCGTCCCAGCCGAGCTCCTGCCATTCGCCGAAGTGCGTCACGCCCGCGTTCAAGATCGCGGCGTAGAGCGGCTCGCCCCGGGTCACCTCTTCGACCACGCGGTCGACGTCGCCTACGTCGCTGAGGTCGGCGACGAGCGAGAGCACCTTCACACCCGTCGGCGCGAGCTCCTCTTCGAGCTCCTTCAGGCGATCGGCACGGCGCGCCACCGCCACGATGTTCGCGCCGTGGTCTCGGGCCAGCTGTCGCGCCATTTCGCGCCCGAGCCCAGAAGACGCCCCGGTGACCAATACCCAACGCGAGCGAAAATCCATCGGCTTCATTGCGCTCTCCAGCTCGGCGTCTATAGCAAACGTGGGAGCGGTCAGCCGGCGATCTTTTCGGCCTCGTCGAGCTGGCGGTCGATGAGCTCGATCAGTACGGGGCGCAGGGCCCGTACCGCGCGCGCCCGATGGCTGATGGAGTTCTTTTCGTCCTCGCTGAGCTCGGCCATGGCGCGACCCTGAGCCTCGGTCGCCAGGAACAGCGGGTCGTAACCGAAGCCGCCGCTGCCACGCGGGTCGCGGGCGATGACGCCCTCTACGCGCCCATCCGATGTCTTCACTTCGGCCGCCCATGGGCTCGCCAGGGCGAGTACGCAGCGGAAGCGCGCCGTCCGCTGTCGGTCGCCCTCGGTGTCTTCCAGCGCACGGAGCAATGCAGCGTTGTTCTCGGCGTCGGTGGCGCGATCGTGGGCGAAACGCGCCGAGCGGACTCCAGGCCGCCCGCCCAGGGCGTCCACTTCGAGACCGCTGTCATCGGCGAGCGAGAGCATGCGCGTGGCGGTGCAGATGGCCTTGGCCTTCTGGATCGCGTTGGCCTCGAAGGTGTCTCCGTCTTCGGGCAAGGTGAGCTTTTCCCCCAGCACCTCGGCAGTGGTCACGAGGTGGATCGGAAGATCGGCGAGCAGCGAGCGGAGCTCGGAGACTTTGCCCTCGTTGGACGTGGCGAGGACGATGGTGACGAGGGGGAGCATCGGTTCCGCCTGGGTTCCCATAGGGCAAAACCCGAAGCGATGGAACCGTCGGGCGTCCAGCGCGGAAAACGCCAGAAACCCGGGAGCTCGGAGGCGGCTATGCTCGAGCCATGGCGGAGTCGATCCAGGTGTACGGGTTCGGGGACAACGACCGGAGCGGCAAGGTGCGCTGGACCGCACGGGAGCTCGGGCTCACGGTCGAAGACGTGAGGCTCCGCCCCGGCGAGCACCGGCAGCCACCCTACGCCGAGATGAATCCCTATCAACACGTGCCCACGGCCGTGTTCCGCGGTGAGACCCTGCTCGAGAGCACCGCCATCTGCCACACGTTGGCGGACGCGTTCGACGACCCGAAGCTGTTCGTTGCGCGGGGCGAGCCCGAACGCAACGCGTACCTCTATTGGCTCGCCGTCTTCGGCGAAACGCTCGAAGCGCGCTTGGTGGAGTGTGCGGTGAGTCGAGCGGGGCTCCTCGGCCCCGAGTACTTCGCGCTTCACGAGGCGTCGCTCCGGAGAAAGCTCGGTGTCGTGGCTTCCCAGCTGCCCGCCGAGGGCTATCTCGCCGGAGCACGCTTCACCGTCGCCGACGTCCTCGCTGGCTACGGGCTGCGCCTGGCGCTGGGGATCGGTCTCGTCGAGCGCGCTCGAGTCGAGCCCTACCTCGGTCGACTCGTGGCGCGACCGGCCGCCATCGAGGCCCGCGTGTTCGCCAGTCTCTGATTCGTTCGATCGCGGGAGTCTCGGGCTCGACCCGTGTCACTCGGCGGCTTCGCCACGCTCCTCCGCCATCGGCAGGTGGATCCAGAACCGCGTGCCCCCCTCGCTCAGAGCTTCGCAGGCGATGCTTCCTCCGTGGGCTTCGACGATTTGCCGAGTGATGGCCAAGCCGAGCCCGGTGCCGTGCCCCTTCGTGGTGAAGAACGGCTCGAATAGCCGCGCGCGCGTCGCTTCGTCCATTCCGCTCCCCTGATCATCCACGGTGACGTCGACCCCGCTCCCGCTCGCGCCTTTGACGCCGACACGGATCGTGCCGCCGCTCGGCATGGCCTCGCGCGCGTTGCGCAGCAGGTTGAACAGGGCCTGCTTCACTTGGGCTTCGTCCAGCTTCACGCGGGGCAAGTCGGCTTCGACGTTCAGCGCCAATTCCACGCCGTGGCGCCGGAGGTCACCGCTCATGAAAGCGCAGGCTTCGCTCACGACCTCACCGATTTGCTCTTCCTCCAAGCGCAGCGGTTGCCGGCGCGCCACCGAAAGGTACTGCTCGGTGAGCTCCGTCAACCGTTCGACTTCGTTCTTGATGGCTCGGAGCAGGGTCACGGCCTCCTTGGCGTCGTCCCGGCCCTCGAGCTCTTCTTCCAGGAGCTCCACGTTCAGGGCGATGCTGGACAGCGGGTTTCTGACTTCATGCGTGACGTGGGCAGCCATCTTCCCGATGGTGGCGAGACGTTCCGACGTCAGAAGCTGCTCGTTGGCACGCGCGATGGCAGCGACCATGCCCTCGAAGGTCTGCGCCAGCTCACCGATCTCGTCGTCGGAAGCGATCACCGGCTCGGGGCGCAGATCGCCACGCGCCACGGCCTTGGCCCGATCGGTCACCAACGCCAAGGGCCGGAGCACGCGGCGCGCGTACAGGGCCATGGCCACCCCGACCAGCAAGGTGAAGCCCGAGAGCGCGAGCAAGAGACGGATGGCGAGGCGTTCGCGCGCGCGGGCGGTGTCGAGCAACGAATCGACGTTTTGCCCGACGCGCTGCTCGAGCTGGCTCATGCGCTTCTTGCCCTGAGCTCCCCGCGTCACGAGCTCGTCGCGCAAAGCGTCGGCCCGGGTGGAATCGCCGCGATCGAGCGTATCGAACAGCTTGGCCATCAGCTCACGGTCCTGCTCCAAGAACTCTTCGATGGCGGAAGCCTCGCGAGACAGATCGTCACCCACGGCACGGACCGATGCCTCATCCGAACGGGCGAACGCTCGCGCGATGGCCGAGCGCACTTCTCCGAAGGTCTTCGGGCGCCCGATGCGCAGCGAGGTCTCGAACCAGAGCTTCTTGTCCGCGGGATTTCGCGCGGACGTGATGTGGTTCAGCTGGGTGTTCCAGGTGTCCTGATTCGCGACCAGGTCTCGGAGCGCGAGCGCGAGCGGCAGGTAGCCCGAGCGCATCAGATCGGCCTCGCGAGCGGCGCTCCGTTGCGCAAACACACCCCAGCCGGCGGAGACCGCGAACGCCAGCGTCACGAGGGCATAGGACAGGAGCACTCGGTTCGCTACCGTGCGTCGCCGTCTTTCGTGCGCTTGGTCAGTCATCGTTCGGTCGCGAGCTCTCGTCGAGGATCACCATCAGATCGACGACGTCGAGCCCACGCTCTCGGAAGCGCGTGGCACTCCGGGAGCACGCCGTCACCACCAGGCCGCCGCCGAGCTCGCGATGTTCACGAGCGCGGTGCTCGGCGATCTCGCGCGCCACGTCCGGCAGCGTCTCGGGAACCAGTCCTCCCCCGCCGGAACAGGCGGCCTCGCTGCGTACGCGCGGGAACTCGTCGGGGGCCCTCCCCAGGGCTCGCGCGAGGAGTTGTCGAGGAGCTTCGTACACGCCGAGGCCGCGTCCGAGCTTGCAGGGATCGTGATAGCGCACGCCCGCGTGCCTCGCGAGGTGCGCGACGCGGCCGAAGGCGCCGAGCTTTGCGCTCGCGGCTTCGACCAGAGTCTTCGCGCCCAGCTCTGCGAGAACCAGCGCGCATTCGGGGTCGAGCACCAAGAACCGCGGAGCGCCCTTCACCTGAGCCGTCAGCCGCTGGAGGTTCTCGCCGAAGCCGGCGCGATCACCCGCGAGCAGCAGAGGCAGCCCGCAACAGGCATCCACGAGCCGCACGGGACCGAAGAGCCGCGTCGCCACCCGAACCGCCGAGCGCGCCACCTCGAAATGTTCGCGCACGTAGTCGCAGCCGAGGAGCAGCGCGGTGTCGGCGATGGGAGCGACACCCGGCTCGGAGCGAAGCGCCGTGAGCTTCTCGCTCACCTCCCGGCGGCCCTGGGGAAACTCGGCGATCACCTGCTCGGCCGCAGCTGGAGCGAGACCCAACCCGCGGAACTCGGCACGCGCGGCGCCCAAGGTGTGAGCCACCTCGTTCCTGTGATCGCAGCGCTCGCGGCACGCGAAGCAACCGGTGCATGCCCATGCCGTGCGCGCGAGATCGGCGTCCGGCTCCACGTCACCCCGGGCTGCGAACCAAGCGAGGCTCATCTTGCCCCACGGGGTCAACGCTTCGTTCGGATCCGCATCCGACACGGGGCACGCGGCACGACAGAGTTTGGGACAGTAACCGCAGGTTTCGAGCGCGGCTCGGCGCTCGTCGAGCAGTGCCAGCTTCGTCATGCGTCGGTCTTCTGGGCTGCGCTCCGGCTGCGCGCCGGGCGCTCCTTCTTTTCGGGCCCCGGCTCGGTCTCGTGGCTTTCGCGTTGCGGAAAGCGGAGCTGGAACTCGGTCCCATCGCTCGAGCTCCGCACGCTGACCGTGCCGCCGTGCTCCTCGACGATCTTCTTCACGATGGCCAGGCCGAGCCCGGTGCCCCCTTCTTTGCCGGCTGTCACGAAGGATTGGAAGAGGCGCCCCTCGATCTCTTTGGGAATGCCCGGTCCCGTGTCGCGCACGGCGATGACGAGATCCTCTCCGTCCAGTCGCGCGACGATGGTGAGTCGTCCACCGTGCTCGGCCATGGCCTCCACCGCGTTGCGTGTCAGGTTGTGGATGGCGCGGGCCACGCGGTTTTCGTCGAAACGCGCCACCACCTTGGTGTCCACCTCGAGCTCGAGCTCGACGGCTCTCCCGTCGATTTCGTGGCCCAAGTGCCGGGTCAAATCGGCGAAGAACTTCTTGAGGAACACCCTTCGGATGAAGATCGTGCGCTCTCCGCGCGCGAACTCCAGCACCTCGCGCTGCATGGCGGTGAGCAGGTCGAACTGCTTCAGGATCTCGTCGGCGAACAACGCGCGCTGCTCCGCCTCCTCGGACTCGGCCATGAGCTGCGTGTAGCCACTGATGACCGTCATCGGGGTCTTGAAGTCGTGAATGACCTGAGACAAGAGCTTGCCGATGGTGGTGAGCCGCTCGCTCACTTCGCGGGCGCGATTGGCGCGGAACAAGCGCACTGCGGTGGACACGTTGGCGCCTACCAAACGAACGAGCGCCAGATCTTCTTCCGTGAACGAGGGCGTCGACTCTTCGCCGAAGAGTCCCACCGCGCCGATGGCGCGCCCGTCGCCGTCCAATGGCAGCGCCAGGATGGGCCCGACCTCGAACGAGAACGCCAGCTCGCTCGCCGTCAGTCTCGGGTCTTTCCCAGCATCCGCCACGCGAACGGGCTCCGCCTGATCCATGGCGGCCGGCAAGATTCCCTCCCCTGCCTTCACTCCGCGACGGGTGAGCTCGGGCTCGGCCTGGGCGTCGAAAGCGTACTCGACCAGATCGCCGCTGTCTTCCTCGGCCAGCAGCACCGACGCACCGCGCGCACCACACGCGGCCGAAAGACGGCTCAGTGTCGCCGTGATGAGCTCCTCGATGGAGCGGGCGCCCGCGGTCTTGCGCTCGAGATCGAACAAGAGCTCGAGATCCGTGAGCTTTCGCTCCAGCTGATCCTTCGTATCGAGGAGTTGCTTGTTCTTCTGGATGAGAGACAAGAAGAGCCTGGAGTTGTCGATGGCGACGGCGGCTTGAGTGGACAGGGCGTTGAGCAGCGCCTCGTCTTCGTCGGTGAACTGCTCCTCCCGCTTCTTGTTCAACACCTGGATGACACCGATGGTGCGTCCCAAGTGGTTCTTCAGCGGCGTCGCCAGCATGGTGGTGGTGCGATACCCGGTTAGTTGATCCCACTGCCGCTCGAAGCGGCTGTCGGCGTAGGCGTCGTGGATGCGGAACGGCTTTCCGGTCTGGGCCACCGTGCCCGCGATGCCGTGACCGACCTTGAGTCGGATGGAGCGCACGTTCTGCCCGACCACGATGCGGCTCACGAGCTCGTTCTTGCTCTCGTCGAGCAGGTAGAGAGTGGCGCGGTCGGCCTCCACCAGCTCCGTGACTCGGTCCAGAATCAGCTCCAGCAGCTCGTCCAGGTCGAGCGTGGTACCGATGGCCACCCCGACCTCGCGCAGAGCCGCGCTCACGCGCTGCTCGCGATGAAGCGCGGCTCTCAGCTCATCCGGGCTCTTCGACCCGGACTTCTGCTCCATCTCCGGGGCCACCGCTCGGATCTCATCACGGGACGGCCAGCGAAATCCACCAGTGCTGCTCGTACGTTCAGAAGCCGCCGAGCCGGCTCCCGGCTGTTCCATCGGGCGGAAAGATGCTCTAACGGGGAGCTGCCATGGCGCTCAAACAGCTGAACCTCGTCGTCCGCGGGCGGGTCCAGGGCGTCTATTTCCGCGCCTCGACGCAGCGCGAAGCCCGACGACTCGGACTCACTGGCTGGGTGAAGAATCGGAGCGACGGCTCGGTGGAAATCCTCGCGGAAGGCGAGGAGACCAGCATCCGCGAGCTGTACGGCTGGGCGCAGAAGGGGCCGAGCGCAGCTCGAGTCGATCGGGTGGATACGCGATGGCGCAGCTTCAGCGGCGACTTCCCGGACTTTCGCATCGTCGACTGACGGCGTTCGTCGGTGCGCTCGCGCTCGTGCTCGCGACGCTCGTGACGACGGCGTCGGCGTCGACGCCGAGCGCCGATCCGTCGGCCGCACCGCGCACGGAGAAGAGCCTCGCGCCGCTGCCCGAGGTTCCGAAGATCAGCCTGCCTCCTCCGACAGCGAGCGACCTCGAAGACCTCGACGCGGTGCTCGAGCGGTTGCGCTCCGAAGACTCCACGACCCGCGAGACAGCCGTTCAAGAAGTGCTGGAGGCGAAGCCGAGCTGGGTGTCTGCCATCGACCAGCGCATGAACGCCATAGCGGACAAGGCGAACCGCGATGACATGCGGCGCGTCCTGGAAGAGGCGCGGAGAAAGGCGCGCAGCCTGGAGCGCGAAAAGCTCGAACAGAGCGGAAAACGCGGACGCGTCGAGACGCCGGACTATCTCGCGGTGGTCGTCGCTCGGCCCGACACCAAGGCGAAACCGTGGGTCGATTTGGTGACCGTGTTGGCCCTGACTCGCATGTTGGCCACCATCGGCACGGTCGAGGCCGCCCGCGAGCTCATCGACGTGCACTCGCGCTTCGGCGAGTTCTTGCGGGTCGACATCCAGCTACAGCTGAGCAAGATGGGGGACAAGGCCGTGGCGGCGCTGGTCGAGGCGCGCCGACACAAGGCCGAAAAGATCGCGAAGTGGGCGGGCCGGCACCTCGACACCATGGGCAAGGCCATTCCGAGCGAGGCCGTGCAGACCGAAGACCAGCAGGTCCTGGCCGACGTGCTCCGGGCATACGGACGGATCCGCGACCCGGACGCGGCGCGTATCATCATCTCCTTCGCCAACACCGAACGCGCCCAAGTGCGCGAGGCGGCGCGCCAGTCCATCGCACTCATGGGAGACGTCGCCAACTGGCAGCTGCGTGACGGCTACGAAGATCTGATCGGCAAGAAGCCACCGCGGGACTGGACCTGGGACCGCACCGCGCGCGAGCTCTTCGCGGAGCTCGATCGCCAGCGCCTGGCGCAAGTCTACGCGCTCTACGACGAGGGGAACCGCGCCCGAGAGGCCGGCAAGTTCGACGGCATGCGCGAGGCCTACGACAAGGTCCTGACTCGCAGTCCGAACTTCGAACGGCGAGACGAGATGGCCCGCGGCTACTTCGAGCTCGCGCTGAAGAAGCTCGACGACGACCGTCCGGTCGCGCTGAACGCGCTCCGGCGTGCGGAGCGTCTGACCCGCGACGAGGATGAGAAGAAGCGCATCCAGAGCCTCGCGCTCACGCTGGAAGGTGAGGAGCTCGCCGCGCGCGGCATTGCAGACCAGGTGCTCTTCAATCGGGCGCTCGAGCTCGACCCTGGGAACGGCCGTGCCAAAGACGCGCTCGCCCGACTCAGCCGAGGCGAGGTCGAGAAGAAGAGCCGCTTCGGCCGTTGGGCGGCGTCCGCCGCCATCGCGCTCGGTGCGCTCGTCGCCATGCTCGTGATCGCGTTCAGACGCGGCAAGAGCGAGCCTACGCCCGAAGCCGAGGCGATCCAGGGCGAACCCGCAGGCGAGCCGGCCGCTCCAGACGAAGACGACGCGAAGGCGCAGGACGCCAGCGAAACGACCGAGCCCGCACCCGAGGCCGCGCCTCCCGCCGCGGAGGTGGAAGGCAACGTTGCCGATGCCGATCCCGACGGAGCTGGCGAGACGGGCCCCGCCAGCGTGGCTCCCGAGACCACCGAACCGACGGTGAGCACCGGCGGGGATGCAGCAGACGCCGCGGAGCCGAACGGCGAGGCTTCCACGACCGACGATGGCGACGCGCCCGACAGCCAGCGTTGATTGAGCTCAGAATCGGAACTCGCCGCGCGCCACGATCACGGCAGAGCCGCCTACCTCGACGCGTTCGAGAGCGTCGACGCTGCCGAACACGCGCGCATGGAGCACGCTCGGGCGCCCGAGCTCGGCACCTTGCTCGATACGGATTTCTCGCCCGTATTCGCTGCGACCATGGCGGGCGAGGTGCACCGCGAGCGGGCCCGCCGCCGAACCCGTCGCGGGGTCTTCGGGCACGCCACCAGCAGGAGCGAACATCCGAGTCTTGAACGAGTCGCCGCTGCCAGCGAACGCGCTTACGCCCAAGCTGGGCAGGCGCGCGAGCGCAGCGAAGTCGGGCGCGAGGCTCGCCACGGCTTCGCGCGACGCGAGCTCCACGTAGGTGTGAGTCACGCCGTTGTCGTAGGTCTCGACCGCGAGCCCGGAACCTCCGACCCCCAACGCGCGGAACAGGGCTTCAGGCTCGGCGAATGGTGTGATCTGCGGCAACGGCTGCTGCATCCAACCGAACACCACGCGCCCGCCCTCGCGCGTGAGCTCCACCGGCACCACGCCCATCCCCGTTTCGAGACGGATCGAGTCCATCGTGAGCGGACCGCCGACCACGAACGCCGTGCCCAACACCGGGTGCCCGGCGAACGGGATCTCTCGCGCCGGGGTGAAGATGCGAAGCTTCGCGTGTCCGCCTTGCTCCGGAGGCAAGATGAAGACGGTTTCCGAGAAGGCCATCTCGCGCGCGAGCGCTTGCATCGTGTCGCCGTCGAGCGCGCCCGCGTTGGTGAAAACCGCGAGCTGGTTGCCCTCGAGGGGGCGCTCCGTGAACACGTCACAGACGACGTAGCGATGGGTCTTCATGGCGCGTGGAGCATATGTCGAAGGGCCGTCCTGTGGGAGCGTCCGGCCAGAGTCGGTGACCCTGGCTCGAGCTCGGATCTTCGCGTAGCTTGGGCCGAGGAGTGACGTCGTGAGTCGATGGTTCTTTCTGGTGACATTCGGCCTCGCCGCGTGCAGCTCGAGCTCCACCAACGAAGGCGGAGCGGGTGGCGCGGCCACGGGTGGCGCAGGCGGCTCCACTGGCGGTAGCGGTGGCAACGCCGGAGCCGGCGGTTCGCTGACCGGAGGTGCCGGGGGTTCGGTGACCGGAGGCGCCGGGGGTTCGGTGACGGGCGGAGCGAGCGGCTCCGGTGGAGGGGGTGGCAACGACGGCGGTGGGCAGGCCGGCTCGGGGGCAGTCGCCGGCACGGGTGGTGCGAGCTACGTCGTCGGCAAGGCAGGAAGCGTCTACTGCGGTCCGACGGCTCCGGAGTGCCCGCTCGTGGCCGGCGGCAAGTGTTGCTTCGACAAGAGCAGCGGCGCGCTCACGTGCCAGAAATCGACTGCTGGCTGCCTCACCGTGGAGCTCAAGTGCGACAGCACCAACGACTGCGCGACGGGACAAGTCTGCTGCCTGCAATCGGCGCTCATCGGTGGAAAGCCCTTCGCGACCTGCACCGCCAAGGCGTCGTGCCAGACGCTCGTGAGCGACGGGGGCATCCCGAGCCCACCCGCATACCAGCTCTGCGATCCCTCCCACGTCAGCCCCACCGAGTGCGAATACCCAGCGAACTCCACGTGCAAGCCGGCGACGAGCAGCCAAGGGGTGCCAGCGGAGTACTTCGTGTGCCAAACCTGAGCGGCGCGCGGCCCTGAAACGCCGCGGGCGCCGCCGGTCTCCCGGGGCGCCCGCGCGTGGCTCGCAAGAACGAAGAAGCTCAGGCTCGAGCCTTGAGGGCCTCGATGAGCTGGGACTTGTTCATCTTGCTGCGCCCCTCGATCTTGGCGGCGGCGGCGAGCTCTTTCAGCTCGTCCACGCTCTTGGAGTCGAGGTCACTGGCTCCGGCGCCCTTGGCAGCTTTGGGGTCCTTCGCGGGCTTCTCACCCTTCGCCTTCTTCTCGGGCTTCGCAGATGCGGGGGTCCGCTCCACGAACTCGATCAGGCTCATCGGAGCGTGATCACCGCGCCGGTGACCGAGCTTGATGATGCGCGTGTACCCGCCGGCGCGCTTCTCGAAGCGCTTGGCGAGGTCGACGAACACCTTCTCGACCAGATCGACCTTCTCGGACTCGCCGTCGTTCCCGACGGTGGCGAAGCGGCGCAAGAACTGCCCGACCTGCTGCTGAGCCGAGTGACGCCGAGCTCGATCCTGCTCGCTGAGCTGATCGTTCGGCGTGTAGCCGACGGCGCCGAGGCGCTTCGCGCGGGTGATGAGCCGCTCCACCACGCGGCGCAGTTCCTTGGCTTTTGCGTCGGTGGTCTCGATGCTCTCGTGAGCGACGAGGTTCGCGGCCAGCGCGCGGAACATGGCGCGGCGATGGGAGGTATTACGGCTGAATTGCCGTCCTGCTTTGCGATGGCGCATGACTCACCGTTCTCAGTTCTGGGCCTGTTGCTGCTTCCAGCGCTCGACCATCTGGGGCCAGCTCTCGAACTTCATGCCGAGGCTCAAGCCCATCGTGGAGAGGATCTCCTTGATCTCTTTGAGCGACTTGCGGCCGAAGTTCTTGGTCTTCAGCATGTCTTGCTCGGTCTTCTGCACGAGCTCACCGATCAGGGTGATGTTGGCGTTCTGGAGGCAGTTGGCCGAACGCACGCTGAGCTCGAGCTCGTCGACGGAGCGGAAGAGGTTCTCGTTGAGCGGCTCTTCGTCGCTGCCCGGCGAGTGGTAGGTCGTCTCTTCGCTCTCTTCGAAGTTGATCCAGATCGAGAGCTGCTCTTTCAGGATCTTCGCGGCGAAGGCCACGGCATCCGAGGGCTTCACGGCGCCGTTGGTCCAGACCTCGAGCACCAGCTTGTCGTAGTCCGTCTGCTGCCCGACGCGCGCGTTCTGCACGGTGTAGTTCACCTTGCGGATTGGCGAAAAGAGCGCGTCGATCGGGATCGTGCCGATGCTCATGGTCGGCGTCTTGTTGCGCTCGGCCGAAACGTAGCCGCGCCCCACGCTGACGGTGAGCTCCATCGAGAGCGGACCTTTCTTGTCGAGGGTCGCGACGGGGTGATCGGGGTTCAGGATCGAGAGGCCGTCGACGAGCTGGATGTCGCCAGCGCGCACGAGGCCCGGACCTTCCTTCTCGAGTCGGACGGTGTACGTCCGGGGCGACTCCGCCTTGAACACGACCTCTTTCAGGTTGAGGATGATGTCCGTGACGTCTTCGACGACGTCGGGGATGGTCGTGAACTCGTGGAGCGCGCCGTCGATGCGGATCGCGGTGATGGCAGCGCCCTGGAGCGAAGCCAGGAGTACGCGCCGGAGGCTGTTGCCGATGGTGATGCCGAACCCGCGCTCCAGGGGCTCGCAGGTGAACTTGCCGTAGAACTCCGAAGAGCTGTCGGTCTCGATGTGGATCGCCTTCGGGCGGATCAGGTCGCGCCAGTTACGGCTCATCATTTGCGTCACCATGCTCATGCCTCCTGTCGGTTCGGGTCAGCGCGGCCGTCCCGAGCCCGGAGGAAACCCGCTTCCTCCAAGGCTCCGCGGCCTGCCCGCTCTGTCGGCCTTCTCGGCCTCTTGAATCTCGAATCTTCCTACCGATGACCTCTTCAGGTCACCGCGCGGGGTTGGGCCCCGCCCTTGCTCATCCGCGCGATTTCGCCGGTCTCGGCTCAGCGCGAATAGTACTCCACCACATACTGCTCACGGACCATGGGCTCGTTGAGGTCGTCGCGCACCGGCATGCCCTTGAAGACGCCCGAGAAGTTCTCTTTGTCGACCTCGACCCAGCTCGCCCGCGGCTTGTTCTCCGCGGCCGCGAGCGCCGCCGCCACGTAGGCGATCTTGCGGCTCTGCTCGTGGATCTCGATCTTGTCGTTGGGCTTCACCACGTAGCTCGGGATGTTCACGTGCTTGCCGTTCACCAAGATGTGGCTGTGGCGAACGAGCTGGCGCCCTTGGCGACGGCTCACCGCGAAGCCCATGCGGTGCACGACGTTGTCGAGCCGGCGCTCGATGAGGCCGAGCATCTCTTCACCCGTGCGGCCCTTCATGCTGCTCGCCTGCACGTAGTAGCGAGAGAACTGACGCTCGAGCAGACCGTAGATGCGGCGCATCTTCTGCTTCTCGCGCAGGCGGAGCCCGTACTCGGAGAGCTTGATGCGGCCCTGACCGTGCTGGCCGGGGGGATACGGGCGACGAGTGACCGCGCACTTCTCGGTGAAGCAGCGATCGCCCTTCAAGTAGAGCTTCATGCTCTCGCGGCGGCAGAGCTTGCAGACGGGACCAAGATATCGAGCCATGTGCTTGTTTCCTGCAAGAAGGATCAGACGCGCCGGCGCTTGGGCGGGCGGCAACCGTTGTGGGGGACGGGCGTGACGTCGCGGATGAGCGAGACCTTGAAGCCCGCGCTCTGGAACGCGCGCAGGGCGCTCTCGCGTCCGGCGCCGGGCCCCTTCACGAACACTGCGATGGAGCGCATGCCGTGCTCTGCAGCGCGACGTGCGGCTTCTTCTGCCGCGAGCTGAGCCGCGAACGGCGTGCTCTTGCGCGAGCCCTTGAAGCCGCGCGAGCCAGCGCTGGCCCACGACACGACGTTCCCATTGACGTCGGTGATGCTCACGATGGTGTTGTTGAAGGTGGACTTGATGTGCGCGATTCCGGTCGCGATGTTCTTCTTGACCGTCTTCTTCTGGACGCGCTTCTTGCCGGCTGCCTGGCTCATGACGCTTCTCTCGTTCTAGGGGAAATCACGCGCGGCGCGCGGCGGCGCCCTTGCGCGGACCCTTGCGAGTGCGCGCGTTGGTGTGAGTGCGCTGGCCGTTGACCGGCAAGCCCTTGCGATGGCGGAGCCCTCGGTAGCAACCGAGGTCCATCAAGCGCTTGATGTTCTGCTGAATGTCTCGGCGCAGATCGCCTTCGACCTTGTAGCCTGCCTCGATGGTGTCGCGGATGGCCTTGACCTCCGCCTCGGTCAGCTCGTCGACCTTCTTCTCGACCGGGATGCCGGCCTTCTGACAGATCTCGACGGCGTTCTGGTGACCGATGCCGAAGATGTACGGCAGGGCATACGCGATTTGCTTGCGGCGGGGGAGATCGACTCCGGCGATACGTGCCATTTCGTTACCTGCTCAGCCTTGGCGCTGCTTGTGGCGGGGGTTTTCGCAGATCACCCGAACCACACCCTTGCGGCGGACGATCTTGCACTTTTCACAAACCTTCTTGACGCTGGGACGAACTTTCATGGTGAGCCTGCTCGTTCTCGGGATCAGAGCTTTCGGGTGATCTGGCCGCGGTTCGGGTCACTGGGGGAGAGCCTGACCGCCACTCGAGAGCCGGGGATCAAGCGAACCGTGGCGTGTCGTGCGGACGGGGAGACGCTGGTTCGAACCGCCTTGCCGTCGTCGAGGAGGACGCGAAACATGGCGTTCGGCAGAACCTCTTCGATCACTCCACTCTTTTCCGTGCTTCTTTGCTTCGGGCCTTCCTCCGTCACCGCTCGAGCTCGCTCTGGATCCGGGCGGTCACTTCGTCTGGGCTACCGACTCCGTTGACGCGGCGAAGGAGTCCCAGCTTTTCGTAGTACGGCAACAGTGCCGCCGTCATCGCGTCGTACTCGTCGAGTCGCCGCTTGACGGTTTCCTCCTGGTCGTCGGCTCGGTGTTCGAGCTCGGCACCCGGGGGCGGGGGGTTATACTTCAGGTGGTAAATTTGTCCAGAGCGCTTGTCGATGCGCCGGAGCGTCGCTCGCTCCACGAGAAGATCGCGCGAAACGTCGATCTGGAGCACACACTGAAGAGGCGTTCCCCTGCGCTCGAGCAGCGAGCCCAGGGCCTCTGCCTGGGGCACGGTGCGCGGGAAGCCGTCCAGGATGAAGCCCTTCTTCGCGTCGTCGGCGTTCAGCCGCTCGTCGACGAGGCCGATGACGACTTGGTCGGGCACGAGCTTGCCGGCATTCATGAAGCCCTCGGCCTCTTTGCCGAGCGGCGTACCGGCGGCACGTGCCGCCCGGAGCATGTCACCGGTGGAAATCTTGGGCACGCCGTAGCGCGCAGTCAGCCGATCCGCCTGTGTTCCCTTGCCGCTCGCCGGGGGGCCTACCAGTACCAATCGCATCGCGCCTGCTCCTTTCCGTCCACCGCGCTCACGCGCGCCGCCCGCTGAGCCGCGTGGTCTGAGGGCCCGTGAGGCCTTCGTAGCTGCGAGTGATGAGGTGGGCTTCGATCTGGTTCACCGTCTCGAGCGCCACACCGACGACGATCATGAGGCTCGTGCCACCGAACTGGAACGGTACGCGGAGGGCCTGGGCGATCACGCTCGGAATCACGCAGATCGCCGCGACGTAGATCGAACCGCCCACCGTCAGGCGGGTGAGCACGCGGTCGAGGAACTCGGCGGTTTGTTTGCCCGGACGAATGCCGGGGATGTTGGCCTGCTGCTTCTTGAGATTGTCGGCGACGTCGACGGGTTGGAAAGTGACCGCCGTATAGAAGAAGCAGAAGAAGATGATGAGTGCCGCAAAGAGCACGTTGAACAGCCAGTCTCCGCGGTTCAGATGGGCGGAGAACGTGGCCATGAACGGCACGTTGAAGTTCGCCAGCGTGGTGGGGAAGAGCAGGAGGCTGGAGGCGAAGATCGGCGGGATCATGCTCGCCATGTTCACCTTGAGCGGCAGGTGCGCGCTCTGGCCACCGTAGATGCGGCGCCCGACTTGTCGGCGTGCATATTGGATGGGGATCTTGCGCTGGGCGCGCTCGAAGAAGACCACGATGGCGATGCTGATGAGCATCACTGCGAGGATCATCGCGGCCGTCAGCGGCTGGATGTCCCCGGCGTTGGCCTGCCAATAACCCGTCAGGTTCTTGGGCACGCCCGCGACGATGCCCGCGAAGATGATGAGGGAGATGCCATTGCCGATGCCGCGCTCGGTGGCTTGCTCGCCGAGCCACATGATGAGCGCGGTCCCCGTGGTCAGGGTCACCATGGTGAGGAGGCGGAAACCCCAGCCGGGGTTGGCGACCACGTCACCAAAGCGACCGCCGCCCATGTCCGCGTCGTTCAGGCCTTCGAGATAGAGCGCGACGCCGAACGACTGGAAGCCCGACAGTACGATGGTGCCGTAGCGCGTGTACTGCTCGAGCTTGCGTCGCCCCGACTCGCCCTCTTTGCGCATTTCCTCGACCTGCTTACTCACCATGCCGAGGAGCTGCATGATGATGCTGGACGAGATGTACGGCATGATGCCGAGGGCGAAGATCGAGAGGTTCTCGAGCGCGCCGCCGCTGAACAGGTTGAAGAGACCGAGCAGGCCCCCCTGTCCGCTCACGATGCTCTTCATGACGGCGCGGTCGACCCCAGGGGTCGTGATGAACACGCCCACGCGGTAGATCGCGATGATCATCAAAGTGAAGAGCACGCGCCGGCGGAGCTCCGGCACCTTGGTGATGTTCGACAATCCGCCAACGACGGCCATAGAGGGGCTTCACCTTCCGGCGCCGAAGTCGGCGCGGTGCCAGGGTCCTGTAACCATCGTCAGAGGCTCGGGCTAGGGAGTCACGCGGAGGCTTCGCTGCCTTCGGCGGCGGGGGCGGACCAGGGGATGAGCACGACCTTGCCCCCGGCCTTTTCGATCTTTTCTTGGGCCGACTTGCTGAAAGCGTGCGCGCTGACGGTGAGCGCCTTCTCCAGGCTGCCCTCGCCCAGGATCTTGATGCGAACGTCGCGACCCTGGACCAGGCGGGCGTCACGGAGCGCTGCCTCGTCCACCGTTGCGCCCTTCTCGAAGCGGTCGAGCGCGGCCACGTTGATGGCGATGGTCTGGACCGGGAAGGGCACGTTGAAGCCGCGCTTGGGCAAGCGGCGCTGGATCGGCGTCTGACCGCCCTGGAAGTGGGTCTTGCCGAAGTCGCCACCATGACGCGCCTTCTGGCCCTTCTGGCCACGACCTGCGGTCTTGCCGAGACCCGTGCCGACGCCGCGTCCAAGACGCTTCTCTTTGGTGCGCGAGCCCGGAGGCGGCGCGAGCCGAGAAAGGATGTCGCTCATGACTTCTTCTCCTGCACGTCGACCATGTGCAAGACCTTCTTGATCATGCCGCGGAACGACGGGGTGTCGTCCACGACGACGGTGGTGCCCGGCCCTCGCAGGCCGAGACCTTTGAGGACCGCGCGAACGGGGTGCGGACGATTGGACACGCTCACCCGCTGACGAACTTCGAGCTTCGCGCTCATTGTGCTGCGCCTCCTGCCGAACCACCACCGGTGGAAGCGACGATGGAGCTTGCGGCCGACGACGAAGCGCTCATCTTCTGGACGGGGTAGTCGTGACCGACGTCGTCGACCTGGAGGCTCCGGGCGTTCGCCACGTTCTCCACGCGGCGGAGACGGCTCAAGGCGTCGACCGTGGCGTTGACGACGTTGTGCTTGTTGGTGGTGCCGAGGCACTTGGACAAGATGTCCTGGATGCCCGCGCTCTCCACCACGGCTCGCACGGCGCCGCCCGCGATCACGCCGGTACCCGGAGCAGCCGGGCGGAGCAGGACGCGACCCGCACCGAACTCGCCCACGATGTCGTGGGGAATGGTGGCGCCGACCATGGGCACCTTGAACATGTTCTTACGGGCCTGGTCGTTGCCCTTGCGGATGGCCTCGGGCACTTCGTTGGCCTTGCCGAGCCCGACACCGACATGGCCGGCCTCGTCGCCCACCACCACCAGAGCGGAGAAGCTGAAGCGCCGCCCGCCTTTCACGACCTTGGCGACGCGGTTGATGTGAATCACCCGCTCCTTCAGCTTTTCTTCGTCAATATGATCGAAAGCCATCTCAGACTCCAAGAGCTCAGAACTGGAGGCCCGCCTCGCGCGCAGCGTCGGCGAGGGCCTTGATGCGGCCGTGATAGAGGTATCCGTTGCGGTCGAACACGACCTTGTCGATCTTCTTCTCGAGACAGATCTTGGCGAGGAGGGAGCCGACCTTCTTGGCCGCATCCGTCTTGGTGTCCTCACCCAGCGTGGTCTTGAGATCTCGCGACAGGGTGGAGGCGGCCGCCAGGGTCTTGCCCGAAGCGTCGTCGACGACCTGCGCGTAGATGTGCTTGGCGCTCCGGAACACCGACAGGCGCGGACGCTCGTCGCTTCCGGAGATCTTGCTTCGAATGCGCAGCTTGCGACGCTCGCGCCCTTGCAATTTCATTCCCATCTCTAGCCTCCCGTCACTTCGCCTTGCCCTTGCCGGCCTTGCCCGCCTTGCGACGGATCTTCTCGTCGCGATAGCGGATCCCTTTGCCGCCATAGGGCTCTGGCGGACGGAACGAACGAATCTTCGCCGCGAACTGACCGAGCAGGGACTTGTCGGGGCAGCTCAGCATCAAGACCGTGCCCTTGGAGTCCGCAGGAATGCTCGCGGTCATCTGCGGCGGCAGGTCGATGGCGACGGGGTGGGAGAGACCGAGCGAGAAGTGCAACGTCTTGCCCTTGAGCTCGGTGCGGTAGCCGGTGCCGACCAGGTCGAGGACCTGCTCGTAACCGTCGGCCGCGCCCTTCACCATGTTGGCGATGAGCGCACGGCCGAGCCCCTGAAGGCGCGCGGCGTCGCGGCCGGTCGCGTCGGCCTCGACCTTGATGGCCTCACCTTCCTTGGCGATCTTGATCTGCGGGTGGAAGGACTGGCTGAGCTTGCCCTTCGGACCCTGCACGTCGACCTTGGAGCCCGCCACGTTGACCGTGACGCCCTTCGGGATCGCGATGGGGCGCTTGCCCACGCGCGACAGCTTCTTCGCTTGAACCTGTGCCTCGGCCATCACCAGACCTCACACAAGAGCTCGCCGCCGAGCCGTTGCCGGCGGGCTTCCTTGTCCGTCATGAGCCCATGGGACGTGCTCAAGATGGCCGTCCCGAGACCCGAAAGAACGCGGGGAATCGCGTCGTGTGCCACGTACACCCGGCGCCCCGGGCGCGAGACGCGGCGCAG
>Ga0268298_10000793_pt1 | contig 39548 bp, 32 predicted proteins | sample WWTPWeurt_MetaG_FD_194462 | JGI IMG/M metagenome (GOLD analysis project Ga0268298, IMG submission 194462) | Activated sludge microbial communities from WWTP in Nijmegen, Gelderland, Netherland - WWTP Weurt | ecosystem: Engineered > WWTP > Aerobic digester > Activated sludge | place...
GAGTGGATGCGCCTCGATGTGGCGCTCGCGCGCCCGCAGTTCGAGCAGCTCGGCCAGCGCGGCGCGTCCGAGGGGTGTGCCGGAGCGAAAGCGCCGGTAGTCGAGGGGGGCCGTCTGACCTTCGGGGCAGGCTTTGGCGAAGGCGCGCGCTGCGTTCTTCGTATCGTGCTTCGCGGTGCCGAAAGCGGGGCCACATCCGGCCGCTTCGGCTGCGTGGCGCAGGGCGCCCACGAGCTCCTCGTCACCCGCACCTTGGCCGAGAAGCTCGAAGGCCCGTGCGAAGCCCTCCCCGTAAAAGGTGTCGGCGTGGATCGCCATCATACGACCCAAGAATTCCTTGCGACGCCCCGCCGGTGCGCGCTCCAGGTTCCCGGCAATCTGCCGGGCGAGCGCGTTGGACCGAGCAGCCGCCCGCCACCCTCCGACGTGGCCAGGCGGGCTCGCGCTGGTCGCGCCGAGCGCATTCTGTGCGTCGCGAACCCCCTGGACCATGCTGTCGAGGTTGCGGTCCTCCTGGACCCGACCGTACGCGCCGATGGCGAGGGTCACCGAAGTACCGGCGACCACCAGACCGGCGACGACGCCCACCCCCATCCGCATACGACGGTGCTGCCGCGCTGCGACGACTTCCATGTCGCGGACCGAGGCCATCGCTTCGGCGTCGCTCGACGCTTCGGAGCTTCCGCTGAGCTTGCCGACCAGCGCGCGGCGCTTGGCCATGGCTTCGATGCTTCGCTCCGACAGCGCGAGCTCGGTGCGGTCGTCGTCCACGCCGCCGAGCTCGACGGCGAGCTGCCCGGTCTCGAGTCCGTCCTTTTCGATGCGTAGCTCTTCGTAGGCGACGGCGGACGCCGAGGCTCGCAAGAGCAGCGTGAACGTCGCGACGACGCTCACGGCGACGAAGTAGGCGCCATGGTCGCCCGCCCTTTCGAGCACCTGGGCGAATCGAATCAGCGCTCCCTCGAGGAACAGGATCAGGAAGGCTACGCCGGCGAGCCGGAGCCGGCTTCCGCCGGTCAACGAGCGTGCTCGGCGGAGGGCAGCGAGCCCGCCTCCCTCGATGGCAGCGACCGGCCCCACGACGAAGAAGAGCGCTGCGGCGAAGTAGCCGGGGAGGAGGCACGCGGCGAAGGCTGCGGTGGTCGCGAGCCCGGCCAGAGCGCCCGGCACGAGTGCCCTTCCCAGAACGCGGAAGCCGCCCCACGCGACGTCGCCCGCTCGGAGCTGGCTTCCGGCCTGCGCGCGTACCACCGGAGCGACTAGGAACGCGCCGAGGAGCGGGGCGAGAAAGGTGGCCCAGGCGGAAAGCGCCACCGGCGCGGCGTACGCCCATGTGTCGTCTTCCGCAGCCCAGGTGGACGCTGCCAGCGCAAACGCGCACGCCGGAAGCCAAGCGAGCCCGAGCGGCAAGAGCGCGCCCGGGACGAGGCGTGGGACGACGGCCACGGCTCTCCGGAGGAGCTCCGACACCCGCACGTTCTGGTGCACCCGCCGCTCGACGAAGCCCATCTTCAGCGCCGGCTCGTACGCGCGCGGACCCGTAGCCCTTCCCCCGGACGCCGCTGGCGCCGTCGCTCCATCGCGAGTTCAGCCCGGCTGCATCGAGCTCGCGCTGCCGTCTACGATCGCAGCCGATACGTTCCGTTCGCGGTCAGAAGCAGCGCTCGACCGTGAAGGTCCCCGACACCGTGATGGGGCCAGCCGCCGAGTCCGGCGGAGTGGTATCGAGGTCGATGGTGGCCGTTACGCTCTCGTCTGTGACCGCACTGATGGTCAAGGTTGTTTGCCCACCGTTGGACTTGATATCCGTCCCGTGCTTCTCGAGCACGTCGAACCAAGCCTTGTCGTGGGTCGCCGGGACGCGATCCGGCGCTGTGAGGGACACGAAAAGTCCGTCCGGTCGCTTTTCCCCCGTGAACTCCGTCGAGCAGTCGATGGCGGCCGTGCTGAGTCGAATCGTCATTTCTGGGTCGCTCGCGCCCCCGAGGATCGTGCCGCGGTTCACGACGCCATGACTCGGAGCGTGGGTCGCGCCGTAGTAGCCAACCTGGACGCTGCCCGAAATCAGGCGTGTGCCGCCATCGGTAGTGCCGCCGTCGGATTCGCTGCCGCAGCCCATCACGGCTACGCAGATCGAGAACGCCATGGCCTTCCGAGGGACTCGCACGTCTTTACTCTCTTCGGGCTCGCCCGTCGTCGGCGACTCCGAACGCTGACTCTAACACCACCCGAGTGTGGGCTCGCCTGAAAGTGGGTATGCGCTCGCCGAGCTCAGCGGCGAGGCGGCGGAGCGGCATCCGCGGATGGGGCCGGAGCCGGCGACTCCGGCGGCGGTGAGCAGAGGTCGCGGCGCTCGATCTTCACTTCACCGCTGGGAGCGATCCGGACCGTGACGGACTCGAGGCGCTGTTCGTCGTCGTAGAACTCCGGGATCGCCGACACGGCTACGACGCGAATCGCGTCGGGGGCCTCTCGAGTGAGCCGGGGGGCGAACACTTCCACGCCTCGACACCACGGGTGCCGGCGCGTCTCGACGCCGCGGATGCTCGCAGCGAACGACGCGAGCGCGAGCCACTCGGAGTCACTGAGCGGCTTTCCGAGGAGCTCGAGCTCCCGGATGACCTGGCCGAACCCCGGCTCACGACAGCCTGCGCGGAGCGAAGAGCCCACTCTCCACACGAAGCAGGGAGTCGCCGCCGCATGGCGCTTCTTGGGCGACACCTGCACGCCGATCAAGCCAGCTACTCCGAGCTCGCGCCCGTGGGCGGTCGCGTCTTCGTGTTCGCCGAGCGCTCGGATGGCGGCGGTTTCGGCTTCGGCGACGGTCGCTTCGCGACACCTCCGCTCGTGGGTCCCGCGGAGGGGCGCATGGGTGCGAGCCCACACCCAACCGAGCGCCGCCGCGGGCACCAAGCTCACGGCCCCGAGAAGGGCACCGAGCGACCACCTCGGTCGCGCCCGTAGTCCCGCGCTGCTGAGTGACAGGACCAGGCACGTGAGTGCATCGACGCTGGCGACGACACTCCGATGGCTCAGCACACTGGCGCGAACGTCGCACGGAACGCGCATGCGACTCACGAAGTCGATGGTGGCGAAGCTCGCGAACGCCACCGCCGAGAGTGCGCCCAGCGCGCACAGGTAGAGGCCATCGAACGTCGATGGCTTGGTGAAACCGCGGGCCGCCGCTACACGGGATGCGAGCAGCGCGAGCACGCACCCGATGGGAACCGCGTCCATCGGGGTGAGCGCGCCGGCGATCCGCGTTGCTCCCAGCGCGAGCAAGACGAGCGCGGCCTCGGCAGCCAGCCGCGCGTGGCTTTGCGAAGGAGCGCCGCTGCGACCCCGGAGGATCCGTTCCGCCGTGGCCAGGGCGACCGAGGCCATGAGGAGCGTCGCGGCACCGGTTGCGCCGGCCCCGAGAGCATCCCAGGCGTGTTCGCCCAGTGCCTCGCCGCTCGCCTCGCTCCGCCAGTGCGAGATCGCGAGCGCGTAGGCGAACGGGCTCATCGCTACGAGCAACAGAAGGCCCGCCGAAGCCTTCGCCGTGCGCAGTCGCAGCGTCCAGGTCGCCGCCAAGAGCCCTGCCGCGACCCACGTCGATAGGCGGACCCAATCGAACCAGGCGCCTTGCCCCTCCCCGAAGCGAGCGCACCACTCCGCGGCAGCGGCAGCGCCGCAAGAAATCGCGAGCGGCACCACGACACACCGGAGCCAGCCCACACTCGGCCCGTCTTCGCGCCCCGACATTGGTTTCCGCGGATGGTGCCCGTTCGGGCGTGGGAGCTCAAGCCGGACAGTCGGTCGCTCGTGCACTGTGACCGACCTCGACCTGCGGGGGGCGGACGCGTATCTTCGGACTCGGGGTGGCCTAGCTTGGCGCGACCGATGTCAGGAGCTCCACTGGTGTCGGACTTGCCATCGTGGATGGGCCGTTTGTTCTTCTGGCTCGGGCGGAGCTTGTACATCGGGCCCGCGGGCACCACGGACGTACACGCGCACCACGCTTTGCAGATCGCTCTGGCCTTGGATGGAGTGCTGCGCGTTCGCGACCCCGAGCAGGACGCGTGGGTGAGTGCGGACTTCATCGCCGTCAGGCCGGATGCGCCCCACCAACTCGACCATGATGGCCGCCTGCTCGGCCTGCTCTACGTCGACCCCGAGCTCCACGGACTGAAGGCGGGATCTCTGCCAGCGGTTTCAGCCGTTCGAGGGGAAGGCCCCGGGCTTCGCGAGGGTCTGCTCGCGTGTTGGCGCGGAGATTCCGGCGTCGACGAGGCGCGGCGTTGGTCGGACGCCATCCAACGTCTCGCGCTGCCCGAAGCGCAGACCCGTAACGCTACCCGGTCGGACCCTCGCGTCGCGCTCGTCGTAGAGGCGATCCAAGCAGCAGGCGGACACACTCCTGGGCTGACGGCGCTCGCGCAGAGCGCGGGCCTCTCCCGGAGCCGGCTCGGGCACCTGTTCCGCGAAGAGGTTGGCCTTTCCATCACGCGCTACGCCTTGTGGGTGCGGCTGTGCATCGGCGTCGAGAGCCTGGGCTCCGGACGCGGGGTGAGCGAAGCAGCGCATGCTGCTGGATTCGCGGATCACGCGCATTTCACCCGGACTTTTCGCCGCATGTTCGGGGTCGCGCCGGCCCAAATTGCTGCCGGAGAGTTCGTCAAAGTCGAGCCTCTCTTCGACCCGCCGTGTGCGCCTGCGGCCGAACAGAAACGCTGAAGTCGGTCGCGCGCAGCAACAGCGTTCAAGCCAGCCCCAGGGGCGCTTCGCTAGCTTGCTCAGGCCGGTCCAGTCTGGACGGGCGGGAGGGCCGAACGTGAAGAACGCGCAATTGTCCGGGAAGCGAACGGTGGCCACGCAATGCAAGGTGGGCGCCTGCGAGCCGTTCTGCGGCATCGAAGTCGACGTCGATGCGGGGCGACTCGTCGCAGTCCGACCTGACGACCAGCATCCGCTCTCCGAAGGCTACCTCTGTATCAAGGGCGCCCATCTGCTGGGCTATCAAAACTCGCCGGATCGCGTGACCCATCCGCTGGCACGCAAGTCGGGGCGCTTGCAGCAGGTGAGCTGGGCGAGCGCGATCGAGGAAATCGGCGGGCGTCTCCGCGCAATCGCGGATCGCCACGGCCCTCGAGCCGTCGCCACCTATTGGGGCAACGCCGCCGACTCACAGGCGATCACCATGGCCAACACGTTCTGCCATGCGTTCGGTTCTCCCAACAGCTTCAACGTCCTGTCCCTGGAGTACACCGATCGCGGTGCGGTAGCTGAACGGCTCTACGGCAACGAGAACTTGATCCTGCAGCCCGACGTGACGCGGGCGAAGTACGCACTGCTCCTCGGCACCAATCCTCTCGTGACCCAGGGGTTGACTCTGCTCCAGCGCCGCCCACACGTGGGTGCCGACCTGAAAGAAGCCATGCGAGAGGGCGGCAAGGTCGTCGTCGTCGACCCGCGCAAGACCCAAACCGCGCGCATGGCCAGCGAGCACCTTCCCATCCGTCCCGGCACCGACTTCTACTTCATGCTGGCCCTGATCCACGTAATCTTGGCGGAGAAGCTCTACGATCGCGCTTTCGTCGAGGCGCGCACCCAGGGCCTCGAGGCTTGGCTCGAGATCGCGAAGCGGATGCCTCCCGACCGCGCGGCGAGCATCACCGGGATCGCCGAACGAACCATCGTGCGCGTAGCGCGCGAGTTTGCGGCCGCCGACGGCGCCTACGTCTCGACGCGGGTCGGAGTCCAGACTGGCAAGAACTCCACGCTGACCGAGTGGGCCGTGGCGACCCTCGTAGCCCTCACCGGGAACATCGATCGTCCCGGCGGGCTCTTCTACAACCCCGGAGTCATCGACACCCCCGCGCTGATCGCGCGCTTCACCCGTCGCAAGAACACTTCGCCGTCGCGAATCGGTGGCTATCATCCCATCTTCGGCGGCCTGCCGAGCAGCATCCTCGCCGATGAAATCCTCACCGAGGGTGAAGGCCAGATTCGCGCGCTGATCGTGGTCGCGGGCAACCCGGTCATCAGTTTTCCCGATACCGCGAAAATGGAGCGCGCGCTCGAGAAGTTGGAGTTGCTGGTGGTCGTCGACGTGTTCGTCAACGACACCGCAGCGTTCGCGGGGTACGTCCTGCCCGCAGCCACGTCCTTCGAGCGAGAGTCGTGGCACTTTCTGTCGGATGCGTTCAACCCCCGCCCCTACGCGGAGCTCCGGCAGAAGATCGTGGAGCCTCCTGGCGAGTGCCGCAGCGAGTGGGAGATCTTCAAGGCGCTTTCGCGCTCCGCAGGTGTGCCGTTCTTGAACAACCCTGCCTTCGATCGCCTGGCCCGCGTCCTCGACTCCGTCGGCATCGGATTTTCGCCGGCACTGCTCCACCGCTATCTCCTGTTCGGCAAGACACCGTCCTACGGCGCGCTGAAGCGCAACCCACGCGGAGTGGACGGGCACCCACTGGTGCTGGGACGCTTCTTCGACGGTGCCATCAAGACCGCGGATTGCAGGATCCAGCTCGCGCCGCCGGCGTTCGTCCAGGGGGTCGAAGCCGCGCTCCGCGCGTCCGCCGAGACCGACGCAGGCTACCCGTTCGTACTCATTTCTGGAGCAAGGAGATCTGCGTCCTACAACTCGTGGACGCACAACATCCCGGCTCTTGCAGAAAAGCTCAGGGGCAACTGGGCGATGATGAACCCGGAGGATGCGGCCCGCCTCGGTATCACGGACGGGCAAACCGTGCGGATCCGCTCGGCGAGCGGCGCCATCGAAATCACGATGCGTCACGCCCCCGAGGTCGGTCTCGGCGTGATCGCGGTGCACCAACACTGGGGCCACACGTACGAGTCGGGGATGACTACGGCTCGGAAGTATCCAGGAGTGAACGTGAACCACCTGCACTCGGATGGGGTGCGCGACCCGTTCACGGGCATGCCCGTGTTCAACGGAACGCCGGTGGCGGTGGACCCCCTGTGATGCGCGGGTGCCTTTCGGGCTGGCGTCGCGCTGCTCGGCACGGTTCAGGGTTCGAAGATGACCATCGGCCCGGTGTGGCAGGAGTTGCAGCTGCCACCCGTCGGGGCGGAGCTCATCTGCAGCTCGCCGTTGGCGTTCCGGATCTTGATCTCGACCTTGGACCAATCCAAGGTGGCGCCAGCTCCCGCGTACCAGAAGTTGCCGTTCGTGCCCGTGTAAGCCGTGTACGTCTGGGTGCCGTCGTTCACGCCCACTTGTACGTGTGGGGCGGGCGTCGTCTTGTCGGCTTTGAAGACGGTGCCGCCGAACAACCAGAGCTCTTCGTTGGCGGGCCCGTTGGGGTTGTGACAGCCGAGACAGTCTTTCCCTGAGTTGTGCTCGCCATTGGCCGGGTTCGGCAGCGCGCTCGCGTTGTAGGCGGACGGCCAGAAGCCCGCGCCTGCCGCCCCTGCCACCCCGCCGCCGCCCGTCCCGGCGCCGCTGCTGCCTCCTCCTCCCACGACGCCACCCGTGCCGTTGCCGCCGGCGGAGCTTCCTCCCGCTCCGGTTCCGCCGCTGCCGCTCGCGCCGCTCGCGCCATAGTCGATGTCGCTGGAACCACCACAGCCCGACGCCGCCGCACAAAGGACGAGACCCGCCGCGAGACCGATTGCTTGCATGCCCTGCTCCGATCACGAAAGTCACCGGCGGGCGGACAGATCAGGCGCGAAAGTGTTGCGTCGCGTCGTGGGCGCTCCAGCGGCTCGGGAGGTGACTGACGGGGGGGGCCCTCGGTTTTGCGGGGGCGGGACCGTCGGACGGGTTCGAGCCTGACCGGCGTCCGTCTCCAGCCTTACTCGGTAGTCCGGCCAGACAGCGGCCAAGAGGCGCAGCGTTGCGAGCGATTGCGACTGAGAAAGTCCCTCCCCTGCGCCCTCGTTCGGCGAGCGCGAATACGCTACCCTCGATCCGTGGCGCGCAATGTGTGGGTTGGAACCTTTCCGCGCGCGCTCGCGTCGGTGCTCGCGCTCGTGTCGTACGGGGGCGCCGGTTGTTCGAGCAGCGACAGCGACGACGGCTCACCAAAGTCCGACGCGTCGCTCGACGTCGCCGGTGGCAGTGGGGGCTCGTCGGGCACGGCGGGGAGCGCGGGTGCGGGGGCGAGCGGTGGAAGCTCGGGAGTTGGCGGCGCCGCCAATGGTGGCAGCGCGGGGGCTGCCGGCGGCGGCGGCGGGAGCGGCGGGAGCAGCGGGAGCGGCGGCAGCGGCGCCGGGACGGGCGGCGGCGGTAGCGGCGGAGTGCCGGCAAACTGCGAGGTCTTGCTCGACGTGCCAGGTCTTGCTCACGAGTCCACTGCCGCGCTGCTCAAGAAGTCGACCCCGATCGCCGACAACGCTCCCACTTCGTGGCAGCGGGTCGACGTTTCGCTGGACGTTTTCGTCGCGGATTGGAACGGCAAGCAAGGGCAGCACGAGGTGTTCACGTTGCTCCGCGCCAACGCGACCGATCACAAGTTTCGCTGGGTGAGCGGCGCGATCGGATACGTCGCGTTGATTGGCCCGGCCAGCCAGCAGACCGTGGTGGTCGCGAACTTGAACTTGCCAGGTGCCGCTGCACCGGATGGGCGCCGCATTACGAAATCCTACAAATATCAAGCCCAAACCAGCTACCACCTCGACTACACCTACGACGTCCCGAATGACCTGCGCCAGGTGAAGGTTTCCGAAAATGGCCAGCAGGTCACCGTCGTGACGGGCAAGGTCAGCGTGCCCCAAGGGACGCCGCCCGTGACCAGCATCGAGGTCCCGACGCCGGGCTTCGAGCTCCTGTTGGGCGGGGAAGAGGTCGCGGGGGCACCGGATGCATCGACGCTGGGTTGGAAGTTCTCCAATCTGAAGGTCGTCGGCTGCCACTGAAGGCGATGGCGAGGCGTCGATTCATCGCGGCGACGCTGGTTCTCGGGGCAGCCCTGCGCCCGGCTGTCGCCGAGGCCGCCAACGGGCCGCATCCCGCCACCAGTACGCCCGCGGCGCTGTGGGGCGAGCTCGAGCCAGTGGATCTCCCCGGGCCACCAGCGGAGCGCGATCACAGCGGCTTCGACGAGTTCACACAGTTCTACTACACGGCTCACCTCTTCGCTGCGCCGTGTGCGCGCGGCTCGCGGCTCTTCGTCGCCGAGAATTGGGGCCTCTCCATTTGGGACCTGTCGAACCCGGCGTCGCCCGCGCTCACAGGCCGCTTCGACTACGACACAGTGGGCAGCGGTTGGGGCCAGAAGGCGACAGGGGAGGGCGCCAAGATGCCCGTCGTCGACCTCGCTCTTCCACCCGATACCGGCGACGTCGCGCTGTTGGCCGCCGCCTCGGCTCCGATGGGCATCGCCATCGTCAAGACGGCGTCGAAGGTTCCATTCGTGATCTACCAAGACGCGGGCCCGAACAAGACCTCGTCCGCGACGTACGCCGCGACGATACAGGGTCGACACTACGGCTTCAGCGTCGATGGCTCGAACGCACTGCGGGTCTACGATCTCGATCAGGCGAGTGCGTTGACGCTTCGTTGCGTGGAGGACGCTCCGGCACCGAGCTCGGCCTGTCCAAAGGTCTTCCTCGGCTCTGCTTTCCAGACGACGTTCGTGAACCCGAAGACTGGCAAACCGCAGGACAAGCAGTTGCAAGCCGCGGCGGGCGTCGACCAGCTCGTGGTCACGGGCGGCGTCGTCGGCTTCGACCTGTGGGACGCTTCGCAACCGACGAAGCCCATCCACCTCGCTTCGGGAGAGAGCTTGGCGGCCGTCCCGCTCGCCACGGCATGGAAGCACGGCGGCCGCACCTTGGTGGCGACGGTGATTGGCCCGAGCTTCGCGGACCCGAGCGTCAGTTGGAATCTCTCCGTCTACGACGTGACCGATCTCGTCGCGGGCAAGACCACGAGTTTCGCCAAACTGTCCAGCGTGCCGCTCCCGGCGGCCCCTGCAGTAGCGGTCGCGCAGCTCGAGACCAGCCTAGGCGCCGGCGGAACGCCCTTCGTGTCCTACGCGTCGGGCGGTTTGTTCTCGCCGTCGCCCACCGCGATCGGCATCCGAGCGGAGGCGCTGTGGGATGTGAGTGAACCGTCCAAGCCGCGAGACGTGACCCCACCGGCGCAGCAGCTCGATGGCGGGCTCGTGGACTACTGGGGATGGTCGTATCAATTCGGCTGGGCAGGGCCCCGGGGCGCGGTGGTCGCAGGCGAGCACGTCTATCGCGCAGCGACGAGCTTGTTGGAAGTGCACCGCTGGAATGTGCCAGTGCAGGACGGCGGATCAGCGGACGCATCGAGCGGAGGTACGAGCGCCGACGCGAGTACGGGCGGCGTTGGCGGCATCGGCGGCGTCGGCGGCGCCGCTCCGGCTGGAGGCGCAGGTGGGACGCCTGCCGCGAGCGGCGACGATGGCGGTTGTGGTTGCCGCGCAGCGGGAGGCCGGAGCTCCGCGGCCTGGTCTGGTCTTGCGGCCCTGGTGCTCATCGCGCTCGGGCGTCTCGGGTCGTCGCTTCGGCGGCGTTGACTCGGCGGGTTGGGCAGCGCCGATCCCGCGCGTGCAGGTGCAAGAGCGTGTAGCATCTCATGGTGATCGAACGCTCGACTGCGGTGTCGGTGCCTCGCGTGGCAACCGCTCGGCTGCTCCTCCGCGAGTACCGGCTCCCCGATTTCGACGCCTACGCGGAGAATCTGGCCGACTCGGTCTCGCAGCAGCACCTGTCGGGTGTGGTCGATCGGCGCACCGCTTGGCGCCTCTTCATGGTCGGTCCGGGCTCCTGGATGCTCTGCGGCGCGGGGTGGTGGGCCGTCGAGCTCACCGAGACGCGTGAGGTGGTCGGAACGGTGGGCGCCTTCTACCGCGAGAAGGCGGTCGAGCTCGAGCTCGGGTGGAACATCTACCGGAAATTCTGGGGCCGAGGCTTCGCCACCGAGGCGGCGCAGGCTGCGCTCGAATACGGCTTCTCGGCGCACGACGCGCCGCACGCCATCGCGCTCATCGACGCACCGAACGTGGCCTCCATTCGTGTGAGTCAAAAGCTCGGCATGCGGTACGAAGGCGACGTGGAGCTCTTCGGCTCACCCGTCGGACGCTACGTCGTGAAGCGTCAGGCCTGATGGCATACCTGCGCCACCGTGCCGGACCTCGCCGGTGCTCGTCGCGAGCCGCGTCTCCGCGCGAAGACCGAATGCAGCCCGTGCTACGCCCGCCACCCATGTCGCACCGAGGAGCGACGGGTGTGGTGCTGGCGCTTCTACTGCTGACCCGCGCGTGTGGCGGCGATGCCGCTGCGCCCCCGCCCCGAGCCGCGAACCGCGTGGAGATCACTGCGCCCGACGCGACTCTACCGGAACGGGAGCAAACCCCGGAGCCGGCGGACGCAAGCGTCGAAGCCGGACCGCCCCCGCGCCAACGGAAGGACGTATACGCGCTCGGGGACGAGGCCGTTGTCGCGAGCTACGCAATGACGGTTCACGTGGTGCAAGAGTGCGTGGTGCCGTATTACTTCAAGCCCAAGAAAGGCAACGTGAAGCTGGGTGTCGAGGTGTCCATCAGGGCCCATGCCAGCGCCGTTCCAGTCAATCCTTTCTACGCCAGCTTGGCGCTCGCGCAACTCGACCAATACATCGACTGGAGGCGCAATCCATCGAGGCAGCCCCGCATCGGTTCCGTACGGCGCGCGCCGTGGCCATCAGCGTCGCCCAGGAAGCCCCACGCGCGCTCAGCGCAGCGCACCTGGCTGGCGCCCGGCAGAGCCTCCGTCCAGCGCTCGTGAACGGCACGAAGGGTAGGTTGGTCGGACTGCCTTCGCAGCTCGAGACCACACGGGTGTGGAGCGGCCCTCGAGGTAGCTCGGGCCCTCCGGCACGTCAGAGGCGCGCCTGGGCCGCTCGGGCCAGGCGGACGATCTCTTCGCGTACCAGGTGCACCGCTTCGTCGTCGGCCACGGCCGTGCGCCACACCAGCTCGAGGGGCGTGCGGCCCAGCGAGAAGGGCAGCGGCGCGGTGCGGAGGTGAGGGCGCGTTCGCCGGATCTCGCTCGCCATCAGCGTGGGAACGGTGGCCACCAGCGAGCTGCCGTCGACGACACACCCAACGCTCTGGAACGAAGGGACCGAGACTCGGACTCGGCGAGTGATGCCCAAGGTGTCCTCGACGATGCCCCGCAGATCACCGTTGTACGAGACCACGACGTGGTCGTGCTCCAGATAACGAGCCAAGCTCGGCTTCTTGCCCAGCCGCGCGAAGCGCGGGTCGAACAGGCAGGTGAGCGCGCCGACGAACAGCTCCGTGCGCTCCGTGCCCGCGGGCAGCTCGTCGGCGACGGTGACTGCCAGATCCACCCGCGCCGAAGCCAGCGCCTCACCCACGCTGCGGAACTGCACGGGGAGCACGATCAAGCGCAGGCGAGGCGCGCTGTGCGCCAGGGCGCCCATCAGCGCCGGCAAGAGCCAAGGCTCGGCCGCGTCGGCGAGCCCCAAGCGCACCGTGCGCTCGCTGGTCTTCGGATCGAAGTCGGTCGGCGAGAGCGCCGCGGACAGCAACGCCTCCAGGTGCGGTCGCGCCCGGCCGAGCAGGCGCTCGCCCCGGGCAGTGAGGGTGAGCCCGCGCCCGGCCCGCGCGAAGAGCGGCGCACCTACGGCCGTGGACAGACGCTTCATCGCCGCGCTCACCGCCGGCTGGGTCAGGTACAGCCGCTCCGCAGCGGCGGTCACGCTGCCGGTTTCCGCCGTGACCACGAACACCCGCAGCAGGTTCAGGTCCAGGTCCCTCGTATTAACAGCGTTCATGTGTGGCATTCATCCTATTCACTGGATTGAAGGATTGGAAGCCGTAGTCTGGGTCACAGGAGGAGCCACCGATGAGCGACAGCTTCAGGACTCTGGGAACCCACGGGCCGCGGGTGTTTCCGCTCGCGTTGGGTTGCATGGGCATGAGCGGTATGTACGGGCCGAGCGACGACGCCGAGGGTGAGCGCGCCATCGCGCTGGCGGTGGAGCACGGGGTCACCCTGCTCGACACCGGCGACTTCTACGGCATGGGTCACAACGAAATGCTGGTCGGGCGCGCCATCCGCCACTGTCGTGATCGCGTTCAGCTCTCCGTGAAGTTCGGCGCGCTACGCGGCCCCGACGGCAGCTGGCTCGGCGTGGACGGGCGGCCGCAGGCGGTGAAGAACTTCGCCGCCTACAGCCTGAAGCGGCTGGGCGTCGACGTCATCGACGTGTATCGCCCGGCGCGCTTGGACCCCGCCGTCCCCATCGAAGACACCGTCGGTGCGGTCGCGGATCTGATCAAGGCTGGGTACGTGAAGCACCTCGGCCTTTCGGAGGTCGGCGCGGAGACCATCCGTCGCGCGCACGCCGTACAGTCGGTCGTCGACCTGCAGATCGAGTATTCGCTCGCGAGCCGGGGTCCCGAGGCGCGCATCTTCCCGACTCTGGCCGAACTCGGGATCGGCGCGACGCTCTACGGCGTCCTGTCGCGCGGGCTCCTCGGGGGGAGCAAGCCGAAGGGGCCAGGGGATTTCCGCTCCTACCTGCCGCGCTTCACTGCCGACAACCGCACGCGGAACGACCAGGCGGTGGGCAAGCTGGCGGAAGCCGCTCGGGCGCGCAACATGACCCCCGCACAGCTCGCCATCGCCTGGACGCTGGCGAAGCAGCCGAGCTTCGTACCGGTGGTCGGCGCGCGGAACGTCGCGCAGGTGGAGGACGCCCTGGCGGCACTCGGCAAGCCGCTGCCCGAGGCCGACGTGCGGGAGCTCGAGCTGCTCGTCCCAGAGTTCGTCGGCGAGCGCTACCTGCCGGAGCAGATGCGGCACCTGGACAGCGAGCGCTGACCCACGGTGGAAAACGTGCGGGTGCCGGCGATCAACGGGCAGATCGCCGCGCAGGACAGAAGGTCCGTTCTGACGCGAGCGTTCGTTCTCTCCGGGTATGGTCGCTACGGCGGCGCGCGACCTAGAATCGCCGCATGGGACTCCTGACTTTCAGCATCAACGTCACCCTGGACGGCTGCGTCGACCACCGGGAGGGAATCGCCGACGACGAGACGCATGCCTTCTTCACCCGCCTCATGGACGATGGAGGGGCGATGCTGTGGGGCCGCGTCACCTACGAGATGATGGAGAGCTACTGGCCGGCGGTCGCCCGCGGCGACGAAGAGGCGCCGCCGGCGATACGCGAGTGGGCGGTCAAGCTGGAGGCCAAGCCGAAGTACGTGGTGTCGTCGTCGCGGAAGGACTTCCCGTGGACCAACAGCCACCACATCGCTGGCGACCTACGCTCGGGTGTGCAGAAGCTCAAGGACGCTACCCCGGCCGGCGTGCTCCTCGGTAGCGGCAGGCTAGCGACGGAGCTGGACCGGTTGGATCTGATCGACGAGTACAAGTTCCTCATCCATCCCCGGATCGCCGGCCACGGCCCGACCCTGTACCAGAGCGGCTTGCCCAGCACGCGACGGCTCGAGCTGGTTTCGGCGAAGCCGCTCCAGAGCGGCGCGGTCGCGATGCACTACCGGCGTGAGCGTACGTCTTCCGGTTGAATGCAAGTCGGACGGACCTGAATTGCCCGTTCGGCGAAACTGGTGTTTTTGACTGCGTCGCCAGGGATTGAGGTCGACAGCCAGCGCCGACGGACCACCCACGAGGGCGTTTCGACTCCCGAGCGCGCGTCATGCAGACGGGTGGAGTGCATCCGCCCCGCGCGCGGGCAAGCGCCAAACCGTGCTTCAGCCGGTCACCAAGGGAACCATTCGTTCGGGATGCGCTGCCAGGACGTCGGCCGGCGCCGATCACCCTCGGGCAGCACCAAGGAGCCCACGAACGCAGCGTGCTCGTACACGCTGCCGATGCTCTTGGCGATGCTGTCGAGGTCGCGTTCGCTGGCGACGCCGTTGCTGGTCGCCTTGTAGAACTGCACGGTGATGCGGATGGGGAACTGCGGGTCGCGTTCGATGAGGAGGTTGCCGCCCTCTTCGAAGGGGCCGCGGTTGCGGCCGTGGCCGAGCACGGCTTGCTCCACGTCGCTCTCCTTCTTGTCCTTCTCCATGGCCTCTGCCGGGGGCGACGCGGCCTTCATCGGGGCGGCGCCGGCGGCGGCCATGGGGGCGGAGGCTTCTTCGTCGCCGAACGCTCCGCCGAGGCGACCGCGGTTTCGGTGCTTGAGCGGCACCTGGATCAGGAACAGCACGTCCGCGCCGCGCTGGAGGGCGGTGCGGTCGTCTTGGGTCTTGGGGCCACCCTGGCCTTTGATGCGCTTCTCGACGTCGCTCTTGCGCTCGGCGGTGAAGGCGGCGCGCATGCCCTCGTTGTTGAAGTAGAGCTCTTGGCCGACGCCCATGGCCGTACGATCTTCGGGGCGGTTCTCGATCACGGTCATGCTCGTGCCTTGGCGGGTGACGAGCAACGTGAGGACGGCGGGGGAGCCCGGCGCGGATTGGTAGTTGAAGAGCGCGGGGTTGAACTCGGCCTTGCCCTTCTTGGGAATGGGCAAGAACAGGGCCTGTGCGCTGACCAAGAAGTGGGTGTCGCGGGCAGCGAGCAGGTTGCCGCTGCCTTGGATGGTCCAGGGCTTCGAGGCGAAGCGCTTGATGTCGCGCAGCACGTCGGTGAGCGGGATGGTGTCGAGCTTGCTCTTGTTCTTCTGGTTCCCGACTCGCACGAAGAACTTGTCGGCGGGCACGTCGCCCGTGCGGTCGGAGAAGTTCGGGAAGCGGATCACCGGCATCAGCGCGGTGGATTCTTGTGAGGCCCCCGATTCCTTGTAACGGACCTGCAGCGTGAAGTCGGAGATGTTGGGGCCGAGCGAGGAGCCTTCGGCGCGGCCGGTGTCTTCCCAGGTGACGTTCACGAGATCGAGGCCGCGCCGGGTGACGCCGTCTCGGAGCTCGGAGTCGCTCACCATGCCGACGACCTTCTGGACGACGCTCGGGTAGCTCGGATCCGCCGAGCCCACGATGCCCCACTCGGGCTCTTCGCCGCTCTGCTCCGGGTCGCCGGTGGCGATTACGTTGCCGCCTTGGCCGCCCTGGCCCGGACCCCTCGCCACCTCCGCTCCACGCTGGCCTCCGGCACAGGCCGCGACCACCGTGGAGCACACGAGAACGCTCATCCAGCTACGACGACGCATCACGCTTCTCACCTCTCACTCCCAACCGCCGCCCCAGCCCCCGCTTACAGGGACGAGCCTGCTTTCCATGCTGATCTTGGCGATTCCGACCGTTTCGCGGTTTCCGTTCAGGAAGAACGGTACCACTCGCCGGGCGCCCGCGACGTTCACGATGATCTCGCCGCGCACCGGGGCCGAGCCCGAGCCGCGGGTGACCTCGATCACGTATTCACCTGGCTTCGCACCGCGGAGCGCCAGGCTCTCGCGACCCGTGTTCACCACGTCTTGGGCGCTGATCACGGCCTTGGTGGGGGCGCCGAGCCACGAGACGCGGTTCCCGTCCGGATCGATGAGCGCGAGATCCACGTCCGCGTCGCCGCCCGTCCAGCTCGCCTCGAGCTTGAGGTCGCCCGAGAGATCGTCTTTCAGGGAGTCGAACTTCGCGACCTGGGTCTCCGCGGCCGTGCGGACGCGGTCCTCGACGGCCGAGAGCATCTCGTCGGCGAGCCGGCCTTCCCCCGTCTTGCGACCGCAGCTCACGGCCTCGGCGAGGAGTGCCGCGTCGCTCGAACGAAGTTGGGCGAGCGCCAGGGAGTGACGGCAGCCGACGGCGGGGCGGCCAGCCCAGCGGTGCAGGCGTGCCAGGCGCTTCTGGGACGGGATGTCGTCGGGCCGCACGTCCACGACGCTGCCGAGGATGCGGATGGCGCCTTCGCGATCGCCGCTGCGCGCCACGAGGTCGGCGCGGGCCGTGAGGGCTTCGGCGTCGAGAGGCTCCTTTTCGCTCCAGCGCTCGGCAAGGGGGCGAGCCTGCTCGAGATCGCCGGCGATGGCGTAGAGCGAGTAGAGCTTTTTCAGAGCACCGCGGTGGTTGGAGTTCGCTTGGAGATCGCGCTCGGCTTGCCCGATGGAGCTCGGCAGCGCAGCCTTGGCGGTGACGCGGCCCTCGAGCACGCTGCCCTTGCGCTCCCAGATGCGGCGCATGGGGATCATCGTGCGTCGCCCGCCGCCCCAGGGCCGAGACGGTGCGGGACGCGCGCGTCGTGCCGAGTCCGCTGCGATCTCCTGCTTCGCCTTCTTCTCTTCGGCGAATGGCAGCGGTTCGGAGGGAGCTGCCGTGGTCGGCGCCGGGGCCGGCTTGGCTGCGGGTGGGCTCATCGCGGCTCCGGAACCGCCGCTCATGCCCAGGCCACCGAAGCCTGCGCTCGACTCGCTGTCGGCGAAGTCGCCGCGCGCGGCCGCCTTGTCTTTGGCGGGGCCAGAGAACGCATCATCCTCGGCTTGCTCCGGCTCCTTGGCGCCGGCGGAGACGCTGCCGGTCGCGACCTCTTCGCCGGACCACTGGTGAGTGGTGCGCGTGTGGTCGAGGCCGAATGCTTTGAACATGGCCTCGCTCTCCAGTACGAGGAGCGACGTGAAGCGGCTCGCGACGTCGAAGGCGCTCGACAGACGGATGGCCTCTTTCTTGGCGTCGGCGCTCGGCTCACGCTCGAGGTCCGCGATGCGCGTGGCCGCGAACAGACGCGGGACGAACGCGTTGCCCTTGGCTTCGCTGGCTGCGAGCTTGAGCGGGTAGCGCTGCTCGAATCCCTCTTTACCGAGCTTGCCGCGCACGACCACCGTGCCCTCCACGTCGGACTTGTCCATGCGAGCCACGAGCACCTGCTCGCCGCCAGCGACCAGAGTGTCGACCTTGCGCGGCGCGACCTCGCTGAGCCCCGCCGGGAGCTCCACGGTGACGTCGCGCAGCGTGGTGCCGTAGGTGGCGGAGAGCGCCGCGAACACGGCTTCGGCCGTGGTCTGACCTGGCACGTAGGGCAGCATCACGCCGCCGCCGCCGCGCGCCATGGCGCCGAGGGTGTCGAGATCCGAGTCGGCGCCGATGGCCACCGTGGTCACGTTGCCCGTGCCAGGAGGCAGCGCATCTTCGATGGCGCGAGTGACGTACGCGGGTCGGATGGCGCCCGCGGTGGGCATGCCGTCGCCGATGTAGACGACGTGCAGGTTCTGGTTGCCGGCGGAGCTCGCCGCCGAACGCGCCGCCCGCACTGCCGCCGTCGGGTCGCTCGCGCCCTCGGGCACGATCCCCTCCAAGAAACGCCGCGCTTCGAGCGCCGTCTGACTGCTCGGGATCTGCACGCCACCGGGCATCACGCGGCAATCCGTGTCGCAGGCGAGGAGCGTGAAGCTGTCGCCGCGATCGAGCTCGCGCACGAACTTCTGGGCCACGTTGACGGCGCGCTTGTAGCTCTCGCCGAACATCGAGCGGCTCGAGTCCACCACGATGGCAAACGTGCGCTGGCCCTCTTCCCGCGAGCGCGGCAGTTTGGGTCGGAGCGCCACCGCCACATACGGCGAGTCTTCGCCGAGACGCGCCGCGACCGGAGCCGCAGGCGTCGTGCCCGCGGGCTTCTTCTCCGCCTCTTTCTTCGCGCTCTCCGGCAGCGGCTTCGGCTCGGCCTTGGCGCGGAGCTTCGAAGCCTCGTCGGCGCTCGGCTTGTAGGCCCAAGCGGTGAGCTCGGCTTCGCGATCCGGCAGGGCGTATTCCACCGTGAGATCTCCCGAGGGCGAGAAGCTCGTCGCGTTCATCGCGAGCTGATCGGCGCCGTTGGCCTTGCCGCGGGTGAGCTCGTAGCCCTGCGAGCGCACGCCGAAGCTCTCGTCGTGTCCGCGCACCTGCACGTCGACGTCGAAGCGACCGACCTTGGTCGATCCGCTCGGGTCGTGGGCCAAGGGGTAGCTGTAGCGGCGCACGCCACCGGTGGGCTTGATGGTCTGGGTGTAGGCGAGGATCACGCGCCGCGCGCCGCGCTTCGGGATGGGATAGATGCGAAGCTCGAAGCGGCCGCCGCGCTGCCACTCGAGCAGCGCCGGGTCGCGCCAGGGCCCCGGTACCCACACGATCTCTTCGCGGATCTGCTGCCGGATCTGCGGCGCAGCGTTGACGATGGCGCCGCGCCAGATGGCCGCTGCGCGATCGCGGTCCACGAAGGCGCCCTCTTCGAGCTTGCCGTCGACCTCGAGGGCGAGCCGCTCGATCTTGGCGTCCGGCGGCACTGGGAAGCGGTAGATGCCCTCGAGCACCTCGTCGGTCTGGTTGGTGAAGGTTTCGTCGACCTCGGTGCGCGCCATGGCGCCCGCGATGCGCACCTTCACCGAGTGGGCCGTGAGGCTCACGGCGTTGTCGCGCTCGTTGCTGTCGCCCGGCTTCTTGGCCTTGAGCTCGCCGAGCCCGCGCACGGCCACTTCTTCGGTGTCGCCTTCGGCGATGGCAGACTCGCTCCACGCGATGCTGTCGCCGAGCGTCGCGGAGGAGCCGACGAACGGAGGCATGCCCGCGTACGAGCGGCCTTGCTCGCCCGCGCGAACCGTGACCTCCCGGCCATCGCTGTCCGCGAGCTTCACCGTGCCGCGGCTGACGTCCACCGTCGCGCTATCCGTGCTCGCGGTGAGCGAGAACTTGGTGCCGAGCACCTCCACGTGGCCCTTCGGCAGATCGATGCGCGCGGTCTTGCCTTCGATGTGCGCGACGTCGGCAACGATGGTCCCGGCCTCGAGCTTGGCGTGCCGCCCCTTTTCGCTGCCGAGCGCGACGCGAGTGCCGCGATCGAGTGAGAGCTCGGTGCCGTCCCCCAGCGTGACCCGAGCGCGAGTGTGCGCGTCGGTGACCAGCACCGAACCCGCGGGCACGGCGCCTTGCGCTGCGGCTTTGGCGCAGCTCTTGCCGTCGGCGTCGCACACTTCCAGCCCGGCGCCGGAGAGCTTGGCCACGTTGCCGTGCCAGGCTTCGGCAGCGACCTCGTCGCCGCCCGTCTTCGACTTGCCTCGCCCGTACACGATGAGTGCGGCGGCCGCGGCGACGGCCAGCGCGCTGCCCACTCCGCCGATCACCAGCCAGCGGCGCGTCGACTTGGGCTTGCCGGTGGCGAGCTTGGGCCGCGCGTCGAAGGCGCGCGGAGCTTCCGGCACCGCGGGCTGAGGCAGCGTCGCACTCGGGATCGGCGCGGTCGCCACCTGGGCGACGGCCGGCTCCGCCGAGCGCGGCGGGGCACTCGGAAGGGTGGCGGTCGTGGTGGGGGCCGGTGCGGGCGTGGGCGTCGGTGCGGGCGCGGGCGTCGGCGTCGCGCTCGGGATCGGCGCCGGCTCGGCGCTCGGGATCGGTGCCGTCACCGTTGCCGGCGTCGTGGCGGGCGGCTCCACCGGAGCGGGACCACTGCCACTGCTCGCTTGCGCGCTCTCCGGCGTGCCTCGGCTCGGTGTGCGCTGTTCCACGCTCCCGGCGCTCGGCCCGGCCTTGTCCAAGGCCGCCATCAGGCGAGTCTCGAGATCGCTCGGCGGCGCGTAGTCGGCGCCCGCGCTCGCGACCAGCGCCAAGTGCTTCTCGGCGTCGTAGCGCGCGTCTCGGCACTGGTCGCACTCGGCGACGTGGTCGAGGAGATGGTCGGGTGCGGTGCCGTCCAGGAGGTCGGCCATGCGCTCTTCGACCTCGGCACAAGTAGTGGTGCGGTGGCTTTCTTCGGACATGACGTTACTCCTTCACGACCTCACGCAGACGGGCGAGTGCCCGGGAAACACGCTTCCTAGCCGCGGCCTCGTCGATGCCGCAGGCTTCGCCGACTTCGCGGAAGCTGAGCTCGCCGGCGTAGCGCAACACGACGGCTTCGCGTTCGCTGGGCCGGATGTCGGACAAAGCAGAACGCGCCGCTTCGGCGCGCTGGCGGAGCTGCATGAGCTCTTCCGCGTTGCCGTCGCGATCCGCGTCGTGGACGAGGCGCAGGCGCGCGGTCCGGCGGGTATTGCGTTCGAGGTAGCGCGCGCATTTCCGGCGAGCGATGCCGAAGAGCCACGCGCGAAGCGAGCCGTCGCCGCGGTAGTCGGCAAAGGCCGCGTGGGCGTCGAGCAGCGTCTCCTGGAGCAGGTCGTCGGCCTCGGCTTGAGAGCCCAAGAGGGCCATGCACAGTCGCCCCACGGCCGCGCCGTGATGGCGGGCCGTGAGGGCCAGCGCCTCGCGCGGGTTCCCGGCTGCGATGGCCGCCTCGATGGCCCGATCTTCCGCCGAGCGTTGGGCACCCTGACCCTCGCTGAGCTCCGTCGCTGTCTGACCGCCCATTCTGAGCTCCTTGTCCGATCCCATGTGGTCCTTCGCCCGCGGTTCGTGACCGCTTTTTTCGTAACGGAGCTCCCCGGCCCCGGCTTGCAGGGTCGAGTCTCGGCCCATCGGTTTTCAACCCCGGCTCGGACATTGCGGGCAAAGTCTGAAAACTACAGAGAAAAATACGGGCCTCGGGCGTCGCGGCGGTGCGCGCTTCGTGGCAAACTGAGCCCGCCGTGGCTTCCGAGTTCGCTCGCCGCGTCACCCCCGCCCTCGAGGCCATCGTCGCCCGGGTCATGCCAGGGGCCGTGCTCGTGGACGTACGACCGTTCGCGGTCGACGATGCGGATCTACACGACGACGCGACGGCCAAGGCTGCGGGCTTCGGCGTTCCGCTTCGGCTCGAGCTCCGACTGCCCGACGGGCGGCCCGGTGTTCTCGTGTTCCACACCGCCAAGAGCGACCGTTTCGGACACGATCGCCGCGCCGATCGCGCCGCCGAGCTCTTGCTCGCGTTCGATCGCTTCGGCAGCGTCCCCGGCCACGTTCGGGCTTTGGACGTCGGCGCCATCTTGAAGGGTGGGCGGGGGCTCGTGTCGTTGGCCGATTCCGGCGAGTTCTACCTGGTGACGTCGTTCGCCGAGGGGCACCTCTATGCCGACGAGCTCCGCCGCATCGCGGAGCGCGGAGCCGCGACGGAGGCCGATCTCGCCCACGTCGACGCGCTGGCGGAACACCTCGTGCGCATCCATGCGCAACCCATCGACAGCCCGCTGCGATACGAGCGCACCATCCGCGACCTGCTCGGCAGCGGCGAGGGCATTTTCGGGTTGGTCGACGCCTACGCGCCCGACGTGCCGGCGGCTCCGCCCGAGCGCTTGCGTGCCATCGAGCGCGCGTGCCTCGAATGGCGCTGGCGGTTGCGCGGTCGGACCGAGCGCTCGCGCCGCATCCACGGCGATTTTCACCCGTTCAACGTGGTGTTTTCCCAGCGAGGGGAGCTCTCGCTCCTCGACTCGAGTCGCGGTTCGCAGGGTGACCCCGCCGACGACGTGACCTGCATGGCCATCAACTACGTGTTCTTCGCCGTCGAGCACCCGGGCACCTGGCAGGCGGCCTATCGCGCGCTGTGGCGTCGCTTCTTTTCGACCTACTTGCAGCGAAGCCGGGACGACGAGCTTCTCGACGTGTGTGCGCCGTTCCTCGCCTGGCGCGGCCTCGTCGTCGCCAACCCGACCTGGTATCCGAACGTGAACGCCGACGCGCGTGACCGAGTGTTCCGTTTGGTCGAAAGCGCGCTCGCTGCGCCGCGTTTCGATCCGGACCTCGCCGACCAGGTGTTCTCATGAACGGCGTCGTGGTGTGGATGACCGGCAAGCCCTCGTCGGGCAAGAGCACCTTGGCCCAGAGCGTGCGCGAACGACTGGTGGAGCTCGGTACTCCGAGCTGCGTGCTCGACGGGGACGAGGTGCGCAGCGCCTTCGTTCCGCGGCACGGCTACGATCCCAAGTCCCGAGACGAGTACTATTCGACGCTGGCAAACCTGGCCGCCGTGCTCTCGCGCCAAGGTCTCGTCGTCGTGGTGCCCGCGACGGCGCATCTCCGAGTCTTTCGCGAACGCGCTCGGCGGGTCGCGCCGGCCTACATCGAGGTGTACGTCGAGGCGAGCCAAGAGGAGGTAGAGGCGCGGGACGCCAAGGGCCTCTACCGCGCGGTCCGCGAGGGGCGCGCGGGGGGCGTACCCGGAGCCGACCTCGGCTACGAAGTCCCGAGCGATCCCGAGATCGTGGCCCACGGTGGACGAGATCCCGAAGCGCTCGAACGCACGCTGCTCGCCATTCGGAAGTTCACGGCGCGTGACTGACGCGAACGAACCGTCGGAGTCGCGACGCACCCGCGGCGCGCTCGCCATCGCCCTGGCGTCGGGCTCCTGGGGCACGTGGAGCCTGTTCTTTCGCCCGGCGGAGGCCAAAGGCGGCGTCAATGCGGCGCTCGAAGTCACGGTGATTTACACCACCATCCTGCTCTTCACGGCGCCGCTCGCGCTGCGTGACCGTCCGCGCGCGCGGCGGCCCACCTCCGCGTTCCTCTGGCTCGGCGCGCAGGGCGTATTCGATGCGACGAACGGACTGCTGTTCTTCTGGGCGATGCAGACGACGACGCTCGCCGTCGCCGTGCTCACTCACTACCTGGCGCCGGTGCTCGTGGCGCTCTCTGCGCCGTGGGTGCTCGGGGAGAAGAGCGATCGGCGTACGATCGCGGCGCTGGTGGTGGCGTTCACGGGCCTCGTGGTGCTGCTCGAGCCCTGGCGCGGCGGCGGCTCCGCAGTTGGCTTGGGCGCCCTGCTCGGTGGCGGCAGCGCGCTGTTCTTCACGGCGAGTTTGCTCGTGGCGAAACGACTCCAGCGTCACTTCGCGCCGACCGAGATTTTGGCCTGGCACCTGCCGACCGGGATCGCCGTCAGCTTGCCGTTCCTTCCCGCGGGCGTCGCCCACACCCCTCGCGACGCCCTCGTGCTCTTGCTGCTCGCCGGGCTCGGTCCGGGGGCTCTCGCTGGCGTGCTGTTCATCCGTGGCCTGGCTCACACGGAAGCGAATCGCGCGTCCATCTTGATGCTGCTCGAGCCAGTAGTCGCCGTCGTCGTCGGGGTCGTCGTCTGGAACGAGGTTCCTCGGCCCCTGGTCTGGGCGGGTGCCGCGCTGGTGCTCGGCGCGGCGTGGTTGGTCCTCACTACGCCGCGCGCTCCCGGCGCGCGAGGGCTCAGTGGCGGAGGAGCCAGTCTGCCAAGGGCGTGAAGACGCGCTCCTGAGCCAGCCGGCTCACGAACAGATCGGCGTGGGCGAACCACGTGTCCGTGTCCCCCACGGCGAGCACGTCCCGAGCCGGGCTTCCGATGGCGTGGCGGGCGCTCTCCGCGGCTTCGGGCGGCACGATGCCGTCGCGATTGGCGATCACACACAGCAGCGGCCGGTCGATGCGCGCGAGCGCTGCCGTCACGTTGACGCCCCGCACGATCAAGTCCCGGCTCTGGAACCAGCGGGCGATTTCGCCATTCAGCTTCGGGATCGGATCTTCCACCGTCTTCACCAGTTCGTCGGCTCGCGACAGATCGACGATGGACGTGTTCATGTAGATGGAGAGCAGGCTCGGTGCGCGGCTCGCGACCCAGGGCAAGACGAGGCCGGCCATGCGCCGCGTGCCCGACACGCGGAGCTTCTCCGCGACGCGCGGCGAAGCGAACGCCAGGCGCAAGAGTGGGTGCGCGCCCTCCCAGCGGAGCGGCGCGCCGATGCCCACGATGGACCCGATGCCATGGGTCTCCGGATGGTGAGCCAGGTAGGTGAACACGTAGGTGCCGCCCAGACTGCAGCCGATCACGTCGACGCGCTCCGCCTCGGTCTGGGTGTTCTTTCGCACACAGTCCATGGCCTGAGCGAGGTCGCCGAGCGCCAGCGCCTCGAAGCCCACGTTGCGCTCGCCGCCGAGCGAGCGCGATTCGCCTTGGCCGCGGAGATTCGACGTCCACACCTCGAAGCCGCGCTCCACCAGGAACTCGATGAGCGACGGCCCCGTGGGGTGGAACACGAGTGGCGTGGTGTTCATGCAGTACCCCGGCACCAAAAGCACCGGCTTGCGGCCGGGCGTCATCCGCTCCGGTCTGGAATAGCGCCGGACGTCGAGAGCCCAGCCCTCGCTCCGTGGCCAGTGCCGATCGACCTGCATGCGGCGCGGTGTACCACGACCGTTCCGCGCGAGCGACCCGGGACTCGGCCCGAGCCGCGACGTGCCCTTGGCAGTCCGCGCCGTTCGGCGGATAGTCCGAATCGATGCCCGAGTTGCCCGACGTGTTGATCTACGTCGAGCGCCTGGCCGCGTTCGTGGGTGGGCACGTGCTCGAACGGGTACGGCTCGCGAGTCCGTTCGTCGTGCGCTCTTTCGACCCGCCGATCCGTGAGCTCGAAGGCAAGACCGTCCACGGCGTCGAGCGAATCGGCAAGCGCATCGTGCTGGCATTCTCCGAGGATTTGTTCCTGGTCTGCCACCTCATGGTCAGCGGGCGGCTGCGTTGGCGGCCGCGCGGTCAGGCCATTGCCAAGAAGGTGGGCCTCGCAGCTTTCGACTTCGATTCGGGCACGCTGCTGTTCACGGAGGCCAGCACGAAGAAGCGGGCGAGCTTGCACGTGGTGCGGGGCCGAGCGGCGCTCGAGCCATTCGATCGTGGCGGCATCGAGCCGCTCGTGGCGTCCGTCGCCGAGCTCCAAAGCGCCATCCAGCGCGAGAACCGCACGCTCAAGCGCGCGCTCACGGACCCGCGGATCTTGAGTGGAGTCGGCAACGCGTACTCGGACGAGGTGCTGTTTGCCGCGCGACTCTCGCCCGTGAAGCTCACGAGTCGTCTCGAGCCCGAAGAGCTGTCACGCCTGCATCAGGCGCTCGTCAGCACGCTCACGAGCTTCATCGAACGCACCCGCGCCGAGGTCGGTGAAGGCTTTCCCGAAACGGTCACCGCATTCCGCGAGGACATGGCGGTGCACGGTCGCTACGGGAAGCCATGCCCCGAGTGCGGCACGAAAATTCAGCGCATCCGCCACGCGGACAACGAGGTGAACTACTGCCCGCGCTGTCAGACGAGCGGGAAGCTCTTGGCGGATCGCGGGTTATCCAAGCTGCTCCGGGGTGACTGGCCGAAGAGCATCGAAGAGCTGGAGGAGCGCCTCGGGAAAGGCGAATGATGTGCGCGCCATGGCCGGTTCCATTGCTGAAGCAGACGCCGTAAATAGAGAGTCGAGGTCTACATGCGCGTTGGCCGCATCCTGGTTCCCGTCGAATACTCGGAGCATTGCCGGGCGGCGCTGCGCATGGCGGGCGATTGGGCTCGGCGCCTCGGCGCGAGCGTCGAGGTGATCCACGTCTGGGACCACCCGCCGCTGGTGCCAGACGACGTGACGGTCGAGCACACCGACGGAGAGCGTCGCTCGCTGTTCGAATTGCTGGGCGAGAACGCCGAGCGCGAGATGAACGAGTTCTTGGCGAGCGTCACTCTTCCCGGCGAGCTCAGCGTGACGCACCACCTCGAGACGGGTGAGCCGGCGCGTGCGATCCTGGCCGCCTCTGAACAACGCAACGCCGACCTGATCGTGATCTCGACTCACGGGCGGCGAGGGTTCCGGCACTTCCTCATGGGCAGCGTCGCCGAGAAGATCGTCCGCTTGTCCAAGGTGCCGGTGCTGATCGTTCCCGCTCAGATCGCGCGACCCGACCCATGAACACCCCGCCTCGGGCTCCCCGCTTTCCGCGCGCGCTGTCGTCTTGGTCGAGTCGGGCGCGCCGCTGGGTGCGCGGACGCCCGTACGCGATTTGGTACGACCGCGTGTACCGATTGCCGTTCGCCTCCATCGAGGCCAGTACCAGTATCGACCCGCGGCGTGCCGACATGGCCCTGTCGTACCTGGTCGGGAGCGGGTACCTCCTGCCCCGCGACGTCCGGGCGCCCAGTCGCATCCGCTACGAAGACTTGGCTCGCGTGCACACGCACGAGCTCTTGGAGTCGCTTCAAGACCCCGTCGTGCTGGGCAACGTGTTCGCGGTCGACCCCTCCGACGTCGTAGTGGACGAGGTGCTCCACACCATCCGACTGGCCTGCGGGGGCACGCTGGACGCCGCCCGTGAGGCGCTCGCGACGCGCGGTGCGACCTTGAACCTGCTCGGCGGATTCCATCACGCGGGCCCCGGTCGCGGCGGCGGGTTCTGCATTCTGAACGACATCGCCGTGGCGGTGGCGGCGCTGCGCGCCGAGGGCTTCAAGAAGCGTGTGGTCGTGATCGATCTCGACGCGCACCCGCCGGATGGCACCGCCGAGTGTTTTCGCGACGACCCCAGCGTCTGGATCGGATCCCTGTCGGGCGCCGACTGGGGCAAGCTGCCCGGTGTCGACGAAACCGTGTTGCCGCGAGACTGCGACGACGGGAGCTACCTGGCACAGCTCCAGGCGCTGCTCGGTCGCATGCCATCGGCGGGGCTCGCTTTCGTGCTGGCCGGCGGAGACGTGCTGCGGAACGACCGCTTCGGCGCGCTGGCGCTCACTCTCGAGGGCGTGCAGCGCCGCGACCTCACTGTGCGGCGCGCGCTCGCTGGCATCCCCCAGGTCTGGTTGCCCGGGGGCGGCTACACGGCGAACGCCTGGCGCGCGCTGGCCGGGACGGGGCTGGTCCTCGCGACGGGTGACCTGACGTCCATCCCTCGAGACGCCGATCCGTTCGGCGCCGAGTTCGCGCGGGTCGCCGAGAACCTGACGCGCGACAAGCTCGAAGGGCCGTTCTGGATCACCGAGGCGGATCTGCTCGGAGAGCTCGATCGGCACGCGAGTCGGAGTCCGCGCTTCCTCGGCTACTACACCGCCGAGGGTATCGAGTTCGCTTTCTCCCGCTACGGCATCCTCCAGCACTTGCGCCGGCTCGGCTACGGGTCGTTCCGCGTGGCCGTCGATCGCGACGAGCGAGGCGATCGGTTCCGCTTGTTCGGCCAGTCGAGCGGCGTCGAGCACCTGCTCATCGAGTGTGTGCTCGAGAAGCGACGCATCGGCGAAGAAGAGGTGCTCTACGTACATTGGCTGACGCTGCGCCACCCACGCGGCCGTTTCAGCGACAAGCGACCGCGCTTGCCGGGCCAAGAGGAGCCGGGGCTCGGTCTCGCGCGCGAAGCCGGGCAACTCTTCGCCCGCACCGCCGAGCGCTTGCACCTGGCGGGCATCGCGTTCCGTCCGGCTTGGCTCCACACGGCCTACGCTGCTCGCTTCGCCATGGTCTTCACCGACCCGATCCACCAGGCGCATTTCGAAGCGCTGCTCCGTGACCTGGCGCCGCTGACCTTGATGGAGATCACCCGTGCCGTCGCCGAGGGACGCGTCCGCATGAACGGCCAGAAGTACACCTGGGAAGCAGGCGAGATGGTCTACTGGCTGGATCAGCGACAGCCAGACCGCGAAGCCGTCGAAGCCGAGAAAGCCGCGGTGAAGTTCGAGATCGACCCCGAAGCGGTCGCCCGCGTCAGCGCGTGATCAGCACCGGGCAGTGGGCTCGCCGCAGGATCTCCAGGGCGACGGACCCCATGAACAGGCGTTCGAGACCTTTGCGCCCATGGGTGCCCACCACGATCAGGTCGGCCTGGACGTCCTCCGAGAGCGCGATGATCCCGTCCGCGGGCTTGCCGAAATCCACCGCCGCGAACACCCGCTTCCGGTTCAGCTTTCGCCCGCCGGCCTCGAGGAGGTCGAGTTCCTTGGTGATGAATCGGTCCAGGTTCTTCTGGGCCTCGTCGCGAAAGGTCTGGTGCATCTCTGCGCTCTCGACCTGCGGGCGCCCCGGACCGTAGCCCTCGGCGACCGCCGCGCAGTAGATCTGCACGTCGCGGTGGAGAGCGATGTCGAGCGCAGCGCGCAGCGCCCGTTCGCTCTGTTCCGAGTAGTCGACGCCGACCACGACTTTGTAGGTCTGCGGCACGGGCGGGGCGGGCGGGGGAGCGCTCGACATGGGCGCTCTATCGGCCGCTTTTGTTCCGGGGGCAAGGGCCTCGACGCAAGGCTTTGGCGGTCGTGTACCCTCGCGCCCGTGGATTCCCCGACCCCTGCCCACGCCGTTTCCCGCTACGTGGTTCGCGTTCGTTTCTGCGAGACCGACCTGATGGGCATCGTCCACCACGGCTCGTACCTCGGCTATTTCGAAGCCGGCCGTGTCGAGTACATGCACCGCCGCGGCGTGGAGTATCTCGAGTGGGCCAAGCAGGGGCTTCACCTGCCCGTCGTCGAAGCCCACGTTCGCTATCGCAAGACCGCGCGCTTCGACGAGCGCCTCGTGATCGAGACGCGCCTCGGCGCATGCTCCCGGGTCACGGTTCGCTTCGACTACCGCATCTTTCGCGAGATTCATCCGGCGGAGGAGCTCGTCACCGAAGGCCACACGCTGCTGGCCTGCGTGGACGATCGCCATGCCCCGCGGCGCATTCCACCCGAGGTGCTGTCGGTGCTCGTTTCCCCCGAGACTCACCCGCGACCCATCGACGCTGCCTGACGCTCACAGCGAAACCGGCGGCGGGCGCTCTTCTTCGAGGTGGGCGGGTGGGGGGGTGTCCTGGTCGAGGTCGATGGCGGCGTGATCGATGACCTTGCGCGCGACGTGGATCGGTACGTTGTTGCCGAGCGCGATGGCGATGGCGTCCGACGGCCGCGCGTCGAGCTCGAAGCGATCACCGCCGCGGGTCAGGATCAGCGTGCCGTAGAACACGTTGCTCTCGACCTTGTCCACCCGAACGCTCTCGACTCTCCCGCCGAGCTTGGCCACCGAACTGTCGTAGAGGTCGTGGGTCAACGGGCGACCATAGGCCTTCTTCTTCAGGCGCAGGTCGATGGAGAGCGCCTCGGTGGCACCCACGAAGATCGGCACGGCGCGTCGGGTCCCGTCTTCGAGCAGGAGCACCGCGTCACCGCCGTGCGGTAGACGCACGACGCCCGCGACGCGGACGCGCGCGTAGCCGTCGGGCACGGCGGGTGGCGGCGCAGTCGGCGCCGTTGCCGACTCGACGGCGGATGCTCCCGGAGCCGCCGCTGGCGAGGGCTTCTTGCGCAGCGCCTGGAGCTTCCCGCAACCCGACGCCAGCGAGACCACGAGACCGAGCGCGATGAGGGAGCGGTTCATGCCGAGTCTCTCTCGGAGGGCGGCAGAGACCTGGCGATCGTAGCTCAATTCCCCACCCGGAGCCGCGGCTCAACCGCGAACGCGCGGCACCCGCACGCGCGGGCCGGGACGCACGCAGAGCTCGGTGAGTCCTTCGAACGACTCACCATCGATGATCGGCGCAAGCGTTTCGTCGCCCACGGCCTCGACGCGCATTTCCCGCCCCTTGCACTCGCGCAGGCGCTGACTCGGGATCGCTCCGCCGCGAGCCAGCGCGGGAAGGGCCAAGATGATCTCTTGGGGTACGATCTCGCCCGCCTGGAAATGCAGCGCACCTGGGTCGCGTGCCAACGGGAACACGCGAAACACTCCACCCAGGTGCAGATCGATGGAGCCCGCGTGGATCGCGCCGTGGCTCGTTCCCGGCACGGGCTCTCCGTCGATGGTCACTCGCGCCGACGTGGGCCGGAATACGTCGCTTCCATAACGCAGATAGCGCGGCGGAATCGTCGCCGGCACGCTGCCGAGCAGACGCGAGCTCACCGCTTTCACGACCACTCGGACGATTGCGCCCGCCCCGAGGCGTTTCTCCTGGTAGTACTTCGCGAAGAAGCGCTGGCCGATGCCACCGGCAGCGAGCGCGAAGCCCAAGCGATCGAAGTCCGAGCCGTCCGCGTGTTTGCCGGTGAGCCAGAGCGTGTCGAGCTCGAACACCGGGGGCATGTGCCCGCGGTCGAGCTCCCGGGTGAGCGCGGCGAGGATGCTCTCGGCATGCCCGCGGATGCCGACCTTACGGGCCACGAAGTCGATGGTGCCCCCGTTGGTGGGACAGAGCGGCGGCAACACGGAGACGTCGCCGGTGAGCTGCCGGGCTTCGTTCAGCACCCAGTGCAGGGTGCCGTCGCCGCCGTCCGTCACCAACACGTCCGGCCGGTCGTCGAGGATTTGCCGAACAGCGTCTCCGAGCTCGGCGAGCGTGCGCGTGGCATAGACGCTGCCGCGCCAGCCCAAAATGCGCTCGAGACGGCGGGCGCGACCCGCGAGCTGTCGGCGTCCGCCCCGGGCGTTGGGATTCAGGACGACCGCGATGGATTGTGACAAAGGGGCTCCAGGGCGCGACCTCGGGACCGAGGGGGAGTGTACTTATCATGTTCGCAGGCACGGATCCGCCCGCCACGCGCTCCGCCGTGCCTCTCCTCCGAGCTCGGGCCCGAAAGCCGCAAACGAGACCCTCCGCGGAGTTTTTCGCTACGCTGGGCGCAGGCCGAGCATGAGCGACGAGCCCCGACGCCCCGCGCGCCCGCGCACCTCGTTGGTGGATCGCGGTTGGGACGAAGTTCCCGACATGATCCCCGACGACACGCTGATGGATCCGACCGTGGATTCCAAGGAGCTCACGTCGCCCGATCCATCGCGTCGGCCGAGTCAGCTTGCGCGCCCCATGGGCTCGGCCCCACCCGGCCCGAGCTCGCTCGGCCTGCCCCCGGCGCGCGGTTCCCGCTCTGGTGCTCGCGCCGAGCCCCAAGCTCCACCCTCGAGCCGTGCGTCGCGTCCTCCACCGCCTCCGAGTTCGCGCGCGTCGAATCCGCCGCCGGCACCCGAGCGCGCTTCCAAACCGCCGCCCGCTCCGCGGCGTGCCTCGATGCCGCCGCCGCCGCCGAGCCGCGCCTCCGTACCACCCGCGCCGCCCCCGGCCCCGCCTCCGCCGTCGCCATCGCCGACGTCCCCCGAGCCCGTGACGCTGAGCGCTTCCCTCGAGTCCGTCGTCGAGGCGAGCGCTCCGCCGCCGCCTCCGATTCGGCCCGCGCCGCAGATCGAAGTGATGCCTGCCGCCGGCCACGCGCCCCCAACCCCCATGGCGACCGCTTCGCCGCGGAGTCCGTCGATGGCGTCGCTGGTCCCGACGTCTCCATCGCCCACCTGGGATCACTCCGGCGCTCCGCCGCCTTCGGTCCCGTTCGATGGGGAAGTTCCCGAGCTCAAGGCGGCGCTGGCCCAACGCGTTCGCGTCGGCCAGGGCACGGGTCCACTTTGGGCGTTCGCCGTCGTGGCGTTCGGGATCGGCGCCGCGGGTGTGGCGCTCTTCGCTGGCAGTTGCTCCGCGATTCTGACCGGGAGCCCCAAAGCCGCGCCCGCCCCGAGTGGTTCGCCGCGCAGCGCGACGAGCTCGACCGCGGCCGCGCCCGCGAGCGAGGGTGCTCCGCCCGCGAGCGAGCGCGCCGCTCCCGCACCGCCGCCGCCCGCCGGGTCCGACGCGAATGCGCGCCGCGCCGGCGACCTGCCGCCCGCCGAGCGGAGCATCGAAGACGTGCTCGCGCTCTCGCTCGGCAAGGCGGAGACCAAGCGCGGGGAGCTCGCGAAAGAAGCGGATCGAGCCAGGAGCGACGCGAGCTACGCCGAGAGCAGCGAGCTCGCGCAGAAGCTGAAGCAGCGGCTGAGCGACCCAGACACGCAGCGTGACGCCGTTGCGGAAATGGCACGGCTTCCGGGAACGCGTGGCGCCGACCTGCTCTTCTGGGTGCAGTCGACTCGCAAGAAGCAAGACCCGGCCGCCGAGCTCGCGGGCATGCTGCTCGACACCGAGGCCGTACGCAAGAAGGCGTCGCCAGCGCTGCTCGTGGCGCTCGACCTGCGCGCAGCGGAATCCTGCGATCAAGCCAAAGCTGCCGTCGTGCGAGTGGCGGAGCAAGGCGACCGCCGCGCAGTCCCCTTGCTCGGGCGCTTCCTGCAGAAGAAGGGTTGTGGCGAGCAGAAGCGCGACGACTGCTGGGCCTGCCTGCGCGACGGGGACGAGCTGAAGGAAGGAACCAAGGCCGCAGCGAAGCGCGGGCCGCCGAAGCTCTGACTCGGGTATCGCCCTTTCGGGCGAAACCCGAGGGCTTCAGGTCTCAGGCTCCAGGCTACAGGTCAGGCACGCGTCTCGAGCGACCGAACGAGTCCGTCTAGTGCGCGGACGAGCTCGTCGTAGGCTCGAGTCGGTCATCCGCCGGAGGCGCGAGGATTCGTTCACTCGACCCGGCGACGCAAGGCTTCGTTCATGCCGACGAAGCCGCGCGCCATGGACGTCAGCCGCCGGCCCATGTGTTGGACGAGCCGGCCGCTCAGATCTTCGCCGTGGACCAGGCGCGTTCTCTCGCGGTCCAGCGGAAAAAGCTCGAAAAAATGCCTGCCGTCGAACCAGCCTCGCCACCAGAGTGTGCTCTCCCAGGCCAGCAAGCGATCGGGCTCCAATTGCGAGAGAGCGGCCTTCTGCACGCGCTCGCTGCCGTCGCCTGCGGTGATCACCAGCCGCAGCTTCGAACCGACGAGGAGCTCACCTTCCACGCTCTTCAAGTACGGATTCCACTCGGAGTAGCTCCCGAAGTCGGTGAGCGCGGCGTAGACCCGCGTGGCGGGTGCCCTGATTTCGATCTCGGTTCGGAGCTGCACTCGACGAAGCTTAAATCAATGCCCCGTCACCGCCGACAAGAACACTCGGCGGTTCCACGAATCAGGATCGTCGGCGCCGCGGGCGCTGGCCGCTCTTCCTCGGCTCGGATAAGATTCTCGGGTCATGCAGCTCGTGGCAGCGCGCCTCGTCCGAGCCGGTCCGTTCCGCGATCTGCACCTGCCGTTTGCAGACGACGACGGGCGTCCCCGCCGTTTCACCGTGGTGTACGGCGGCGCGGGCGTTGGCAAGTCGACCTTGCTCGCCGCCCTGCAGGCGACTCGCCCCGGCCATACCGTTGCCCTCTCGCCGGGCATGTTGCCTGGCCTTGGCTTCGACCCCGGCAGTCCTCGTCCGACGCCCCAAGCCATCTGCGACTATTGGCTCGGGCAGGACGAACCCGAGCGCCCGCACCCGCTCCGGGTCGCGTCCCCCGGGGTGCGGATCGGCGACAGCGACCAAGAAGACGCATTTCTGCGGCGCGAGCAGGCGCTCTTCGAGCGACGCGCGGGAAGCGGAGGCTTTGCGTTCGCCTCGCTCCCGAGCCATCGCTTCTTCTCGCGTCAGCCCATCGGGATCTCGGCGCCGCTTCGCACCATCGCCCGCTACGACGTACGCGGTCCGACGGCGACGGACGAAGCCTCGCGTGCCGACCTCACGCGCGAAACCAAGCAGGCGCTGGCGTATGCAGCCATCGGCGCTTCATTGGCGCGCGGAGGCGCCGACCGCGGGCGTCGGCTCAATCTTCTCGGCAGCGCCATGCACCGGGCCGTCGACCACCTGGCGGTCCTCGCAGGTTTCTCTTATCGCGGGCTCGACGCGGCCAGTTTCGAACCCGTGTTCTTGGATGCAGACGGCCGCGAACGCTTCTTCGACGTGCTCCCGACGCGGGCGCGTCACCTCGTGGCGTTCGCGGCGCTCTCCACGCGCCTGCTCTGGGCGGCGTACCCGGGGCACGACCCGCGCACCAGCGAGGGCATCTTCGCCATCGACGACGTGGAGCTGCACCAGGACCGCGCGGCGCAGGCCGGGCTCGCCACCGCGCTCTGCCAAGCGCTGCCCGGTGTGCAATGGATCGTCACGACGAGCTCGAGCGCCGTCGCCGCGTCGGTGGACAGCCGCGAGGTCATCGCACTCCGCCGCGTCAGCGACGAAGACGACGTCGAGCTCTACGTGGGCGAGGAAGCCCGGACGCACTGACGGCGCCCGAGGCTTCGCTTCACAGGCAGCCGTTCTTGACGCCGGGCGATGGCGTGGGCTGGCTCGAGAAGCTCGTGCCCATGTCTTCGCTGGTCTCGTCGTGGCCCGTGAGGCCGTTGCCGCCGGTCGCCTTCTCGCTCGACTCGATCTTGCAGCGCTCAATGGCCAAGTTGGCTCCGCCGTCGCCCGCGACGCCTTGATTCGCCGGCTTCTGCGAGGCGCGCGGCGTGTCCGGCTGGTAGCCCGCGACGCCCGTCTTGTCGATACGGGTGTTGTCGTCGAACGCCGTTCCCCAGACGACATAGTCGACGTCCTTCACCGTGGCAGAGCTGCCGTCCCAGCGGAAGAGCACGATCATCTCGCGATCGTTGCTGATGAGCGCGCCGGCTTGGTTGCCCACGCTGCCGTTGGCGGGGATCTGCATGGCGGGCACGCTCTTGCCTCCGCAGGTCAGGGCCGCCGCCGTTGCGTTGAGCGTGAAGGTCGGACACTTGCCGAAGGTCTGCTCGAACGTCGGCTTGCCGCTGGCGTTTTCGGGCGCCACGACCAGCAGGGCGCCGGCAGCGAGCTTGGTGCCAGCCGGGAAGCGCGCCAAGAAGTCGGTACCCGCCGTGCCCTGGGGGTTCCAAGGGCCGCTCGTCACCTTGTGATACGCGCTGTTGTCCGCGAGGTAGTAGTCGCCGAGGTCGACCTCGGCGTTGGTGGGGTTCATGAGCTCGATGAACTCGGCCCCGCCCGGCTCGATGCCCACTTCGGTGATCAACACGTGATCGCCGCTCACGCCTCCGTCGGTGCCGCCGCTGCCACCGCTGCCGCCTGCGCCACCCGTGCTCTGGCCGGCCGAGCCGCCGCTTCCCCCACCGCCCGCCGCGCCACCCGTGCCGCCTGCGCCGGCCGCTCCACCGGTATTGGTGCCGCCGCTACCACCGGTGCCGCCTCCGCCCACGTTGGTTCCTCCAGTGGCGCCTGTGCCACCGAAGTTGCCGGCGCCGCCCGCGCCCCCTCCCGAAGAAGAGCACGCAGCCTGGAACACCAAGGCGCCGAAAGCCAACCCAAAGCCCAAGAAGAATTGCAGCGTACGCATGCCAAGAGCCATTCAACGGACTCCCGGGCGCGTCAACCAGCGGCCCGATTCTCGCAGCCTCGATCGGTTCTCGCCGGGCCGAGCGGGACTGCCGCCTGGGGAGTCCTGGGCCCGTCGCACTTCTACGGCAACCGATCGAAACGCTGCGCCTCTTGGCCGCTGTCCGGTCCGACTACCGAGCAGGGCTGCGGATTCTCGGTCGTGGTCGAGGGCTTTCCGCCGGCGAGCGAAGGAGCGCAGCGCGTCGCCCGCCTGACGACGGTGTTTGCAGAGCGGCCTCTGCTTGCTATGGGAGCGTGTGATGGCGCGCTCGCACGTTGGCGTTGTTGGACTCGTGTTGTCGCTGGCGCTCGCTGCGTGCAGCAGTGACGGCGAATCCAAGTCGGGTGGCGGTGGCTCGGGCGGCGCCGGCGGCGCTGGAACGGGAGGCGCCGCCGGGGCGGCGGGTCAGACCGGTGGTACGTGTGCGCCCACCCCCGCGCGTTGCGACGCTTTGGGCAAAGGGGAGCGGCCGTTCCGAGTGAGCGAGCACGCCGCAGCCTATGCCAACGACGAACTGCTGCTCGTTCTGTTCGGCGGTTCGAGCGCAGTGCCGGACCAGTGCAACATCCCCGGACCCGAGTACAACGCCGAGACTTGGGTCTACGATGATCCGTGCGGCAAATGGACGGCCGTCCCGGCCTCGGGGCCTTCGGCCCGCGGGCGGCACATGATGGCGGCCGGCGGCGGCAGCGTCTATCTGTTCGGTGGACGCTTCCGCCCCACGGGCCAAACGGGTTCCTACACGCTGTACGACGATCTCTGGCGCTTCGACCCCAAGGCGCGAACTTGGAGCGAGATCACGGTGAGCGGCGCAAAGCCGTCGGCTCGCGTCAGTGGTGCGCTGGTCTGGGACGACAAACGCAAGCGTCTTTGGCTCTACGCTGGGAACACTTCGGCGAGCGGTGCCAGCTACGCGCCGGTCGGCGACCTCTGGAGCTTCGACCCCGCGACGAGCGTCTGGACCGAAGCGCCTGCCGGCGGGTCGACGCCGCCTGCGCGCTTGATGCACGGCATGACCGTCGATACCCAGCGTGACCGCCTCGTCGTGTTCGGCGGCGCCGACGAGACCGCGTTCGCGGGGACCGCCACATACATGAAAGACACGTGGGTCTACGACCTCGAGGCGGGCGCCTGGTCGCTGCTCGACGACGGCAGCAGCACCGCACCCGAGGGCCGCTTCTGGCCCACGGTGGTGTACGACGATCGCACTGACGCGGTGCTCTTGTTCGGCGGTCACGACGACGGGCAGCTCGGAAACCGAAACGACCTGTGGCGCCTCTCGCCGAGCGGCGAGTGGCTCGAGAGCGAACCGGGCGACGCCTACGACCAGCCGGCCAACGGCTTCTGCGACTTTCCTCCGGACTTCGCCAGCGTGAAGAAGGAGCTGCCCGAGCGCCGGAGCGCACACGTGTTCGTGTGGAGCTCGCCGTGTGGTCGCGCGATTCTGCAAGGTGGCAAGACCGATTGCGGCGCTGTGGACGACACCTGGCAGTACGACGGTGCGAGCTGGCAGAAGCGCACCGACGCCAGCGAAGGTGAAGTCTGCTTGCGCTGGCGCCCCGATCCGACCGTGTGCGCCAATCTCTGCAACTGACCGCTTTCGAAGCCCCGAAAAGCCGTGGCACTTTCCGGGTGGTTTGCCCCGGCTGGCGCCGCCTGCTCTATCCTGGGCAAAGTGGTGTACTCCGCCCCGGTCATTCGGCTCCGTCGTGTGCTCGCGGCATTCGCCGTCGTCGGCGTGGTAGCGACGGGTTGCTCGCTCACCGAGAATCTGGACGAGCTACGCGCCACGACGCCGAGGCAGGACGGCGGGAGCTGCGTTGCCAAGACCTGCGGCGACCTCGCCGCCGATTGCGGGCTCGCGCTCGACGGCTGTGGCGGAGTGATCGACTGCGGCAAGTGCACGAAGGGCCAGTACTGCGGCGGCGGTGGCGCGAATCGCTGCGGCGATTTCCCGTGCAGCGCCAAGACCTGTCAGGATCTCGGCGCCGAGTGCGGCGGCGTCTCCGACGGTTGCGGCAAAGTGCTCGATTGCGGAGGGTGCACCGCACCCGAGGTGTGCGGAGGCACGGGCGTGTCCAACGTCTGCGCCTGCTCGCCCAAGACCTGCGGCTCGGCGGGGGCCAACTGCGGCGTGCTCCCGGATGGCTGCGGGACGGACATCTTCTGTGGAACCTGCCAACTGCCCGAGACGTGTGGCGGCACGGGCAAGGCCAACGTTTGCGGCTGCCAGCCCAAGACCTGCGCAGATCTCGGAGCCGGCTGCGGACTTCAGTCGAATGGTTGCGGCGGGACCATCGATTGCGGCGCGTGCCCCAACGGGCAGACATGCGGCGGCGGCGGGCCGAACCAATGCGGTGCCGGCCCCTGCACGCCGACGACCTGCGCTGCCACCTCCAAGAACTGCGGCTCGCTCTCCGACGGTTGCGGCAAGGTGTTGAACTGCGGGACCTGTAGCGCGCCGGACAGCTGTGGTGGGAGCGGCACGCCCAACGTGTGTGGCTGCACCAAGACGACCTGCCAGGCGCAGGGCAAGAACTGCGGGAACATCTCCGATGGCTGTGGCGGTAGTCTCGGCTGCGGTCCGTGTACCGCACCGCTCACCTGCGGGGCCGGCGGTACGCCCAACGTGTGCGGTTGCGCCAAGACGACCTGCCAGGCGCAAGGGAAGAACTGCGGAACCATCTCCGACGGTTGCGGCGGCAGCCTGGGCTGCGGCCCATGCTCGGCGCCCGAGACCTGCGGCGGTACCGGTACGCCCAACGTATGCGGTTGCGGCAAGACGACCTGCCAAGCACAGGGGAAGAACTGCGGCAGCATCTCGGATGGCTGCGGCGCGAGCCTCGATTGCGGCTCGTGCTCGGGCATCGACACGTGCGGCGGCGGCGGAACTCCGAACGTGTGCGGCAGTCAGTGCGGCGAGGCGACTTGCGTCGCGCCCGACGGGCAGTACATCAGCCACTTCACCGGTCTCGATTGCACCGGGACCGAGAGCTACTACACGACGTACGACGCGGGCGCATACAAGTGCCGGCCCAACCCCTCGGCGGGCGCGGTCTGCGGCACGTTGCTTCGCGTCGAGACCAACCGTTCCTACCGCGACCCGTCGGGGGCCTGCTTCAACGCGTGGCCCGGAGGCAACACGCTGGGCAGCTTCGCGCGCGTCTATCGGTGATCGACTCGGCCAAAGAGGCTGCTATGGTGACGCTGGATGTCCGCGCGTCGCTCAGTGCCTCCGCACCGGGGAGCTCCCACGAAGCCCAAACCGCCTCCCGTCCCGCATCGCGGCCCGAAGCCCCACGCGAGCCCACCGTCGCGCGCGATGCCGAAAGTCGCGCCTCCCGCGCCGCCTCCCCGCCGGCCGCCGCCACCTCCACGCAAGCAGACGATGGAAGTCGACGCGGCCTGGCTCGTGGGTGAAGAAGAACGAACGTCGGAACGCGCGCCTCGCCGAAGCCAGCGCCCACCAGCGAGCAAGCGTCCCGCGGCGAGCACGAGGCAGCCCGCGACCCAACCGAAGAGCCCCGCCGCCCCCCTTCAGGCGAGTGCGCCCGTCTCCCGCCGAAGCCTGAAGCCACCGCGGCGCGAGACCATCGACGTGGAGCTCGCCTGGCTCGAGCCGGACGCGCGCAAGGACGCGCGCACGAAAGCGCAACCTCCGCCGTTCCCTGGGGCAAGCGGCCAGAAGCCACGGGGCAAGCTGCCACCGCCTCTGCCGCGAGAAGAACCCCCCGAGAGTCGATCTTCGCGGCGCCGATCCCGTTGAGGGAAGACGAGCGGAGCGAGCGACGTAGGACCGTGGCCGTGCGGCTCGTCTTCGTGTCGTGCTTCCTGGTTCTGACCTCGCTGTTGGCGCCAGCCCGGGCCGAGCACGCGCAGCGCGCCGAGGCGCCGCCAGACGAATTCGACCTCGACGCCATCGGTGCGGTGCGCGCCGGGCTCGGGTGGTCCGA
>Ga0268298_10000794_pt1 | contig 39536 bp, 29 predicted proteins | sample WWTPWeurt_MetaG_FD_194462 | JGI IMG/M metagenome (GOLD analysis project Ga0268298, IMG submission 194462) | Activated sludge microbial communities from WWTP in Nijmegen, Gelderland, Netherland - WWTP Weurt | ecosystem: Engineered > WWTP > Aerobic digester > Activated sludge | place...
GTCGCGGTGGACGATGCCTTTGGCGTGCGCGGCAGCCAGGGCTTTGCACAGTTGCGCCAGGATGGGCTTGATGCGAGGCAAGGGGAGTGCGCCGGCTTCAGAAATGACGTGCGCCAGATCGTGGCCCTCCAGATACTCCATCGTGAAGAACACCGAGCCGGACGCCGTTTCTCCGAAATCGTGAACTTCGACGATGTTTTCGTGGCCTATCCGCGCTGCCGCCCGCGCTTCTTGGATAAACCGCTGCACCAAGTCAGGCTTGGCCGCGAAATCCTGAGAGAGGATTTTGATGGCCACTCGTCGTTCAATCAGCACATGCTCGGCCAAATACACCGCGCCCATGCCGCCTGCGCCAAGTTTTTTGATGATTTTGTAACGCTCCGACAGAAGCGTTCCGATGTACGGATCTTCCACCTCGGCGAGTTGCTTCAAAATTGCAGCTTCGCGCGCATCCAAAGACGCGCCCGAAGACGATGGGTCCTTCACCCCTTTTGAGCCTGCCCCAGACGATGTCTCGTCCGATTTGGGTGGATTTGGCACTGTGGATTCAGGTTATCACAACCGAAAGAGCCGAACCATCGGCGGGCTGTTTCCCAAACCGGCGGTGATTGTCCGATCGCTGGGCGATTGGATGAACGAATGTTTCGGCAACCGAACCGCGCAGAGCGAACCGAAACTACTTTGGGCGGGCAAACGGGTCGCGCAAACCCGTTGGCAGTGGGCCCGATGATTTCTCAGGCTTGCCCCCGTTCTTTTTGCCGCCGGACTTTTTGCCTTCGGATGGTCTGTGCCCGCCGGTCTTGTCCAGGAGCACGTCCACATCCTGATCCTTGTCCGGCTGCATGTCTTCGCTGTGTGTCTCGAAACCCTTGCGGCGCAGCTCCAAATGCAGCGGTTGGCCTCTTTTTGCCCCGATGCGAATGGGCGTAACACCCCGGACTTCGCCATCCACCACGACCTCGGCACCGCTCGGTTTGGTCTTGATGTTGAGCAGAACCGAACTCGGCGCCTCGACTTTGACCGGCGGCGTGGACGGCAACGTGGAAGGTTTGAACGTAACGACCGGTTTGGGAGGCGGGGGCGGAACGGGCTGTGGTGTCTCATGTGTGACAAGCGAGTACACCAAGAACAGAATCACGGCGACCAGCACCACCGCAACGCCGTACAAAATCGGCTTGATCCCTTTGCTCGAAACCGTTTCGCTTTTTCCTGTCGGGCGGTGCGTTGCCTGCGGCGGCACGAGCATTTGTGCCTGGAACTGCGGAACCGGTTGTTGCTGAGGGTAAACCGGCTGCGCCATGGGTTGCGGAAACGCCGCCGGCTGCGGGTAGTTCGGCAAGTTGTGCGCTCCCGAAACCGGCCCCGCTGGTGCGGCGGCCTGAGCGGACAAACTCGGATCGTCTATCACGATCCGCCCGCTTTTCATCTCTTGCTCGACTTGTGAAAGCGACTGTTCCAGATCTTTCATCGACGGAAAACGCGCTTCCGGTTTTTTCGCCATCGCGCGCAACACGACCGATTCAAGCGAGGCCGGGATTTTCAGCTCCGGTTTGGCTTTCCGAGGCGGGATGACCGCCTCAAAAACATGCTTTGTGAGCGTCTGCGCCGGGCGGTCGCCGAGAAACGGCACTTTCCCCGTCAGCATTTCGTACATGATGCAGGCCGTCGCGTACTGATCGACGCGATGATCGGTTTCTTGCCCCGTCGCCTGTTCGGGAGACATGTATTCCGGCGTCCCGAGCACCATGCCGACTTGCGTCAGTTTTTGTCCGCTCCCGACCTTGGCGATCCCAAAGTCCACGATTTTCACGAAGTCTTTCTGTCCCTCGCGCTCCAGAAGAAAGATGTTTTCGGGCTTCAAATCCCGATGGACGATGCCCTTTTGGTGAGCGGCGTGAAGGCCTCGGGCCATTTGCGCGGCGATGTTGCAAACCCGCACCGCTTCCAATGGCCCTTCGGCAATCGCTTGGGCCAGCGTTTGCCCTTGCAAAAACTCCATGACGAAATAGGCGTGTCCGTCGGGGAGAACGCCGAAATCCGTGATGTCCACGATGTTGCTGTGGCCAATTTTCGACGCTGATTTTGCTTCCTGAATGAAGCGCTGTACCGACGCTGTGTCTTGCGCCGCTTCTTTCCGAAGGATCTTGATCGCAACCGACTTGTCGATAAGAACGTGGCGGCCCTTGTACACCACGCCCATTCCGCCTTCGCCCAGCCGCGCTTCAATCGCGTATCGACCATCGATGGTCGTTCCAAGCAGCGGGTCTGCTTCAACTTCCTTGGGTGCCGACGTACTGGGTAACTGTGTGCCGTCCCGAGGGCAAAACTCAAGCACGTCCGGGTACTTGATCTGGCACTGAGGACAGGTCTTCACAGCCGGCTCAGCTTACCGTTCTTCGCATGGGCAGGTCAATCTGGGGAGCACTCCGTCGCTGCTTGGACTGCGTTTGCGCATTACTCCAGGCCTCTGTCTCGCAGTTCATTGTCGTCTTCTCCCCGGAAATGACCGAGTTCGTGAAGCAACGTCGTCCGAATTTGAGCTTTCAGTTCGGAAAGCGCCGCGTCTGTGTCGTTTTCGGAACCGGTGACCGCGCGCAGAAGATTCTTTCGATACAGCACGATCGAACGAGGTTCGGCATATGGATTTGGGGATGGATTTGGGTGAGGATTTGGCACACCGGTTGCTGGATTCACGGGCGAACCTATCGGAAGTCCACGGAAAAGACCCACGATCGTCGGTGACAGCGGCGTTTCGTCTGCGGTCAAGTCCTCAATCGCCGGAAGCTCGGCCAATTCCAACCGCACCAGCCGCAGATCGTCTTGCAACGCTTTCGGCAGCCGCGCGACCTCGGAAGCCACGAGCGTTCGGAATTGCTCGCGCGTGACCGACGGACCCGTTGGGAAATCCTCCGGCGAAAGACCGCGCGCCCGCGCAAACTCCTGATCCGCGTGGGCCTGCTCCCCCTGCATTTCGAGCGCCAAGCCCAATTGATGGTGCGCCCAGGCATCCTCCGGCTCTTGCTTGATCAAATCGGCAAACACTTGCCGCGCTTCTTTGAGGCGACACAAATCAAACAGAACCAAACCCCGCTCGTATCGGGCTTGCCGACTGTCCAACATTGCGACGGCCTGCTCAAGCGGTCCCAGCGCCTCACTCGCCCGGCCCAGATCCGAAAGCGCCTGTCCTTCCAGCAAAAGCAACCGACCCAGCAACCGACGCTTCGCCGCAAAAACCGCATCGACGGCCTTTGCCGGTGCAACCGCCTTCCCTTCCGATGTTCCCGTTCCGGCACCCACCGTTTTGCGTGGAACGTCCCGAGCCGTTTTCGCGCCAATGCCGCTCGTCGCAAAAACCAGGCGCTTGTCCGAAGCCAAAAGCAGCGACTTGCCGCGTCGGGCGTGCAAAAGACCCATCCGTGTGTGATCCGTCGCCGCCGAACCGGAAGCCTGGTGGATGTAGAAATCAGCTGCATCTGCCAGAAGTTCGGCATCGTTCGGATGGAGCGCGAGTGCAAACAGAAACGCCCGCTCGGCTTCGTCTGTGCGACCCAAACCTACAAGCGCCAGCGCGCGAAGTTGATGCGCCGCAAACCGTTCTTCGTCTTGGCGCAGCGTTTCATCGCAACAAGCCAACGCCTCTTTCAGCAGCCGCTTTGCCTCGCTCGGGCCGTCTTTTGCGACGCACTGCGGTTTTTCTTCGTTTGCCCGATCCAGTTTTTCAGCCGCTCGCTCGAGCAATGCCGCGACCGAACGCGGGGGAGAAAGCGCCGTGTCGTCGGCAAAGCAACGCAGCAGAGGTTCCGCGACGAGCGCAGGTTTGTCCGGTGCCGATTTCGGGCGTTTTTCGCGTTGGGCATTCGCATTGTTCCCGACGGACGCACCAGCCTCTGAAACACCCTCATCCGACATGTCGGCAACCCCCGCACCTTGCGCGACGTTCCGTTTCGGCGACCGATCCCGCCCGCATCCCATCGCACCCAGCACCGCGACCAGGGTCAAACCGAGAACCGTTTTCCTGTTGAGTCTTTCCGTGAACAACGCGGCCATTATGGCAAAAATCCCGTGTGCAACAACCGGCCTCGCGTCGGCACGCGCCTGCTGCATAATCCGCCCATGCTGCTTCGTTTTTTTTTCCGGCTCCGGCAAGTCGGCGTGAATGCCTCGCTGACCGAGTATTTGACGTTGCTCGAGGCTGTCCAGGCTGGCGTCGCGTCGATGAACGTCGAGCATTTTTACTTTTTGTCCCGTTCTTGTTTGGTCAAAGACGAGCGTCTCCTCGATCGGTTCGATCGCGTCTTTTCCGAGGTCTTTTCTGGCGACGAGCTGCCCGCCGATCCACAAAACGGGGCCGCCATTCCCGAGGCGTGGCTTCGCAAACTCGCTGAAAAACTCTTGTCCCCCGAGGAAATGGCTCAAATCCAGGCCTTGGGCGGCTTTGACAAACTGATGGAGCGCCTCGCCGAACTTTTGCGCGAACAACACGAACGGCACCAAGGCGGCAGTCGCTTCATCGGCACCGCCGGTACCTCCCCGTTTGGTGCGTGGGGTAACAACCCCGAGGGCATTCGCATCGGCCAAGATCGCTCGCGGCACCGCAAAGCCGTCAAAGTGTGGGACCGACGAGAATTTCGCAACCTCGACGACGACATCGAGCTCGGCATTCGCAACATCCAGATCGCCCTCCGTCGCTTGCGCCAGTTCGCCCGGCTCGGTGCTGCCACTGAACTCGATCTGCCCGGAACCGTTCGCGCCACCGCCGACAACGCCGGCTTTTTGGACCTTCAGCTTCTGCCCGAGCGTCACAACACCGTCAAAATTCTGCTTCTTCTCGACATTGGCGGGTCCATGGACGACCACGTACGAACCTGCGCCGAGCTGTTTTCCGCCGTCCGCAGCGAGTTCAAGCACCTCGTCCATTTCTACTTTCACAACGCCGTTTATGAATCTCTTTGGAAAGACAATGCCCGTCGCCACACCGAGCGGACGCCGACCTTCGATGTCATCCACACCTATCCCGACGACTACAAACTCATTTTCGTCGGCGATGCTGCGATGAGTCCGTATGAACTGGTCATGCGAGGCGGCAGCGTCGAGCACTGGAACGAAGAACCCGGTTCCGTCTGGATGGATCGACTGCTCAACACGTTCTCGAGAGCAGTCTGGCTCAACCCGCTGCCGGAAATCACGTGGCCTCACTACGCCTCGGTAGACATGGTGCGCCAAATGATGCACGGAAGGATGTATCCCCTGACCCTACACGGCCTCGACAACGCCATCCGCGAGTTGTCCCATTAACAAGCAACCGCAACTTGTTTGCAAAAGCATCACGCCTGTCCGATTGTGGCAAAAAAGTCAGGGACACTCAGCTTTTGGTTTTAGGCATACGTCTGGCGTTTTTCTTACTACGACAGTCCAAAATAGTGTCTTTCCGCTTTTGCTTGCTGCGTTTTGGAGCATTCCAACAAAAGTTGCTTCCTGCCCCGCGTATTGAGCCGGATCAAAACCGCCAAAGCCTTTGCCCGGAAGTTGCACGTTAAACCGTGTTCCCATGTCTTTGTCATAGGAAAGATTCACGCCACCGCATCCCGCTTCGCTTTCTGGATCAAGGTCGAGCTGGTTGATGACCACGGTGTTGTATTTTTGCCAATTGTCCGCACGATTTTTGTCCGAACCGACTTCGCAAACGATGCCAGAAACACGGACGGGCGACGCAATCCGCTTCGTCAACCATTGGTTGTTGGCCGAGGTTGGCCCGCCTGTTGGCATTCGCGATTTGTCGAGTTCAATCGGGACAGGAACCCAATCGGAACGAAATTCGCCCGTTGCTTTCAAAATTGGATTGGCAAGCTGGGTCATTCCGTTAAATTTCGCGATAGAGCCGGACATCCGCTCTAACACTGTCCCAATTTGCAAATCTTTCGACGGCTGAGAAAATGTGAATATGTACATACTTCCGTAGTCCGGTGCCGACGTATCACTCACAGCCAAACCGTTTTGGAAAATGGATGAAACAATCAATTTTCCAGCAGACGTTTCCGTGCGATCAACCGTCACTTGTCTTGATAAATACGGACTGCAATATGAAGCATTTGGTGCCGTAATATCCAACGGTTTCATGAGTTTTGTGATGGTCGGATTTGGAAAATAGATCGCTGGCGTCGAACCCAGTGCTCGACTCTTGGTTTCTTCGAGGTTGAGTGCGACGCGACCGAAAATCGCCGGGAGGTTGAGCGGAAGTTGCGCAGACAAAACCTTCCCCCCGCGCATCGAAAGGGTCTTGAGCAGCGTCGGATCGCTCGTCGGGTTCGGATTGGTACACGGGTCCACGAGCCACAAGCGACTGCCCCCCGCAATGACATAGCCGTACAAGTTGCCGTCGAACGAAAACGGCTGACCCTTTTCGTCGAGGGTGTCCACATCGAACGTCATCTGCGTCGGCGTCACAGGGTTGGCGGGCGAGCCCAATTCGGCTTCCGTCGGATTTCGCAGCGAGAGCCGAAGACTCGTCAGACTGCGTTCCGTCGGAATCTGGCTGTCACACCCAGAAGCCACCGTCGTCAAACACAGAAGCCACAAGACCTGTCGTTTCAGAGTCGTCGTTTTCATCGTCGTGATCTGGGTCATGGTCATCCCTCGTCAGCGAACCAGCGGCAAAATTCGTCCGTCGTGAGCGAACACTTCGGGCAAAAGACACGTCACACTCGAATAATCGTATTCTCCCGTCGGTCCGCGACCTTTCACATTTCGGTATTGCCCCGCGTCGCTGCATCGATATTTCGCGTCAGCACCAAGGGTGCGGATAAAGTCTGCCAGCGCATCACGCAAACTGATGCCCGTGTTAAACCGCGTCGTGTTTCGTTTCAGCACCACAAAACCAGAACCACCGACGGAAATGTAATCGTTCACTGCCGCTTTGTAGCTCGCGAAACAATCGAGCGGTTTGCAATTGGTCGGATTCACGGTTCCGTCCACGTTGCGACACCCATCACCCAAAACCACTTGGTCCGCGAATGGGCCGACCCACTGCGCTTTCTGCGCGGCGGACGCCTTCAATCGCTCCGAACACGTCAGCGACGTGGGACACTGTGCTCGGTACGTTTGGCAGTCCGCCGTTTGCGAGCAATCACACAATTCCGGTTTGTTGCGACACGGGCAACGCTGGTTTGCGCAATTGAGCGTGAAGTAAATGCCCGACACCTGGACTTGCGTTTTGCAACCTCGTTCGCTCGAGCGATCTGCGACGAAATCCAGCATTTGCAGCACTTCGTCGCCGGACAGGAATTGCGTCGTGATCGTGTTGTCGAACGGAAACACGTTGTAAAGCTGCTCGAGGGTGAGCGGGCCCGATTCAAAGTCCGCTCGGATGCCCAAAGAGTTTGTCAGTGCAAAATCGGCCTCGACGCGCGGTCGCAAACGCATCGAAGTCGCCACCAAATTGCCCAGTTGCGAATCTCCTCCGCCCGCATCGTTGCGCAGAATTTTCGGGCACACCGACGAACCCGCTGGACAGGGCACCACTGCATACACCTGCCCCAAGTTCAGAAGTTGTTTCATTTTGATTTCGTAAGGTTCCAGAAGCCTGGACATGTCTGCGTCGGGAGGCGTGCAAACCACATTCGGTCTGGGCTGCGTTGAGCCTTTCGAGGGACAAGTCACTTTTGCATTCGACGGATGCGGAGGATCGCAGCGGATCGACGGATCACACGGGTCCGTCGGGTCGCCTTGCTGCCACGGACGTTCTCCGATGGGCAGAATTTTGAAGGTGTAGCTTTTGACAAAACTTCGACGCAAAAGCGGGTCCGCCGAATCGGGATCTCCGACGTGAACGACCATATCGAGAGAACCCACAAATTTCGCAAACGCGCCGCTGTTCACGATGATCGTGTGGCCTTGATACACGCCGCTTGTGTCGTAATGAGAAATATCGACGGGCGGGTAGTACACGGTATGCAAATGCCCACCCAGCACGACATCGATGCCGTTCAAATCCACCGCTGCGCTGTTCGGATCGCTGGTTTCTTCGTCGCCCGAGCTTTCCGAGACCTCGCGAGAAACCGCCACATCGTCCTCGGGGCCCATGTGGCTCACGACCATCATCAAATCGACCTGCGGTCTAAGCACGCGCACAAGCTCTGACACCGCCTGTTTGGCATCGCGGGCACGCAAACCCAGCGAATTGTCACCTTCGATAGAACTGTTCAGCGACGACACGTTGCCCAAGCCGATCACGCCGACGCGAAGGCCTTTGACGTTGAAGACGGACACCGGCTGGATGAAACGGCCCAGTTTCGGGGACCGCTGGTCGTCGGGATCGGACCACTCGTAGTTGGCCGCGAGGATCGGAAAGTTTGGGCCGTTGTTCATCAGTTGCAACCCGAGCATGACCGCCCCCTTGTCAAACTCGTGATTCCCAAGCGCCATCCCCTGGACGCCGAGCAGCCCCATCGTGCGCACTTCGACCTCGCCATTGAAGAGGTTGAAGACAGGTGCCCCTTGAAACATGTCGCCCGAGTCAAGATGCAGCGAACGCGGCGACCGGGCCCGTTCGCGTTTGATCACCGTGGCCATCCGAGCCAGACCTCCCACCGAAGCGGTTGGAAACGCGGCGCAGTCGCTGTCTCTGCTGCAGCTCACCGAAAAATCCGAGCTGCATTTCGATTCGATGCACATCCCCGAAAGCACGTTGAGTCCCAAGTTTCGATCGGGCAGATTCGGCGCGTATTGGTACGGCAGAAGCCGCGAGTGAACGTCCGACGTGTGAATCATCGTCAGGCGCACATCCTGACCGCGCAGATCCTCGGGCTCGCGCGACAGGGTGCAAGACGACAGACACGTGCCAAAAAGCCACGCGCCAAAAAGCCACGCAAACTGCTCCAAAAACCGTGCGAATAGGCGATCAAACCGCATGAGACTCCTTCCAAAAAAGCGAGCGGCACTCTAACAAAAACCCCAATTTCCGTCGAAAAACCTGGCTCGGATCGTCACAACACAGAATGTTATCCGCGCCGCGCGTGGGCCGACCGCACGCAAGTTGCACTTTTGTTTGTGAAGCGGCTTTTGCGCTTGACCGACTGTCTTCGGCATCCGATATTGCCAACAGAACCTCACGCACACGTAAGGGTTAGAGTTGCAGGAAAAACAGCCAACACAAAACGCGCAAACCGATGCGGAAGACGGCCACAAGCTGCTGCGAATCGGCCAGTTGGCCGAGCTGTGCAACAAAACGGCCCGCGCGCTGCATCTTTACGAAGAGCTGGGTTTGCTGCGTCCGGTGATTCGTTCTCGTGGCGGTTTTCGTTTGTATTCGCACGCGGCGGTCGAGCGGGTGCAGTGGATTTCCAGGTTGCAAGAAGCGGACGTGTCCCTGGGGGAAATTTCGCAACTTCTGCGCGATCTGGAAGGGCAGCGAATCGGCACCGAAGCAATGACCAAACTGCGATCGCTGTTTTCGCAAAAACTCACGGAAACCCGCGAGCAAATCGAGAAACTCACGCGGCTTGAGCAGGATTTGCGGGCCGGGCTGGACTATCTGGATGGCTGCAAGGTGTGTGATACAGGCACACCCAAAAGCGAGTGCGAACGCTGTCGGATACACGGACACAATGGCCCACAGCCGCTTCTTGTCGCTGGCATTCGGGGGACGTAAAGGACGACCATGGCACTTCATCTTCCCATTTTTATGGATTACCACTCGACGACGCCGGTTGACCCGCGCGTTGTGGACGCAATGCTGCCGTATTTTTCGACGCATTTTGGCAACGCTGCGAGCCGGAACCACTTGTTCGGTTGGACTGCGGAAAAAGCCGTCGATGATGCGCGGGAGCAAGTTGCACGGCTGATTGGAGCAGCGGGCAAAGAGCTCGTGTTCACGTCGGGGGCGACCGAATCGAACAACTTGGCTCTCAAAGGCGCGGCCCACTTTTACAAAGACCGAGGCAACCACATCATCACGTCGCAGATCGAGCACAAATCCGTGCTGGATTCGTGCAAACGCCTGGAACTCGAAGGCTTTGACGTGACGTATTTGCCGGTCGGCCCAGACGGAATCCTGCGTCCCGAGACGGTGAAGCAAGCCATGACCGATCGCACGATTTTGGTTTCGGTCATGTTCGCGAACAACGAAATCGGGACCGTGCAGCCACTGAAGGACATCGGCGCTGTCGTCAAGGAACGCGGCGCGCTGTTTCACACGGACGCAGTGCAAGGCATCGGCAAAATTTCCTTCGACGTGAACGATGTGCAGGCCGATTTGGTGTCGCTCACGGCGCACAAACTCTACGGTCCCAAAGGCATCGGCGCGCTGTATGTCCGACGAAAACCACGGGTTCGGCTTGAAGCGCAAATGGATGGCGGCGGGCACGAACGAGGTCTGCGATCGGGCACGCTGAATGTGCCTGGCATTGTCGGCTTTGGAAAAGCGTGCGAAATCGCACAAAACGAGATGGTTGCCGAATCGGCGCGCATTGCTCGGCAGCGCGACCGTTTGGAAATGAGCCTGATGGCTGCGTTGCCCCATGTTTTCCGCAACGGTTCCTTGGAACACAGGCTGCCTGGAAACAGCAATTTGAGCTTTGCCTATGTCGAAGGAGAGGGGCTTCTGATGGCGCTCAAAGACGTGGCGGTTTCGTCGGGTTCGGCGTGTACGTCAGCGTCGCTGGAACCGTCGTATGTGCTGCGTGCGCTCGGGATTGGCGAGGAGCTGGCGCACACGTCGATTCGTTTTGGTCTGGGCCGTTTCACGACCGATGAGGAAGTCGATTTTGTGATTCGCCTGACCGTCGAAAAAGTGCGCCGCCTGCGCGAAATGTCCCCGCTTTGGGAAATGGTGCAGGAAGGCATCGACTTGAAAAGCATCGAATGGACGGCTGCTCACTAACGCTTTTTCACTCACAGAGAACACGACCATGGCGTACAGCAACAAAGTGATCGACCACTACGAAAACCCCCGCAACGTCGGAAGTTTCGACAAGAACGACCCCGAGGTGGGAACCGGTCTCGTCGGAGCGCCGGCCTGCGGCGATGTGATGAAACTTCAACTGAAAATCGACGACGAGGGCGTCATCAAAGACGCCAAATTCAAGACCTTTGGCTGCGGTTCGGCGATCGCAAGCTCGTCGCTTGTCACCGAATGGGTGAAGGGCATGTCGATTGACGACGCAGAAAAAATCCAAAACGCAGCGATTGCAGACGAACTGAACTTGCCTCCAGTGAAAATTCACTGCTCGGTGCTCGCAGAAGACGCCATCAAAGCTGCAATCGCAGATTACCGTCGGAAAAAGGTCCCAAACACCTCGGCGGAGAAAGCGAGCCAGCCATGAGCATTTTGGCCACAAGCAAAGCCGTCGCTGAAGTGAAACGGCTGCGAGACAAACGAGTGGCCGAAGGAAAAGCCGCTCAAGGTTTGCGCATCGGGATTCGGGGCGGTGGATGTACGGGTTTTTCCTACTTGTTCGAGTGGGCGGACGAACCACCGCGCAACACCGACAAAGTGTTCGAGTTTTCCGACGGTGTTCGCATTTTTGTGGACCCGAAAAGTTTCGTCTATTTGAACGGCACCGAACTCGATTTTGTGACGAGCATGATGGGCTACGGGTTCAAATTTCAGAACCCGAACGTCAAAGGAAACTGTGGCTGCGGTGAAAGCGTCCAGTTCTAATTCGTTCTTTGCGCTGTTCGATCTGCCGGAACGCTTTCGCCTCGACGCGGCGGAACTCGAAACGCGGTATCGAGAAAAGTCTCGACGGTGGCATCCCGATCGATTCAGCCGTGCTCCCGCCAGCGAACGGGCCGAAGTTTTGCAGCGCGCGACCATGCTCAACGAAGCCTATCGAACGCTGCGCAGCGACGGAAAACGTGCAGAGTATTTGTTGAAATTGCGGGGCGCGGAATTGGGAGAAGATGCTCCCAAAACGGCGCTCGACCCCGATTTTTTGATGCAAATTCTCGAGTGGCGCGAAGAATTGTCCGACGCAGTTGCCGAACGAGATGTAGCGAAAATCGCGGCGCTCAAAAAGATCGTCGAATCGGCGCACGCCCAGCTCACGCAGCAAATGGCCGACGGTTTTGAACACCTTGAGCACGGCGATGCGACGGCGATCTCGCAGTTGACTACCCTCTACTACATGCAGCGGTATCATCAACGGTTTTCCGACGAGATTTTGGTGGCTGAGGATACGACAGCGCCGCGCTCTGCCGTGTTATAAGCCGCGCGCAAACAGTCCTTTTTCCAGAGAAAGTTCCATGAGCCTCTTTCAGATTGCCGAACCCGGCGAGCAGAAGACCAAATCGGCTTGCAAAGGTCGCGTCGTCGGAATCGACTTGGGCACAACCAACTCGCTCGTCGCAGTTGTGCGTGACGGACAACCAGTCTGCCTGCCAGATGAAACGGGTGGCGTGCTTTTGCCGTCGGTCGTTCGTTACCAAGCCGGGAGCGCGCCGGTCGTCGGACACATCGCAAAAAAACGGGCGCACGAAGCTCCGCACGACACGATCGCATCGGTCAAACGATTTATGGGCCGCAGCGTCGCAGACATTGTGAAAGAAGGCACGGCGAGCCGATTTGGACAGTATTTGTTCGCCGATCCGTCGCTGTTTCCTGACAGCGTGGTGCGATTTTTTGTCGCTGGACCAAACGGCAGACGGCCAGTGACGCCGCTCGAGGTCAGCGCCGAGATCTTGCGTGTTTTGCGCAGTCGCGCCGTCGAGGCATTGGGGGACGAACCCGAGGGCGCTGTGATTACAGTTCCGGCGTATTTCGACGACGCCCAACGCCAGGCGACGCGCGATGCCGGACGACTTGCGGGTCTTTCGGTCTTGCGGCTTCTCAATGAACCAACGGCAGCGGCGCTGGCCTATGGGCTTGATCAAAACCGCGAGGGCCGCTTTGCGGTGTACGACCTGGGTGGCGGCACGTTCGATGTGTCGATTTTGGATTTGTGCGATGGCATTTTCACCGTCATGGCGACGTGCGGGGACACGGCGCTAGGCGGGGACGACATGGATGCGGCGTTTTCCTTCTTGCTGCTCGAGAAGCATCCCGACGGAAAGCGGTTGGCATCGCGGCTCTCGGAGGATGCGGTTTTGTCCCGGCGGTTGCTGGACGTGGCCCGAGAGGCGAAACACGCGCTCACCGACGGGGAGAAAACGACGGTTTCGTTTGAGGGCGCAACCCTGTCGGTCAGCCGTGAGGAATTTGAGCAAGCCATCCAGCCAGTGCTGGAACGTACCGCCGCTCCGTGCCGTCGCGCGATGAAAGATGCCGAGTTGACCGCAAAGGACCTTTCCGGTGTGATTCTGGTCGGTGGTGCCACGCGCGTTCCAGCCGTGCGTCGTTTCGTCGAGTCGATGTTTGGTCAAAAACCCCTGTGCGAGCTGGACCCGGAACAAGTGGTTGCGCTCGGTGCTGCCGTGCAGGCCGATATTTTGGCTGGCGATAAAAACGACGCGCTGCTCATTGATGTCTCACCGCTGTCGCTGGGACTGGAACTGATGGGCGGAATTGTGGAAAAGCTGATTCCTCGCAACAGCCGCATTCCAACGGGGGCGAAGCAGGTGTTCACGACGTATGCGGACGGGCAAACGGGTTTTGACCTACATGTGGTGCAGGGTGAGCGTGAGACTGCAAGCGAGTGCCGGAGCCTGGCTCGGTTCAAACTGACAGGCGTCCCCAAAATGGCGGCGGGGATGGCTCGGCTCGAGGTGATGTTTCTCATCGACGAAAACGGCTTGCTGCAAGTGGGGGCGCGGGAATTGACCTCGGGGCGCGCTGCGCACATCGCAGTCAAACCGTCGTATGGGCTCATCGACGAGCAGATTGAAAAGATGCTGCTCGATAGTTTTGAACACGCCGAGGACGATTTGCGAAAAAGAGTCCTTTTGGAGCAGCGCATCGAAGCAGAGCGCATTTTACAGGCTCTCGAGACTGCGCTCGCCCAGGACGGATATCTGTTGTCCGAGGAAGAAATGCAGCCGATTGTCGAGGCTCGAGCCGCACTGACAGCCGCGAAACAGGGAATCGATCACCGGCTGATTGCGGATTGCATTTTGGCGCTCGATGTCGCGAGCAAAGAATTTGCACAACGACGGATGAATGAGCAGCTCAATCGGGCGGTGGCCGGAAAGTCGGTCGCTTCCGTCGAGAAGGCGGTCCAGTTTGACGAAAACGCGGTCCCGAAAACCGTGTCTTTGGGCGAGTAAACCGATGCCTCTTGTGATTTTTCTGAACGACCTAGGCAGCGACGACAAACCCAAAACCATCGACGTGCCCGTCGGGACCACGATTTTGGATGCGGCCCGTCGGGCTCAGGCCCAAGTGGGTTCGGCGTGCGGTGGTGTGTGTGCCTGTTCCACCTGTCATGTGTATGTACGCAGCGGTCTGTCGTCGCTGTCGCTGCAAAAAGATCGCGAAGAGGACATTTTGGACAAGGCGTTTGACGTGCGGCCCGTCTCTCGGCTGGGCTGTCAGGCCAGAGTTTCACAAACGCCCGTCGAGGTCGAAATCACGCGCGAAAGCCGTCGCGCCTACTTGGACGAACACCCCGAAAACAAGCCGTAGCGGGTGCTGGAGAGCCGTTTAGGGCTTCAAGCGAAAGATTCTGCGCAGAAACCCCTTGATCGCTTCAATGAGCGCACGGAACAAAATCGAGCCTGCGTCGAGGACTTCTTCCTGTTTCGAGACGGAGGCGATCGGTTTTTGTTCGATGAGGGATGTTGACGGGGTTTCGGACACGGGTGCGGTTTTCTGCGCGGAGTCGGGCGGTGGAGTCGATGGACGCCGCTCCGTCGGCGCTGACACGGTGCTGGAGGCGGTCTCTGGCATCGGTCTCGGGTCAGTTGTTGTCTCTGTCTGAGCCGTCTCCGCTTCCGGTTTGGCTGCGTTTGCGTTGGCAGCGGGTTGCTCGGAGGTCGGCACCAACGCGTTCGGGTCGGGAAATTGAGCGATTTGCGTTCGGGCTCGTTCAACGAATTGTTTGAAAAGCTGCTTCGCGACCGCCTCGAAGACGCCTCGTCCAAAACGAACGAGTTTTCCGGCCAATTCGACTTCTGCCGTCACCGAGACTTCGCTGCCTCCGTCCTGGGCTTCCGTCACGGCGCAACGCATCGTCATTTTGGCCGAACCTCCGCCGGTTTTTTCGTCGCCGGAACCGACCAGCGACAGATGCCGGTCCGCGTCGTTGACTTCGACGAGCGAGGCACGCCCACGAAAATCCTGCACAACGGGACCGACTTTGACTTTCATCGTTCCCAAAAAGGTGTCCGGCCCGCTTTGACCGTCGAGCTTGGCACCCGGCAAACAACCGGCGATCAAATCGGCGCGCTTGAGAAAAGCCCAGACGCGATCAGGCGCGGCTTCGACGACAAACTTCTCTGCGATGTTCAAGTTCGACATGGAGAGACATCTAGCGCACTTTGTGAGGAAATAGGGGTCTGTCGAAATTCCGTCGGTTATTGCATCGAGCTGGTCGGCGGAAGAAGCGGCGGCGGAGCGTCCTGTCGGCTGCGCTCGACCAGCACCAAAATCGTCAGGAGCAAAAGCAGCGCAGCCAGCGACAGACCGGCGATGACCCATCCGAGCTTTAATGCTTGCGGTGTTTGAGATGCCTGGCTTTGCCTGGACGCCGCCATCGAAAACATGGCAGCAAAGGGAAGATCACCGGGTTGGCTGCTTGCACTGTTTTGGGACGATGGCATGGGGCTTCTTCCGGCTGGGGCAGTGGTTTTGGCAACAGGGTTTGCATTTGCGAGCGCAGCCAACTTTCCGAGGACGACAGGCTCTTGCGGCGGAAAAGATGGCACAGCCGTCGTCAGGTTGGCCGTTGCGGAGGTCATTTCAGGTCGGGACGAAGACAACGGCGGAGCTTCGTCGGTCCAGGAAGAACGCGTGCTGACAATCGAGTCTACCTCGGGCTGCATTGGGGAAATTGCCGTCGGCACTCTCGGTGACACGATCTGGGCGGGACGACTGTCATCGGTTTGCGTGCCAACTCCCGGCTTCTGCGCAACGGGTTCAGGGAGTGTGATTTGTGCGGCGGATGGTGGGAGATTGGCGGACATTCCCCCACCGTATGTGGACACCACAGGATGGGGCGGTTTGCGTGGAGGTTTCGTTTCTTCGTGAAACAGCGAGGCGCGCGGCAAGTTCGATGTGTGCGTCATCCGTGGTGGCACCGAGGTCGGTCGATCTGGCTTTTTGTCCGACACAGGGCGCAACGGGACGGGCAAAGACTCGCTCTCGGGTCGCGATTCCGACCGACTGCGGATGGGGACGGGCAAACTCACCCACTCCGCCTTCGGCAGATCACTCGGTGCTTTGTTCAAGCAGGCCAGACAAACTCCGTCCACTTCCGCGTCACCTGTCGTCAAAAGCTCGTTTCTGCACAGCCGACACTCACGCATTCCGGATCGTTACCCCAGTGTAGCCGCAAGAACCCTCGTCTGACCCGGCAAATTGACAGCTTTTTCGCCGATGTCGATGCCGGGGATGGCGCGCTTCCACACTCGGGTTTATGTTCGTCCCCATATCGTCAAAGCAACATGATCACCAAAGAACTTCAAGAGTCCCTGCTGTCTGCGTTGGCACAAGCTCGAAAACGGCGTCACGAGTTTCTGTGTCTCGAGCACGTTCTGTACTCATTTACGGAGCAACCGACGACGCTCAAACTCTTGCGGGCCTGCGCTGTCGATGTTGCGAAACTGCGCCAGCAACTCGAGGAGTTTCTGGAAGAGAAAATCACCCGGTTACCGGAGGGAGTCGAGCATGAGCCGGAGCAAACGCTGGGCATCCAGCGGGTTCTTCAGCGTGCGGTGCTCCACATGCAATCCTCGGGAAAGTCGCAGATTGGGTCGGGGGACGTGCTGGCCGCGATGTTTCGGGAAGGCGAGAGTCACGCTGTGTTTCTGCTTTCGAGCCAGGGCGTGACCGGTCTGGATGTCATGAATTTCATCTCGCACGGCATTCGCAAGGACGCAAACCCCGACGGAAACCGCAGCCCATGGAATGTCCAACTTATTCGCCAAGATGCTCAGGCCGATAACGACGCGGATGGGGAAGATGACGACCGGAATCGGAAGCGTTCACTTCTTGAAAAATTCGCTGTAAACCTGGTTGCCGAGGCAAATGCCGGTCGCATCGATCCCTTGATTGGGCGTGAAAGCGAGCTTCAACGCACCATGCAAGTGCTCTGTCGGCGGCGGAAAAACAATCCGCTTTACGTCGGGGACGCGGGTGTGGGCAAAACGGCGCTTGCCGAGGGACTCGCGTGGAAGATTTCGCGAGGCGATGTACCAGAGGTCCTCAAAGACGCCGAAGTGTATGCCATCGACATGGGCGGTCTCGTCGCTGGGACAAAATTTCGAGGAGAATTTGAACAACGACTGAAAGGCATTCTCACCGAGCTGCGCAAAATCAAAAAAGCGATCGCGTTCATTGATGAAATACACACCATCGTGGGTGCTGGGGCCGTTTCCGGTGGTGGAATGGATGCGGCGAATTTGCTCAAACCCGCGCTGTCGTCCGGCGAACTGCGCTGCGTTGGCTCAACGACGTTTGAGGACTACAAAACGTCCTTTGACAAAGACCGTGCGCTCTCGCGTCGTTTTCAGCGAATCGATCTCGCGGAACCGACGGCGGACGAAACCTTCCTGATATTGAAAGGCTTGCGCGCAAGGTACGAAGAATTTCATGGCGTTCGATACACCGACGCTGCCTTGCGAGCAGCAGCGGATCTTGCAGCCAAACACATGACCGATCGCCGACTGCCAGACAAAGCCATTGATGTCATCGACGAGGCTGGTGCTGCGCTGCGAATTTTGCCGAGCGCATCGAGCAGAGCGAAAAAAATCGTGCGCCCCACGGATGTCGAGCAGGTGATCGCGAAAATGGCGAAGATCCCGCCAAAATCGGTTAGCGCCGACGACAAAACGCAGCTTCAAAATCTCTCGTCGGAACTCAAGAACGTCATTTTTGGACAGGACTCGGCCATTGAATCGCTGGTCACGGCCATCAAGCTTTCTCGCTCTGGCCTGGGCAATCCCGAAAAGCCCGTCGGCTGCTTTCTGTTTTCCGGGCCGACTGGCGTTGGAAAAACCGAGTTGGCCAAGCAGCTTGCCCGTGTGCTCGGAATCGAGTTTTTGCGTTTCGACATGAGCGAGTACATGGAAAAACACACCGTCTCGAGGCTGATTGGCGCGCCTCCGGGCTATGTGGGTTTTGATCAGGGCGGTTTGCTCACCGACGCTGTGCGCAAGACTCCGCATGCTGTGCTTGTGCTCGACGAAATCGAAAAAGCGCATCCTGACGTGTACAACGTCCTCCTACAAGTCATGGATCATGCGACGCTGACCGACAACAATGGGCGCAAAGCCGATTTTCGCAACATCGTGCTCGTCATGACGACCAACGCCGGGGCCCGCGAGCTTCAGCAAGGCTCGATTGGTTTTGGGACGGCACCGATCAAGCACATGGACAAAACCGCCATTGAGCGGACCTTTAGCCCAGAATTTCGCAACCGCCTCGATGCTTGGATCACGTTCCAATCGCTGAACCCGCAAGTCACGTTGCGCATCGTCGATAAGTTCATCGGCGAGCTGGCCGCCCAGCTCGAGCAGAAGAAAGTATCGCTCGATTTGTCCGACGAGGCACGGCAGTGGTTTTCCGAAAAAGGCTACGACCGGCAAAACGGCGCACGACCCATGGCTCGCTTGATTCAGAACGAACTGAAACGCCCGCTCGCTGACGCCATCCTGTTCGGTGCCCTTCAAAACGGCGGTGCCGTCGCTGTGACCGTCGAAAAAGACAGCCTCGCGTTGCACTTTGAGCCTGAAAACAAGCCCGAAAACAAGCCCGAGAGCAAAACCGAGAGCAAAACCGACACAAAACCCGATACAAAACCCGACACAAAACCCGACACAAAAACAAATGCGTAACCGGACGAGACTTCGAAGCCGGTGCGACCCCCAAGTGCAGGCCAACTTGTTGAAAGCACAAGGCAACTCTTGACGCTTCGCAGGCCAGGTGATGTGCTAAAGAGCCTGCGCTCACATTCCCCATTGCTACCAGAACCCCAGAGGATCGAACGAACATGACAGACCGCAACATTTCCGGTTCGCTGTCGCAGCCGGCCCTGTCTTACATCATCCCAACCGTCGTCGAGCAGACCCATCGCGGCGAGCGCGGCTGGGACATCTACTCTCGGCTACTCAAAGATCGCATCGTGTTCTTGGGAACGCCCGTCGATGACATGGTTGCCAACACGATCATCGCCCAGCTTCTTTTCCTCGAATCTGAAGACCCCGACAAAGACGTGATGCTCTACATCAATTCGCCCGGCGGCCTTGTGACGGCAGGCATGGCGATCTACGACACCATGCAACTTGTTCGTTGCGAGGTGGCGACGATTTGCATGGGCCAAGCGTCGTCGATGGGCTCGTTTCTGCTTTCCGGTGGTGCCAAAGGGAAGCGGTACGCGCTGCCGCATTCGCGAATTTTGATTCACCAGCCGCTCGGCGGTTTCTCGGGCCAAGCCACCGACATCGAAATTCACGCGCGGGAAATTCTGCGTACTCGAGAGAAACTCATCGAGCTGTATTCGCGTCACACCGGGCAGCCCGAAGATCGCATCCGCCGCGATATGGAGCGAGATTTCTTCATGAGTGCGGCTGAGGCCAAAGAATACGGTCTTGTGGATGAGGTTTTGGTCAAGAAAAAGGCCGAACCGAAAGCAACGTAAGCAAATACCCATGGAGGAACGTATGCACGGCCTCGCTTGTTCGTTTTGCGGGAAAAGCCAAAAAGAGGTCCGCAAACTCATTGCTGGCCCGACGGTGTATATCTGCGATGAATGTATCGGTTTGTGCAATGACATCATCGCAGAAGAAATCGAAAAGGACGAACAGCCATTTGGCCAGAGCAGCGTTCCGAAACCATCGGAAATCAAAGCTGTTCTCGACGAATTTGTCATTGGTCAAGACCGGGCAAAAAAGATTCTCTCTGTCGCAGTTCATAATCACTACAAGAGAATCGATGCAAAGGCCAATACCGACGAAGTTGATTTGCAAAAATCAAATATTTTGCTGCTTGGTCCAACGGGAAGCGGTAAAACGCTATTGGCTCAAACGCTGGCGCGAATTTTAAATGTTCCGTTTGCGATTGCCGATGCTACGAATCTGACCGAGGCCGGTTATGTGGGTGAAGATGTCGAGAATATCATCGTCAGCCTCTTAAACAATGCCGACCATGATGTTGAGCGAGCTCAACGCGGGATTGTTTACATCGACGAAATCGACAAAATCGCTCGCAAAAGTGACAATCCATCTATCACACGCGATGTTTCCGGCGAAGGTGTCCAGCAGGCCTTGCTCAAAATCCTCGAAGGGACCGTCTGCAATGTCCCTCCCAAAGGTGGGCGAAAACATCCGCAGCAAGAATTTCTTCAGGTCGATACGACGAATATCTTGTTTATCTGCGGCGGCGCGTTCGTCGGCCTCGAAGATGTCATTGAACAGCGAATCGGGCAAAAGATCATGGGCTTTGGTGCCAACATCCAAAGCAAACATGAAAAGAAAATTTGGGATTTTCTGAAAGAGGTGCAACCCGAAGATTTGCTCAAATTCGGTTTGATCCCAGAATTTATTGGGCGCTTGCCCGTTGTTGCGCCGCTTCACGAGTTATCTGAAGAAGCGCTCATCGATATTTTGACGAAACCCCGAAATGCGCTTGTGAAGCAGTATCAACGACTCTTCGATATGGATGGCGTGAAACTGCGGTTTACAAAGAATGCTCTCAAAGCTATCGCACAAGCTTCTTTGAAAACACGCAGTGGAGCGCGAGGTTTGCGCGCTATCGTCGAGGGACTACTGCTTGATACCATGTATGAAATCCCGTCCCATCCCAATATCAAAGAAGTGCTTGTTAGCGAAGAAGTGGTCGAACAAAACCAACAACCCTTGCGAATTTTCCACCAAAAAGACCTTGCGACAGCCTGATGCTTCCAGATGATCACAAATGGTTCTGACCGACGAAGAATAGGCGCGGGCTCACCAGAGACCTTTTTTTGGCGGGCCCTGCCCAAAAGGGTTCCAAGAAAGGGGTATTGGGCACGGCGGAAAAAGTCTCGGAGGGTAGGTCTTGTCCTCCGTCATAACGTGCGTTGAATCGGTATGGGGGAGGGACCCCCGCCTTTGGCGAGGGCAAGTTACGCGCCGCGCGATGTTTGGGTTGAGCCCGTCTGAAAGGCCTGATGTGAGCCGGTCTATGGCAAGGCTGTGTTGAAAAAACGATACGGGCTTTGGGGGGTACAATCAGGTGGGGGAACGGACGTATTCAAATTCGAGCGGTTGGCCGTTGATGCCTTTTGCCGGAGGCGCGATCCAACCGGCCATTTTTCCGGGCTGTGTGACCGGTTTCATCAGGCTCACAAGATGTGCGCGATCCTCGTCGGTGGGCAGCCATTTTTGTCGCTGCGAAAGAAACTCACCCTGCGAAATCGGATTGCCAAGCGGATCGAAAAAGTGCTCCGCGTTCATCGCATACACACCGATGTTGCGATGAAACCGACGATTCGGCAGAGCCAGACGGTGTGCCTCGCCCGCTGACCCGAGGTGCTGTTCGATGGTGCGATTCCACTTGTCCACGGCGCGCTGGCAGTCCTGAACGTAGCTGTCGCGCAAAATTTCGTTCATCGCGTTGAGCAGCGGAACTTCGACAGAAACAAGCGTGTCACCCTCGGATGGAACGGAAAGTTTGTATACCTGGTTCAGACCCGTGTGCTCGTCGTGGTGCGTCGTTTCGCGATAACGACCTTTCAGCCCGAGGCTGAAATACTCGGCGGCATTGGAGGAAATTTCGCTGCCGAACAGATCGAGCGACAGAGAAAACCACAAGTTCAAGTGCCGTTGCACCATGTCGAGCGGAATGCCCCCAGCCTTCATCACCGCGTCGGGAGAATCAGTTTTCGTGTCAAGAAGCAGCTCGCACGCTCGCTGCACGACGCGGTCCACGCCCGTCTCGCCGACAAACATGTGGTGCGCTTCCTCGGTCAACATGAAACGGACGGTCCTTGCCAGCGGATCGAATGCCGATTCAGACAGCGACGACAACTGATATTTTCCGTCGCGATCCGTGAACATCGTGAACATGAAAAAATCGAGCCATGTTTGAACCGGCTCGTTGAACGCACCCAAAATGCGCGGCTTGTCGCGGTCCCCAGACCGTCGCTCGAGCAGTGCCTCTGCCTCGTCGCGACCGTCCTTCCCAAAATACGAGTGCAGAAGGTACACCATCGCCCACAAGTGGCGTCCTTCCTCGACGTTGACCTGAAACAAATTGCGCAAGTCATACAAAGACGGTGCGGTGTGCCCCAGCATGCGTTGCTGCTCGACGGACGCCGGTTCTGTATCGCCTTGCGTCACAATGATTCGCCGCAGCGTGTTTCGCACCTGGCCGGGCACTTCCTGCCACACTGGCTGGCCCAAAAACGAACCGAAAGCGATCTTTCGGTCTGGCGTCGGAGGTTCCAGAAAAATTCCCCACCGGTAGTCCGGCATCCGCACATGGTCAAAATGCGCCCATCCGTCGGAACCGACGCTGACAGCCGTTCGCAAATACACCATGTCCTCGTGAAAATGGTCCGGCCCCATTTCGCGCCACCACGAAATGTAGTTCGGTAACCATTGTTCCAGCGCACGCTGCAACCGCTTGTCCGACGACAAATTCACGTTGTTGGGGATTTTTTCAAACAATTCTGCCGACATCGCACACACGCCTTTCCAAAACGGGTCTTGAGTGTATCTGGGACGATGCCGCCGATTTCTGTTTTGTGTCGCAAATCACGCCGATACCGTCGTTTCAAGACCGACTTCCCGCAAAAAGAGCGGCAAGTTGTCGATGTGCGTCGCTTTCAGTTGCACAGCGTTACCGTTTCTCTCGATGACGCCGCGCAGAAGCAAAAGCCGCGTGCCATAAATCACTGAACGCTGCTCCTCGAGAAGTTGCGGTTTTACGATCACATTCAGCAGGCCCGTTTCGTCTTCCAGCGTCAGAAACAAAAACCCCTTCGCCGTCGGAGGCCGCTGTCGAATGATGCACAAACCCGCCACGGTCACACACCGCCCCGTCTGTCCGACGGACAGTTCGTCGATTCGCAGCACTGACCGAGTCGACAGCTCCGCTCGGAAAAACGACAGAGGATGCGCTCCGATGCTCACGCCGCTGCTCCGAAAATCCGCCTCCATCTCCTCGACCGGCGTCATCGACGCGAGCGGACTCGTGTCCACGCCCTCTTGCGTCTGAAACCGCAGCGAATGTTGTTTTTCCCACGCGCTCACCTGCCACAGCGCGTCGCGACGGTTCGGCGTTCTTTGCAAGCCCGACAGCGCGCCCAGCTCGGCCAGCGTCGTCATTTCCTCCTTCGACAGGCCTTTGCAACGACACATCCAATCGTCCACCGACGCAAAAGGCCGTTCCGACCGAGCCTTCACGAACGCATCGACGGCAGCAGCCCGCAGACCTGCCACATATCGCAACCCCAACCGCACCGTTTTCTTGGGTCCATTGTCGTCGGTCGCGGACTCAGCCGCCGGCAACGAACACGACCAAAACGACGATGCAACACAAAGCGGAAGCACCGTCACGCCATGCCGTTGGGCATCTCGAATCACCGTCGCTGGAGAATAAAAACCCATCGGCCACGCATTCAAAAGCGCCGCATAAAACACACCCGGATGGTGCGCTTTCAAATACGCACTTGCATACGTCAGCCACGCAAAACTAATCGCATGAGATTCAGGAAAACCATATTGCGCGAAAGCCGTAATCGCCAATTCAATTTGTTCAGCGGAATGCTTTGGAATCCCATTTTTCTGCATTCCAATTCGCAATTGATCGACCAATGCAAACATTTTTTTCTTGCTTCGATTGCTGTCCATTGCTCGTCGCAATTGATCAGCCAAACCACCTGAAAAACCTGCGGCCACCATCGCCATTCTCATGACTTGTTCCTGAAAAAGCGGGATTCCCAATGTGCGAGACAAAATCGGAGCAAGACTCGAATGTGGATATGAAACAGGTTCTTCTTTCATTCTTCGCTTCAAGTACGGATGAACCATTTTTCCAACAATTGGGCCTGGGCGAATCAACCCGACTTGAACCACCAAATCATAAAATGTATCCGGTTTTGTACGAGGCAAACAAGACATTTGCGCACGGCTCTCTATTTGGAAGATACCGATCGTATCAGCCGCAGAAATCATCGAATAGACCTGTTTGTCGTCTCTCGGCAAAGACGCGATATCAAACGGCATTCCATCGTGACAAGGCACCAAGCGACCCGCTTCCTCAAGCACCTGCATCATCCCCAACCCGAGCAAGTCAATTTTCACAATCCCCATATCAGCACAGTCGTCTTTGTCCCACTGGATAATGGCTCGACCCGGCATGGCTGCCGGTTGGATCGGAATTACTTCATCCAACCGCCCCGCCGCGATGATCATTCCGCCTGGATGTTGACCAATGTGCCTTGGAATATCTTGAATATCCTTATAAAGCGCAATCAATTTACTTACATTTGAATCGGACGGATCGAGGCCAACCTGTTTGACATGTTCCAAAAATGATACTGGTTCAGTGCCTAAATTTTCTCTTCCATAGGCTCCAAACTCGTCGCCAAATCGACTGAGTTTTTTTGATAATTGTGAAATCGTATCTTCTGAAAAGCCGAGAATTTTCCCAACATCACGAACGGCACTCCTTGCTCGATAGGTTGTATATGTTGCGGTCAGTGCACAACCAGACGCACCGTATTTCCGATACAGATATTGAATGACCTCTTCTCGTCGATTTCCTGATGGTAAATCCAAGTCTATATCGGGCCATTCGCCGCGTTCTTCAGATAAAAAACGCTCGAACAGCAAATCCATTTTCAGTGGATCGCACGCGGTGATTCCAAGTGCATAACAAACAGCCGAATTGGCGGCGCTTCCACGACCTTGCACAAAAATTCCACGGCTTTTGCAAAATTGAATGATATCCCAGACGATCAGAAAATATCCGCACAACCCCAATTTGCAAATCAAAGACCACTCTCTGTCTAATTGAGCAATTGTTTTGTTGTTATAGGTAGAAAACCGACGTGGCGCGGCATCGAAAATGATCGCACGCAGAAATTCCTCTGGTTTTTCACCGAACGGCAACGGGTATTCTGGGAAACGATATCCAGCATCGTCCAATGAAAATGTACACCGATTTGCAATTTCGACGGTATTTTGTATTGCCTCTGGAATATCGGTCAGCAGCGAGGCCATGGCTTGTGGCGTTTTGAGGTAACGCTCTCCATTTTGAAGAAGCCGCTTTCCCGCAGCAGCCAGTTCCACCTTTTCTCGAATACAAGTCAGTGTATCCAATAAAAGCAATTGATCTGGACCAAGCATTCGCACATCATTGGTCAATACGAGGGGAAGTTGTTTTGCCTCAGCAAGACAAACCAGTGCAGCATTGCGGATGTCTTCTTGCGCATCAAAATGGATTTGCAACTCGACAAAACAATGATCTTTGCCAAAAATTCCAGCTAGCGTATCAAGTTTTCGTGCAGCAAAGTTTGTGTCACCTGCGTCAATCGCTTTACCGATATTTCCCTCTGCTCCACCAGTGAACGCAAAGAGGCCATTTTTGTGACTTTCCAAATCGAACAGCGTTAATCCACGCTTTCCACGTAGATCGCTTTGATGCAATGTGATCATTTTGCATAAATTTCGATAACCTTCTTTTGTTTCGCACAACAGAAACAGCGGAGACCCATCGACTGTCAATTCCGTTCCGTACAATGGTTTAATACCATGTTGTTTGGCCGATTTATGGAAACGAACAAAGCCGGATGCGCTTGCGAAATCAGTCATTCCGATCGCAGAATATCCTGAAAAGGCAGCGGCCTTGGCCAAGTCTTCTGGGTCGATCGTGCTTTGTAAAAATCCAAAGAAACTTCGGGCTCGAAGTTCGACGTAGTTATTATCAATCATAGCGGCCATCCAGGAACCATATTCCAGTGTTATGTTCACAATACAAACGAAAGGCCTCTCCAGACGGCACTTCGATATCGAAATAATCGCGCATGTCCTCGGTCCCGCTTCCTGCGCGCAAACGATAAGGTCCACCGCAAAAGACGATTGGGCCATTGATGCGTTCTGCGGCAATCCAGGCTGGTTTTCCTTCTTTTTGCACAACGGTGGCTTGTTGCGGAGGCCGAAAAAGATGGATGGCCATTTGAGGTGCAAGCTCCTTCGGATCGGGGGTGTCGTCGGGGTCATTTGTGGGCGGCGGAAGTGGCAGCACCGTCGCCAAACCGGGCAAATGGGAATCGACCACGGCGGCCTGGCCCACTGCGTCGTCACCGACGAGGGCCGAAAGCCGCGCGACCAGGTTCATGAGTTGTTCGGGATAGAGCCGTTCTCCGTCGAACAGGCCAAGTTGCGTGTGTTTGGGTCGCTGCACGCGGGTGCGCACCGACAAGGCACAGACGGCGGTATCGGGTGGCCGGGCTTGCAACGTGAGACGCAAAAGATCCATGAGGACGGCCACATCTCGCGTCGGAGAGGCCACTTTCACTTCGACGGTGCGAACGCCTTGCGGGTGATGGAAAAATTCGACCGAAAAACCACCGCACGAAAGACTCATGGTCTTCAGTCGAGCGACGACACGGTCCAGCAGCCCTCGTAGCAAAAACAGAAGCGGCTCGAGTAGTGTTTCGGGCTCGTCGAGGTCGAACGATTCGCTGACATCGGGCGGCGGTGGAGTCAAAAACAGCGGGGTTTCGTCTTCTCCCGACGCCAAACGATGGAGCGAGACGCCAGCTTTGCCCAAACGCAACGGCAACGCGGTGCGCGGCAGCGCCATAAAATCGCCGAGGGTACGCAGACCAAACCTCTCGAGAAGCAAACGCTGCTGAGCGGTGAGCGGCAACACTGACAAGGGCAAGGGTCGCAAGTGGAGTTTTTCGTCGCCCGCTTTGACGACGGTGATGCGGCCTTTGGCCTGTGCGAGAAGTTTCGCGGTTCCGGCCTGGTTTGCGATGGCGACTCGACCATAAAGCCGCACGGTTTCGGCCTGCGCGGCGAGTGCTTTTGCTAGCAAACCCTCGTCGGGAAAAAGTTTGCTCAAGTCCCCGACGCCACACAGCACGCAGCCGTCGTGACACTCGATGCTTGGGGAAAACGCCGAGGCAACATCGTGCAATGCCTCGCGCGCTTCTTGTCGGTGTGTGTCGCGAAGCCGTTCGAGCAGCAGGTCTCCGCACAATGACTGCGCTTGTGCGACGGTGTGTCCCGCTCGCACACCCATGTTGCGTGCGGCAAGCGTGGCACCCAGCACTACACCCGAGGGCTTTTTCTCGTCGCACACGGCGAGTTTTTGTTGTCGAAGCTCGGGCTGTGCGCGCAAAAGCGCTTGCAGCGGCCACGAAGGAATCCACAAACACGCGATTCGTTCACAGGAACGTGACATGTCGGCCTCCCTCACTTGTCCAGCGTGAATGGCTGCACGCCGCCCGGAAGCCCCAGACGATTGCGCAGGACTTCGATGCGCAGGTCTTGCGCGCACAGCCTCTGTCGTCCGCCGGGCACGGTTTGCCATCGTGTGCCGCCGTTGCGAATCGACAGCGTGGCTGCGGCGAAACTTTGCGCGAGCGGTTTGTCAGCCAAAAGGAGCATCGCCGAGCCGGCTCGCTGCAACCGCAACACCAGCTTGGACCACAGCGCCGCCCGACCCCACTGCGACAGATCGGCCCCGCAAACCAAATACAAAACCACCAGCGACAATCCGCCCGTGGAGAGGGTCAGGTCCGTCGCACGAAGTGCTTGCGCAGCCTGTGTGGCTCGCACCCACAGCATGCGATGCAAGACCACCCCTTGTCGCAGGGCACTTTCCGGGTCGAACGCGCTCGCCCCGTCGATGAGCACGGTCCGTTCTTTCCGTCGCGTGGCTTGACCAAGCAACCACAGCACGAACGACAAACGCCCCGATTCGCCGATGGCCTCGACGATTTGACCACGGGGCAATCCGCCGCTCAGCGCCTCGTCAAGCACGGGCAAGCCCGTGGAAAGAGGGGGCTTGTGGGGGCTTGGTCGCGCGCCGCAAGCGCGTCGAAGCTCGGCGAACGCTGCTTGGCGCAGCGCGATTTTGTCAGAGGCAGCAACGAAATTCGGTTCGGCCTGAACGGTGTTCGGTGAAAGCTTGAGTGCCAAATTGAACATGCGTTCAGGTTTGATGAGAACGCATGTTCAGTCAAGAAAAATGAGGTCGCGCCCTGAACTAAAGTTCACGGCATCAGGAACAAGAGTTCAGTTTTGATGGAAGTTTGAATGCCGAGGGTTTTGGGGGAAACGTCCAGGGTGGTTGTATCAACGCTGGATGCAGTCCCGAGGAAGGTCGAAAGTCACGCTCGGCGAGATGAACCAATCACGCAGCGACGCATTGGGAGGGTGCCGGGATCTATGCTCCGGTCGGGACTCAAGAGGCGTTTTTGGAGGGGAGCGAACGGGGGCGGCTGTCTATTCGACGTTGATGAATTGGCCACCTTGCAGGACCAAACCGCTGCGTTGGCACAGCTCGGTCAGGAGTTGCTTGTGTTCCGCAGAACCGAGGTGTGCGTAGGCTCGGCTGGCGATGTTGGCGTCGTGAATCGAGCACGCGGCAGAGCCGACCCATCGCCACGCCTCGATGACATGAGGGCCTGGTTTTTCGGCAGCCTTGAGCGCCAATTCGAGCGCGCGTTCCTTTTCGCCTGTTTTGTATAGGTCCTTGGCTTCCGCAAGCACTTCTGCGGGTGACTTTTCGGGCGGCGCAACGGGCTTTGTCGGCTCGCCGGGTTTGCTGTCGCTCGTCGCTTCGCCCGTCCCTGTGTGGGTGCCCGTCCCACTTGACGCAGTTCCGGTGTGTGCGGGCTCGGTGCCCGCAGCGCGAACAGGGTCGCCTGTGTTTGCCGGTGCGGTGCCCGTTGTGCCAGCAACGGTGCCCGTTGTGGGTTTTGTCGTGGCTCCGACTGCCACAACTGCGCCTGCCGGACCAGCGGGTTTTGCGGTTCCAGAGACGGTCGTTGGCGTTGCGCCAGGCCGATTCGGAACGGTGCCCGGAGAAAGAACGGTCGGCGCTGGACCTGTTGCTGGACTCGTTGTGGGCTTTGCGACGACAGGAGCCGTGACGCCCACCACCGCAGAAGTTGCGTCCGAAGGATCTTCGGCACCCCGGAGCTGCAAACCAACTTCTCGCACTACAGGCGCTTTTTGACCGGTTGCGGCGTCTTCCGCGTGCCCTGCAACCACGACAGGTCCTGCGGCGGCAGAAAGATCAGGCAAAAAAGCCTGGACGACGGGTGGTGCGACAACTGGTGTGGTTGTAGTCGGAACGGCTACAGGGTCGGGCTTGGCGACGACCTGCGGTTGCGTTTTGCGAACCGCGACGACGACGATGAGCACGATCAGCACAACGACCACCACACCGCCGGCGAGCAAAACCGGAAGCGACGATTTTTCTTTCGGAACTTGCATCGGCGGCGGCGTTTTTTCAAACAGCGGCGGCGGAGCGGCCAACGCTGGGATGGGAAGAGACGCAGGGCGTACCCCAAACGCGGCACGGGCGGGCAGTTTCGGTTTCGCCTCGGGCGGTTTTACGTCCGCCGGTTTGGGGTCGATGGGCGCAGCAGAAACCGGCGCGACGACGGGTGATGCGGGCGGCGGCGGCGGCGCAACGACTCTCCCCGAGGGCGGACTCGCGCGCCCCATCAGATTTTCGGGAACAGCGTCGCCTGGTGCCATCGCACCACTTTTTGGACTCACGGCACGGACAAAATCGAGGGTTGTTTCGTATCGATCCTCTCGACGGCGGGCCATGCCACGGTGGATCGCGGCGACGACATGCGGCGGCAACTCGGGCATAAACTTGCCCAACGGACGTGGATTCTCGTTGAGCACGCGCGTCGAGATTTCTTCGGGAGTGCCCTCCTCGAAAGGCGTTTTGCCAGACAACACCCGATAGGCGAGTGCAGCCAGCGCCCACTGATCGGCGCGACCATCGACGGCGGCACCTTCCACGAGCAATTCGGGCGCGTGATACACGGTCGGAGGAAATTCACGGCTCGAACCGTGAATCCGACGGAAACAAGCCAGCCCGAAATCGGTGACTTTGGTCGTCTCGATGACACGATCCCCCAGATCGTGCCGCACAAGAAAAATGTTTTCGGGGCGCAGATTGCGATGGACGATGCCGCTGCGGTGGGCGGCATGAAGCGCCGACCCGACCTGAGAAATCACGTCCATCGTCTGTGGAATCGGCAGCGTTTCTTTGTGCTTGAGGCGCTGCGCGAGGCTCTCGCCCTCGAGGAGATCCATCACAAAAAATGGCACGCCGTTTTCGTCGCGGTCAAAATCTGTGATCACCAAAATGTGCGGGTGACGAAGCGTGGCAATGAGGCGAGCCTCGTCTTGGAACCGCTGGTACACCTCTGCACTCGAGGACAACCGTCGATGCAAGACTTTGACCGCATACAAGCCGCCCGACCGCACGTGCCGAGCGACATAGACTGCACCGACGCTCCCGGACCCCAAAAAACGCTCAATGCGATAGGTCTTGGCCAGAACTTCGCCGACGATGTTCTTGTCTCTTCCGCTCATGACAGGTGCCGGCCATCTTACCGCAGAATCCGCAGTTTCGATTTTGGAATCACCCAAACCGGTAAGGCGATCGCAACCGCCGCGTAACAAACTCAAAGTTCTAAGCACGCTGGATCACAAAACAATTCATGTGGGATTTGTTTTGCCTGGCCGGACATTGGGATGTTATGGTCACACCATGGCAAACTCTAATAAGACCGATGGGGGCGAGGGGCGGCGACGGGCAGGGCGGGTGTTGCCGCTTTTGCCCTTGCGCGATTTGGTGGTGTTTCCGGGTATGGTCGTGCCGCTTTCCGTGGGGCGAGAAAAGTCGATTCAAGCCCTGGAACAGGCGATGACCAAAGACAAGCAAGTCGTGATTTGTACGCAAAAGAGGGCGCGGACCCAAGACCCGGATGCAACAGACATTTTTTCCGTCGGGACGCTGGGCGATGTGCTCCAGCTTTTGCGGCTGGCGGATGGGACGGTCAAGGTGCTTCTCGACGGGAAGAAACGGGTGCGGGTGCGCCGTTTCGTGGGCGGGGAAGCCTTTTTGGCGGCAGAAGTCGAGGAAGTGGTCGAGCCGGAAGAGATCGGTCCCGACGTGACCGTGCAGATGGAAAAAGTGCAGGATGCGTTCGCTCAATATGTCAAGTTGAGTCGGAGAATCCCGCAGGAACTCGTTGGCTCGACGGGGACGATTGAAGATCCGGGTCGGCTCGCGGACACGGTGATTCCGGCGCTCCAGCTCAAGTTGCCGGACAAGCAAATGCTGCTGGAAATCGAATCGCCGCTCGCGAGGTTGACCAAGCTGCTCGAGCTGTTGTCCACAGAACTCGAAATGTTGCAGGTCGAGAAAAAGATCCGCAGCCGAGTGAAACGGCAAATGAATCGCTCGCAAAAGGACATGTACCTCAACGAGCAAATGCAGGCGATTCAAAAAGAGCTGGGCGAGCGCGACGAATTCAAAAACGAGCTGACGGAAATCGAAGAAAAAATTCGACAGAAAAAGATGTCGCGCGAGGCGGTGGTGAAGCTGAAAAAAGAGCTTCGCAAGCTCAAGATGATGAGCCCGATGAGCGCGGAAGCGACGGTGGTGCGAAATTACATCGACTGGGTGTTGTCGCTGCCGTGGGACGAACGGACGCAGGACAAACTGAACATCAAAGAGGCCGAGCACATTCTGGAGGAAGACCACTACGGTCTGCACAAAATCAAAGAGCGCATCGTCGAGTATTTGGCGGTTCAGGCGCTGGTGAAAAAACTGAAAGGGCCGATTTTGTGTTTGGTGGGGCCTCCAGGCGTGGGGAAAACGTCGCTTGCGAAGTCGATTGCGCGGGCGACGGGGCGGCGGTTTGTGCGTCTCTCGCTCGGCGGCGTGCGCGACGAAGCCGAGATCCGTGGTCACAGGCGCACCTACATCGGTGCCATGCCCGGAAAAATCATCCAAAGTTTGAAAAAAGCTGGCAGCAACAATCCGGTGATGCTGCTCGACGAAGTGGACAAAATGTCCACGGATTTTCGCGGCGATCCATCGGCAGCGCTCCTGGAAGTGCTGGACCCGGAACAGAACCAGGCGTTTGTGGATCACTATCTGGACCTCGATTACGACTTGTCCGACGTGATGTTTATTGCGACGGCAAACAACCTGCATTCCATTCCGCTGCCGCTGCAAGATCGCATGGAAATCATTCATCTTCCGGGCTACACGGAATGGGAAAAGCTCGCGATTGCCCGTCAGTATTTGATTCCCAAAGAAAGCGAGATGAACGGCATCCAGAAAGTGCGGCTCCACGTTTCGGCGGACACGCTGCGCGCCGTGATTCACCACTACACGAAGGAAGCGGGCGTCCGCAGCCTCGAGCGCGAACTTTCGACCATTTGTCGGAAAATCGCCCGAGAGGTGGTGCAGAAGTTGGCCGCCGGACGCACACCCGAAAGTTTGCGTTTCCAGATTTCGCAGGGGAACTTGCAGAAGTATCTGGGTGTGCCGCGTTACCGATCTGGGCGCGTTGAGGAACGCGACGAAGTGGGTTTGTCGAACGGTTTGGCCGTGACGATGTTCGGCGGCGAGCTGCTCGCGACGGAAGTCAGCGTGGTGCCGGGCAAAGGAAAATTGGTGCTGACGGGCAAATTGGGCGAGGTCATGCAGGAATCTGCCCAAGCCGCCATGAGCTACGTTCGCTCACGGGCGGATGCGCTGGGGCTCGAACGAGATTTCTACCAAAAGGTCGATGTCCACGTGCATTTTCCCGAGGGAGCCGTGCCAAAAGACGGGCCGTCGGCAGGCATCACGATGGTGACAAGCCTTGTGTCTGCGCTTTTGCGTGTGCCGGTTCGGCGAGATGTGGCGATGACGGGCGAGGTGACGCTGCGGGGCCGCGTTCTTCCGATCGGTGGTGTCAAAGACAAGATTTTGGCCGCGCATCGAGCCGGAATTTTCACCTGCATCATTCCGAGTGAAAACCAGAAAGACCTGAAGGAAATCCCGCCGAAAGTGTTGCGGTCGGTGACAGTGATTCCCGTCGAACACATGGACGAAGTTTTGCGGAACGCGCTTTTGCTGACCGATCCAAACAAGTTTTTGTCGCAGCCTTCTCAAGCCGTGGATTGGCGCACCTCACCTGCGACAGAAAACGTCCAGTAGTTTCTTCCTACCTGTATTCCAAACCACTTTTCCAAACCACATTCCCCAGCGCGATCGTTTCTCGACGGGGAACGTGTCGGCGTGCGGCTTCAGTCTTCAGACGACAGGGTGTAAGCGATCTCTTGAAAACTCGGTTTGTTGACGGGTTTGGAAAGCTCGGCGCGAATCGTGACCTTGCCGGGCTCGGTCGGGAGTTTTTCGGCAGGAATGACGAACAGGAGCACGCGCGACCCGACGGACAACACCCGTGCATCGCGGATCTGTTCAAAGGAAACCTTGTTGTTCTGGCTGACGGTCAGTTTCACCGTGTGAGGCTTCGGCGAACCTTTCGTCTTGCCCGAGAGAGCAACCGTCACCTTGCACAGGATGTCGGTGCCTTCTCCGGCAATGTGGCTGGGACGCAGCGGTCTGTAACCTGCATCGTTGTCCAGCTCGCCGCATTCCATCGTGCGAAAATCATAGGGTGCCGGCGGCAAGTCGCCCTCTTGAGCGGAAGCGCCGAAACCGGAACAGACAAGCCAGCCAGCAGCCAGCATCGCGAACCCCTTACGCATCGATATTCTCTCTCCCTTCTTTGCTAAGAAACGGGCCATTTAACACGACTTCTCACGACAGCGCGACCAGATATCTCATGTTCCGGTCTCTTGGCTGCTCGGGAGGTTATGGGAGTCCGAGGTGTACGCCGTGCGCAGATCTGGCCTGGCGGCGCTGTTGCGCTTCTTTGATGAGGGGCTCAAACTCGTCCGGCCCGAGTCTGCCTCGCAGCGTCGCAATTTGTCGGTCGACGAGATCCGCCGCGCCGTCCATTTGCCGACACCGAAACTCCGCCGCGCTTTGAACAAGCAGGTCGTAGCCCTCACAAACTTCAACACCCGACATGAGCGCACCTGCAACCACAGAAACCACCAACAAGCTGTATGCGGCGCTCGCATGCCGTTTGGTCAGCCACGAGACGTTTTTTCGCAGCTCGATCGTGTCCGACAACGACAAACCACCATCCTGCGCAGCCAGACACAGCACCCGAAACAACCGTCCGACGGTTCCGACGTTGGGCTCGATCGGTCCAAAATCCCCGTGCGCAAGCTCTGCGAGCCTGGTTTGCCCTTCTTCGCGACGGTCGCCGAGAAGCAGCCCGGCGAGCAACAACCGAAAGAAGCGGTTTTCTGGACCATTGTGGGCACTTTCAGCGATCGCCTTTTGCAAATGTGCTTCTGCCAAGTCGCTGCGACCCACGCCTACTTCGATCGCCGACAAAAACAGATCGGCGATGAACAGAAGACCTGGAGGCCATTCCGTCCTCGCATGCGCTTCCTCGAGCTGGTTGCGCGCCGCGCCGACATCGGACATGCGCAAAAGACCTTCGGCAAAAGCGATCGTGGCGCAGGCCAGCGACGTGTTTGACCATTCGGGAGTCTCGACTTGCTCGACGCCAAGTACGGCACCAAGGGATTGCGTCAGCCCCGAAATTTCGTCGAAAAGAGGCGGCGTTTTCCAGCATGCGCGATAAAGACTTGCCGCGAGCCACATCCGTTTTTCTTCCAGGCAGCGAATCGGGCGATCCAGCGTCAGCAGCGAATCGGCGGCGTGGGTGTCACCTCGACTCAGCGCCGAAAAAGCGAGCAGAGGACGCACACATTCATCGGCAAGTTCGTCGTCGCCGAAAGTCTGATTTCGCTGTGAGCGAAAAAACACCTCGGTTAACCCCAAGGCTTGGCACTCGTCAGCAAGCCTCCGCTTCCTCTGGGCAGATGGAGGCGTACCGCACACGGTTTTCCCGACGAGTTTCGCAGCCGGTTGAGACGACATTGTCCGCTCCAAAGTGAAGCCAAAGCAAAGCCAAAGCAAAGCCAAATCAATGGAAGACGCCTACTATCGCCGGAAGTGTAGGCAGGAGCAAGACGACTAGGGAGTTGCCAACTAGGAGCCCGTATTTCTGCGTAGCCTTGTGTATTTTGGGTGGGATACGTTTTCGACGGGGATGCTTGGTTTGCGCTGTGGGATGAGGGACGCGAGTGGACAGATGAGTACGTCCGCTTGGTACATATTTGGTACATATTTGGTACAGGCTTCTGTGTCTTGTGTCTGTCTTCTGTGTCTCTTCTTTTCCGTTTGTGTGTAAAGAGTAGGAAAACACCGTCCGAAGCATCCGAAATGGCCTATCAGCGACGATGAATCTTCGGACGCTAGGTGTTTTTTCTACCGTCCGATAGCGTCCGAAGCATCCCGAAACGGGCCAACACCCCGAAACCCAGCCAACAGGTCATGTTGTGCGGAGCAGGCCGCGAGGGTCTCGGGGGCCTTGTACGGCCAAACGGCCAAACGGCCAAACGGCCAAGCTGGCAGTGCTTGGCCGTGGCTTGGCCGGTGCGCGGCAAGAAGGGCGTGTTCGGTTTGGGCGGTTGTGGAATGCGGACGCCCTTGCGTGCTGGGGGCTTGTTGGGTGCCGTGCAGTCGGGGAGGCTTGGGAAGCTGCCGGTTGCGGACGCCCGGGCGTCTTAGGGGGTTTTTCCCCTCACACAACACCGCTCTCCCTGCTGTTCCGAAAACCCCAATAAAAATCCGCCTGTTGACGCCAGCGGTAGAACGAGAGCTTGCCTTGTGGGAACCGTCGCGGTAAGGACGGCGGATGATTGACCCAGCCCTAGAAGCAGAGCTGTCTTCAAAGTCCATCGCTGAACTCGAAACCGATGTGATCATGGTCGTCTGGCACTACTTCAAAGAGAAGCTCTACGGTCAACCCAAGCATGTGATCCGTCGTCTTGACCAAATGAGTTGCATCCTCACCCGCATGCGCAAGGAGTGTGAACAGGGAGCATTGCCACCTGGTGACATGGAAGAGAAGCGCACAGCGCACGCGGCTCGAGAGCTTGGCTGGTTGCTCATTTGGCGCGCAAACCTCATTGGGCAGGGCAGAGGAAACACACTGATCCTAGACTCACAGACGAAGAAGCCGTCTCGGTACAAAGACCAACCCGTCACAATCCTTGATTGGGTGAGGCAGTTTTTGGATCCGAACGCTCACCCGATCCGCGAAGAGTTGCTCAAGCAGAGTGATCTGGCGCACATTCTGCAATGGAAAGTGGATTTGCTCAGTGCCTTCCAGGAAGCACGAAAGCTCTTCAATGCGTACAAGCTCCGAAAGAGCGACAGAGATTCGGCGCGCACCCATGACAGAAAGCGACTCGGTACACAGGAAGCGCGCAGGCTCATCACAGAGACGATGCGGGTGGTGTGGCGATGCCGTACGCGCCCACTCCCCACAGACATCGAAAATGAAGCCCACCAAGCCCTTGCCTGTGTGCTGGATAAATCACAGAGTCCTCTTGAAGCCGCGATACCGTTGGTCCAGAGGCTTGCCAGAGACAAGCTTGTGACGACAATCGCTGCCGATACTGTGAGGCAAGCAGCCGAGTACAAACGCAACAAACCGCCGATGTCAAACGGCCTGAGCGTGAAGATAGGCGAAAAGATCATTCGCTCCTCAGACGGAGTGAGCGGTGCCATCGCAAAAGCACAGATGGCGCATCTGCGTTGGAGGAACTCACAGCCTGGTTCGCATCGCAAAAAACGATCCGCAAAAACACCCGTTTGAGCCGATCGAATTTTGCAAAGTGCCCTCTAGCTTGAGGGCATGAGCGTCTCCAAGGACCGAACCACAAACAACCTTCCAACCTTTCACTTTCACCGCGTGCGTGCTGCTCTCGCACTGAGAGCATCGAGCATTGAGGCCATTTCCCGCGCTGCCGATGTGACCAGTCGTCATGTCTGGTTTGTGGTAGCGCGACAGCGCCGACCATCTGCTCGCCTACTGCAATGTATCCGCTCTGCGCTTGGTGAATCCGGCTGGTTATTTGCTACCGGCCAGACCGACACCTTGCGCGATGAGGGGGGCAGCGATGTTGGTTAAGCCTTCTGTGCGGTCTGAACATCCTGCGTTTGATGTGCGTGGGTTGTTTTCGGTGTTTGCGGACGCTGCGGTGAAACTGTTTTGGGGGCTTTGGGAAACGGCGCAGCAAACAGTCTGTGAAATGGCCTATCAGGGGGCCAAGCGTGCGCTCGCGGAATCGGATGCGCAGCGATGGGATGAGCATTGGATGGATTCGACGAACGCCGCGAAAATGCTCGGTTTTCCGTCGAGACAGGCATTGCAGAAAGCCATGGATCGGAATCCTGATTTGGCTGCGATTGCAAGCCGAACAGGGAAGCGTTTGCGCTTTCGTCGGACGGACGTGGAAGCGTTCATGGCCCAACACAGCCGACAGACGAAAGGGGGCCAAGGATGATCCCCAAAAACGAAAACGCCCGACGTTTTCCGCGTCGAGCGTTCTCAAGGAGTGCCCCCTATGACCAAGAGGCGAGCGGAACCGTACAAACAACGCCCGAGCAAGTCAAGAGGGACCTTTGCGAGCCTGAACGTGTGCTTGCAGCGTTTGGGATGCTCGACGGGGCACAGCGGCAAGCGCGCGGCTACATGATTCGGTGCCCTTGGCAGGACGAACGCACGCCCTCCTGTTCGGTGCGGACGGGGCATGACGGTACGATCGCCGTGCATTGTTTCGGATGCGGGCAAGGCGGTGATGTGCTGTCGTTCATTGCTGCGGTTTGTGGGCTCGACATCCGGCGTGATTTTGCGCAAGTGCTGAAAGTGGCCGGGGAACAAACGGGGCATGCAGTGAGGACGGATCGGCGCGCGTGGCCGATGCCCGAGAGCGGACCCCCTCCCCACAATGAGGTGATGAGGCTGTGGGAAGCGTGCAAGCCGGTCACAGAAGATGCCGCGCTGTCGGAGCAACTCCGCAAGCGTTCCCTTTGGCCGGAAGGTGTGGCCTCAATTGATCTTGCGCGTGCGTTGCCGGATTCGTGCGCAGCGTGGCCGAAGTGGGCCCAATGTGGCCAACAGACATGGCGGGAATCGGGGCACAGACTGCTTTTCCCATTGTGGAATGCGAAAGGCGAACACCGTTCGTTGCATGCCCGTCTCGTCCAGAAAACAGAGGGACCGGGCAAGACAGCAAAGGGGCTGTTTCCGTCGGGGTACAGCGCGAAAGGGTTGTTTTTGGCGGACTCCTTTGCGCGATTCCTGCTCACAAGCGGAATCCCCCCATGGTGGCGATGGGAGGAACCGCCCAGCATCATCGTGACCGAAGGTGCCCCAGACTTCCTGACCGTGGCATCGCATTTTGGAGAATGGGAGTGTGTCCCGGCTGTGCTGGGCGTGCTGTCTGGCTCATGGTCAGATGATTTGGCAAAGCAGATCCCGGATGGATGCCGGGTTGTGGTGAGAGTCCACAGAGACGAAGCGGGGAAAAAGTACCGAGACACGATCTGTCGCTCTCTGTCTGGGCGCTGTCGCGTGTTCGCGGAAGCTGGGGAGGTGGCCCATGTCTAAGACCGCCAAGACTCCCAAGCCCCCCGATTTGAACGACGAGAAACGTGAGCAGGGCAGCTCGTTTAACCCTATGGGAGACAAACTTGTGGAAATTCAGCCACACCCCGTACCGAGGGACCAACCCCCAACCAAAGGAGCGCGCCGTATGGAAGACATCATGCCCGAACGCATCAACTGGCTGTGGCCGGGCTACCTGGCCGCAGGAAAACTGTCTCTGCTCATCGGCGACCCCGGCATAGGAAAGAGCACGCTGACGCACGAAATCGTCGCAAGGTTCAGCCGTGGTGAGCCGCTGCCAGGAACCACAACCACTTTTTCGCCGCTCAACTGTGGCCTGTGTTGTCGTGAAGATGATCCGGCGGATACCATCCGCCCCCGGCTTGATGCTGCGAGGGCGGACGTTTCTCTCGTCTTTGTGCTTGATGACGTACAGACGTTGCCAAATGACTTGGTACAGCTAGAAGCGAACATTCGTCAGCACGCGCTCAAATTGGTTGTCATCGATCCGATCGTGGCGTTTCTGTCCGGCAAACACGACTCCTACCGAGATCAAGACGTGCGGCTCGCACTGACTCCGCTTGTGGAAGTGGCGCAGCGAACAGGCTGCGCAGTGCTGGCGGTCATGCACCTAAACAAGAGGCAAGGCGTGTCGGCCCTGTATCGCGCCGGTGGTTCGATCGGCTTTGTCGGCTTGGCACGCACGGCGATGATGTTGGCCAAAGATCGCGACGACCCCGAGCGCCGGGTCTTGGCTCAGCTCAAAAACAACCTGGCAAAAGAGCGCACGGCGCACTGGCTGCGGCTCGTGACAGCGCCCGGACACGAAGTGGCGGCGATTGAGTGGGGGGAACAATGCGACCTGAGCGCCGA
>Ga0268298_10000796_pt1 | contig 39418 bp, 46 predicted proteins | sample WWTPWeurt_MetaG_FD_194462 | JGI IMG/M metagenome (GOLD analysis project Ga0268298, IMG submission 194462) | Activated sludge microbial communities from WWTP in Nijmegen, Gelderland, Netherland - WWTP Weurt | ecosystem: Engineered > WWTP > Aerobic digester > Activated sludge | place...
GTACGAGCTACACCCCTGACGTATACCACCAAGCGAAAGCTTACGCCACTTCCCCGCTCTCGGTGTACGTGCCCTCTGCGGCGGCCGCGTTCAGCATGAGACGCCGCAAAAGCACCGCCTGCGCCGCCGGCACCTCTGCATCGAGCCCGCCCCACGCCGCAAGGACCGGCTCCTCGATCGCGCGCGAGTATGAAAAGGTAAGCGGCCAGGGGTGAGGCGCGAGGTGCGCCATGGCCTGAAGGTGTACGGTCGCCTGGAGCGGCGTTTGACCGCCCGAGAGGAACACCACACCCGCGACCGCCGCGGGTACCATCTCATGGAGCACGCTCATGGTCGCGTGTGCCACGGCATGCGCATCGAGCGGTAGGCCGGCGTCTTTGCCCGGGAGAGCCATGCTCGTTTTCAGGATGAGCCCGGGGAGCGAAACGCGGTGCGCCTCAAGGAGCTCGAAGAGCGTGTTCAGGGTGCGGTGCAGCACCTCCGCGGACCGTTCGAGTGTGTGGGTACCGTCGTAAAGCACCTCGGGCTCCACCATGGGTACCAAACCGGCCGCCTGTACCGCTGCCGCGTAGCGTGCGAGCACCTCCGCGTTCGCCCTGAGCGCGGTGTCCGTGGGAAGCTCGGTGCCGATACGGACCACGGCACGCCACTTGGTGAAGCGTGCCCCCATCGCGGCATACTCGCGCAGCCGCTCGTCGAGCGTATCGAGCCCGCGGCTCACCTCCTCGTCGGGAAAGTTCACGAGCGGCTCGAGGCCGAGGTCCACCTTGATACCCGGCAGTATGCCCCGGGTCGTAAGGAGATCGGCAAACGGTACGCCTGTGTCGGAACGCTGGCGAATGGTCTCGTCGTGGAGGATCACGCCGCCGAGGTGCGCTTCGATACCCGGCGCGGTGAAGAGCAGGTTGCGGTAACGGCGGTCATTCTCCGGCGTGCGCTCCACCCCGATGGGGGCGAACCGTTTCTCCATCGTGCTCTCGCTCTCGTCCGCGGCGAGGATGCCCTTGCCCGGTGCTACGAGTGCCCGTGCGATGTCGCGAAGAGGTGTTTCACTTTGCATACCCACACAGTGTACCGCGTCACACACACCTTGAGCAACCGCTCGGCCGCGCCACTTGTATGCTATGCTGCATACAATGAGTTTGGTGAGCAACAAAAAGGCGCGTTTCAACTACGAGGTGCTCGAAACCTTCGATGCGGGGGTGGAGCTTTTCGGGTACGAGGTGAAAAGCCTTCGGTTGGGGCGCGGCAAGCTGGAGGGCGCGCACGTCGTGGTGCGCGGCGACGAAGCGTACCTCGTGGGCGCTTCCATAGCCCCCTTTCAGCCGAGCAACACGCCGAAAGAGTACGATCCGGAACGCCCCCGCCGCTTGCTCCTCACCCGGAGCGAGCTCAAAGCACTGATCGGCATCGAGGCTTCGAAAGGTTTGACACTAGTGCCGCTTTCATTGTATAATAAGGAAAGATACATCAAGCTGTCGTTCGCTTCCGTGCGCGGAAAAAAGAAGTACGACAAGCGCGAAGACATCAAAAAGCGCGAGTCGGATCGCGAAATGGGGCGAGTCCTCAAACAGCAGAAGATCTGAAGAGTGTGAATTTTTAAAGCACACTTGTTCTCTCAATCCTACGTGACGGAGGAAGGCGATGAGACAGGCGTTATGGTTTGTTGATTCAAATCCAAGTATCTATGAGGTGCGGGAAAAGCAGCACTCAAGATTGCTTGATGAGGATGTCGAGATTGTGCCATGGAAAGGAGGCTTCCGGCACCGTCTCAATTTCGAACACCGATTTCCACATCTGTGGAGCACTCGCGCCACTCCTGCCTTCGTAGAGGAAGTGTCACGACGTCTTGGTGGAGCAACCGGACCAATCGGTGTCGACCACCTTCCATTCTTTGTACACACAGGACCGTGTGGTGATGAAGAAATCGGAGAAACTCAGGTTTGGTTACCCGACTCACGTGAGCTTGCCACGTGGAGCATTTGGAGTAACGCGAGAGAGACCGGTACGGTAATCGGACTGCAAGACGTGCCGCCGGGAAGTCACATTGTTGACACTGATGCACGGCAACTCATTGAGTACGTCTATGGCCCGGTCTGTGTCGATCGAGACAGTGACACCTTTCTTGGCGATTGGCTTGCCGGATCCAAATACCACGCCGAAAAAGCCCGCGTGATCCTGACAAAATCCCCACGTAAGTATGAGGGCGATCCTGGCGCTGCGCTGCGGACATATCTGAAAGATGCACGAATTTCCGACATGGAGAGTTATGTGCGTGTAGCGCTCGAGTTCTTTGCTGATACATCGGAGGCTCTTGATTTCGTGTGTGGCATGTGGAATATTTCCAATGAGCACCCGGAATTCAAGGAAATCTTGCAGGGGATGGTGGCCAAGCTTTAAGCTGCGTGTGCCATCTTCTGTCTTTGGGCCGTCCGAGGACGGCCACCCCCTACAGCACACATGCGGCATGCTTGCTGTAGGAGGTCCATACGCCACGCCTAGGGATGGGTATGCGCATAGGGACAACTGGTAACCGTAAGGATAGGGCGATTCGTACAACCAACTGCGTCGAGCCGCTATATCTGTGACCTCGAATGTAGCCGAAGGATTCGGGCGTCAAAAAGGAAATCTTTGATATACTGAGCGAAGTAGTCGAGCGCGTAGTACGAGTTGCGTATGGACTTATCCGAAGCGCATTGGGACCCTGAACCCCATATGCACACGCTTCCCCCATACGGTCCCCGGAAACCGTTGAATGCTTTCAATGGTTTCCGGGGATGACCGGCTTAGACAGCGGGATCGTTCTTTGAGATGTGCAGGTCGACGACCAGGACGTCGTAAATACTTGGAAACCAATACGTGCAAACAAAACTGCACGGGCGATCCTTTCACCTTTCCAGATGAAGGACCTCGCTCTCGCGTACGCCTAACACATAGTTAGCCGTTCGTCGTCGGTGTTGGTTGACGTCGATATGCCGACACCGGCGTAATACCATTCGACTGTGCGTGCTGCGGTTCGCATCACCGCCGCGCGCGAGACCAAGCATGCTAGGAAGTGCGGATTTCGTTCGCTTTGCCCCGCCCTTCCGAAACCCCGAAGCGAGCTACGCCTGTAGAGCATCCAAAGAATTCTCGTTGGACGGGGGTTCGATTCCCCCCATCTCCACATCCTGTGAATCTCTGGTAGAGATTTGCTCAAATAGCCCGATAAGCATTGGCTTTTGAGCGGTTCCAAAGCCATCCTTGTGATGGAACGCCAGTTTTTCCGCAAAGACTAATCCCAGGATTAGTCTTTTTGCGTTTATATCTCCGTTTTCCCATATACCCATTGGGTCTTTTAGGAATTCCATGACCACCTCAAGGGCGGTTTCAAAGCTTGTCGCGGACACACCCATTGATCGGAGTTGTTCCTGAATAAGCTCTCCTTCCTTCTTCGTTTTTACGATCTGCTCCTCGTACACCCGCACAATGGCTTCGTCCACCGAGCGCACGATACGCCCTGAGAGCACGTCGATTTGTCTTCTGGTCTCGCTCAACTTCCTCTCGAGTTCGGCTCTACGCGCATCTATGGTCTGTATTCTCCTATTCCACGCCTCCACCACTATGGCTCGTGTAAGTTCTATCAGCTCCGGTCTTGGAATTGCTGAGGCGAGTAATTTCTTAAATTCGCCGTCAACGAAATCTCCGCTTACGCTCTTATTGAACCGTACACATGACGGCGTGTTGCATCGATAGAAACGGTACATCTTAGTCCTTCCTCGACTCCAGCTCCCTGTGTAAGGACGTCCGCAGTGAAAGCATGAGATGTTGCCTCTCAGCACGAAATCCAACCTGTCACTCACACGCGTGCGCACCTTGTATTTACCGTCCAGCTTTGCCTGTACTTTCTCGAAGACCTCCAAGTTTACGAGTGCCTCGTGCTGACCTTTTCGTCGCGATACCTCCCACTCTTCACGCTCTACGTAGCCCGCATAAACCACCCGCCGCAGAATTCTCCTCACACCCTCAACGTATACGGGTCGCCCGTTGCCGTAACCAGCTTCACGCAAGAAGCGCATTACGTCGCTAAGAGTCATGAATCGTTCGGAGGCAAATCCTTCGAAGGCTTCTCTGATGAGGGTCGCCTGCGGTTCAACAGGCTTTAGGATCTTCCCGTGAGCCGGTTCATTTTCTTGTTTGTAGCCCGGTGGAGGATAGAAGGGCCAATACCCCTTTTCAAGACGCGCCTTTTGTTTCTGGATGACCTGTCTTCTGTTGCTCTTGCGATGATACTGGTTTTGCGCGGCCATGATCGTTTCCACCAGCTCGCCCTCGGGAGTATCCTCGAACGTAAAGTTTGGGCACTCTATCTTCGTATCTCGCTTATCAAACTCCTGTCGCAACCTGATGTGTGCGGCAACGTCACGTGCGAAGCGACTTAGGTCGTCAAAGATGACGATGTAGTTTCTGTGCGGATGTTTGTCTATGTAGTGCAAAAGGTCGACCATTCCTTGCCGCTTCAGGAAATCACCTCCACCGCTAAACGTGTCGGTAAAAACTTCATCTACCGAGTACCCCTTCGACTTCGCGTACTCGCGACATCGATGTTCCTGACTATCGAGACCATGCCCTTCCTTAGCCTGGCGATCTGAGGATACGCGGCAGTAAATCAGCGCGGTTGTCGATTCTGGATTTCTTTTGGTGCGTGTGGCTCCCATGGCTGTTTCGTAACGACAAACATGCCGTTTTCAAGTCCATAGTCCAGCGTTCTTTCCACAAAGGCATACAGAAGCTCCCTGATTTTCTCTATTTCGTTATCAGGCAAGTTCAAATTCCCTATGTGTTTTTTGCATTCTTCGATAGTGAGCATTGCTCCTGCTTCTGCTGGACAGGTACAGCCACTCGACCTGCCCAACAGAAGAAGGGGCAATGTGGCTGTAGAAACGCGAAAGCCCCCAGATCTGCATGACCAATTACGGTCTGCATGATCTGGAGGCTTCTCGCTCAGCTTGGATTGCTCCTTAGCTAATCGATACCAACGGTTGGCTGTGCCGACAAAAGCTCCGTTTAGAAGCGGCCCTCTCCCGCGTAGTCATCCATAGGGCGTGAAGTACCAGGTATCAAGCGTCTGGTTACGCCGGGCATGTGCCCATCGGCTTTTTAGATATCGATTCTTGGGGTATTCAGTTGTTTCCTTCTTTACTCTACACCTCGCAATACTCTCTGCAACTGCGTGCATGCCGCGAAACTATGGAGGTAGGCTCAGTGCGGCCGTCTTTTCACGGCAGAAATGGCTTAACTGCGTTGAGGGGTAGGAACAAAATGTAGGCAGGTGCTGTGGATAGCTTGATTCTCCTTGTCAGTTTGTTCGTCGTTGTGTCTTTAGCCACAACTCCCACTTCTCGCCCAGGCTCTCCTCAAGCTCATTCCAGCGATCCCGTTGTTCGGCAGAGTCCGTCGCTGGCTGTTCAAGCTGTTCACACAGCGTCACTATCTGCCCAATGAGTGACGGGGTGCTTGGGACCGTCTCGGCTTTCGCCTTGCGACAGAGCTCCTTGCTCTCTGGCTTCAAATTTGCCCTTATCTTTGCCAATACTGGCTCAGGCGCTGTCATGCTCGTACTGGACGTCGAACTCGCGACACGTGGCGAAACAGGCGCCAAAGCGGCTTCCTCCTTCACTGTGTCAGATGCCTGCCCTTCTGGCACATCGGTCTTCTGCATCGAAACTGTGGCAATAGTGCCTCCTGCCACAGCCACCAGGCCGAGCAGGATTATTGCCACCAAGGGGACGAATCCCCGGTGCGTGTGTGTTCCCATATGGTCTCGCGTAGGCTTTTAATGGCTCTGTGAGACACCCGCCTGACACCGCGACGACCCCCTGATTTGATTCGTTGTGATTCGGTGCAAGCGTCTGGACCGATACCGTCCTGACCCCCGTTTTTAATTCGGCCTGAATCGGCCTGAAAGGATACAGAAGCGGCCCCACAGAACTGGCGATGACACCCTTTCGGGCATCACCCGGGCCCTTTCGGGACACCGACCTACGCGAGTAGAGCCAGCCTATGAGGCCGCTTCTGCTCGCGTAGGATTTATGTGGCCATGCCAGGTTGCCCTGGTTTAGGCTTTGTCGTCACAAGGTGTGACAGGTATATTCTACCGTTTTAGATGACGAACATCTACCGAGCACTCTTTTGATGCTCGTTGATATGTTTTTTGATGCTGAGCCCGATGACCCGACCAAGCTGGACTGGGACAGCATTTCCTATGTGCCTTGCCGTCTTAACCATCGAAATATTCTCTGGCTCTTCGAATTCGTAGTATTCAGGGAAACTTTGTAGGAGGGCTGCTTCTCGAAGAGAGATGGCTCTGTTCTGTGTTGGGTGTCCGTAGCGCCCCCCACCCAATGTAGTGCAGTGGGTAGTAATCGTAGGAGATGGATCGCTCCAGCGCATTCTTCCGTAGACTGTCGACATGTACCCCTTCCCGGAATCTCGAGTGTAACAATCAGGTATCAGGTCCTTGCTCCAACTTTTTGCGCTTCCCCCATTCTTCGGGGTAGCAACGATTCTCTTACGGTTGGTCTCACTTAATTTGCTCGACCAGTGAAGCGGATCTGCAGAATGCTTTTGTCCATCCTTGATCGAAGGAAGGTGCCCAATAGCCTTCTTGACCGTAACTGCATTTTTCTCGTCGTGTGTCTCTGGAATTAGGGAAATGTCACCGAGCTTTGAGGCGAGGAGGACGAGACGTCGTCGTTTTTGCGGCACGCCGTATTTAGACACATCGACCACACGATAGGACACCTTGTATTTCTGAGCCTTAAGTACACGCAAGAATTCAGCGAATACTGGATACTTCTTTGTGTTCGCAAGTTCTGGAACGTTCTCCATTGAGACAACATCCGGTTTCGTCTTCTTTATCAAATCCATGAAGTGGTACAAGGGTTGCCACTTCTTTTTATTTTTCGGCTCGTGCTTTGTCCGATTCATCGTCGAGAAGGGCTGGCAAGGCGCGCATCCAACCAATACTTTCACTGGAGCGTCGGCGTACAACTGCTTTAGTTCCCTCGCTGAAAATTCGGCGATGTCTTTGTATAGAAACTTGGATGGGTTATTCCGCTCGAACGCAAACCTGCAGGACTCGTCATTGTCGACTCCAGCAACGACATCTAACCCTTCCAGCACAAGACCGTGCGTTAACCCTCCTACTCCACAGAATAGGTCGACCACCTTTGCATCACTTTTTTTCGAACGCTTAACGCTCATAGCGTTATTGTAGAGCAATTCGTGGAAAAACTCGAGAGGGGCGGTCGTGGCTTATCCACGATTGAACATGAATAACTTCGGGAAGTGTTCTGGGATTACAAACGTCGGGTACATGAATTGTGTTCCAGCCGCAATCGCGCTTGCGGGCGTTGCAGTGGCAGAAATCATCCAGAGCGTAGGGATCTCCTCGGCACGTGCGGCCGCCAACTCAGGACCACCTATTGCACCTGAGGTGAAGTACCCGTCTGCATCCACACGCCTATCGGCGGTACGGAATCGAAGCAAGACTCGATCGTCATAGTGCGATGCGACCTTCTTTACTACCGCCGCGATTGAGACATCTCTCCACGTGTTCTTCGAACGTGTTTTGATTGCCTTCACAAGCTTGATCGCATCTTCAGTGGTTATTTCCACACCATCCTGCGCAAGATTTTCTACCTCTCTATCAGTTCCTGTCGTCTGATCGAAGTGTTCCCGGATCATACCCATCACCTTGTTGTAAGTGCGCTCCGGCTGTGGCGCGATGATGTAGTTCGGGAATATGTGCATGCGAGGACGAAGCGTGTCTGTCTTGCCAACATCAAGCACTCCTGGGCGGGTAGTGCGAAGATTGTAGGTGTACTCAACAGGGAAAGAACCCGGCAACTGGTCTTTATGCGCCTCAATGAATGCACGCAGGTCTTTATCCGAATCGTGAATATCTCGGAAGCGGTAATACAGGTGGCGTGGAATGAAGAGCCGTGTGTATTCAAGGGTGGCTGTACGATAGCCGTACATACGGGCGTGTTGGTGCATGGTATCGATCTGAGAGACCTTTGAGTCACGAACGTAGTAGGTCACCAGCAGATTTTTTACAGCGATACCCCGTCCAAGGGTATTGCCGCCGATTAGGAAGTTGAAGCCTCTTCCATAGGCAATTCCCTGTCGTTTTACTTTGGTGTTAATCACCAGCAGCTTTCTTGTAGCAAGCTGTCGCTTAATGGTCTCTGCGATTTCGTTAAATGCAGGAGCCTCGTCTCCGAGAGTTGTCTTGAGGTCCTCATATGCCGCCTGGAGTTCGCGCTCTATTTCTGTTTCTCCTGGCTCGAAGAGTGCTTCTGCTACCTCGCTGAGAAAGTTATTTATACGTGTCTCAGCGCATGCTTGTTCATTATTTTTCAAGCTTGGGTGCGAAAGGTGTGCATACCCCTTCGTTGGTAGTCCCTTCTTGATAACAGCAGCACTTGCGGCAACCAAGAAGAAAAGGATTGAACGTCGAAGACCGTCCGGTATTGGTGCGGCCATATTCAAAAGTGCAGCCTTCTCATCTTGGTCAACGATTTCGATAAGATGATGAGGATTCTCTTCTGGTTCTTCGGTATTGAAGAAGTGGTCGCCGCCAATATAGGACCTACCAGGCGGGAGCATCGTGATGAAGGATGGGCGATGCGTTGACTCGGCGCTTTGAAGCAAGACTGCCTGAGGCGTTCCAGTAACGCTTACGTACACATGACGCGGGAGCGCAGCTTTCAAATCATCCTGAATGATCCGATTGATTGTACTTGGTGCCACCGCCACCCTGCTTCGGGATCTACGTGCTGTATTGGTATCCAAAGATGCCTGGTCACCCTCATCGTCGAAGATAATGGATGGGTAGTTCCCTGCTTCAATCTGTGAGAGAAACGATGCAACATTTTGTAGACTGCCTGCCCCTTTCGAGCATACGATTAGAACCCTCCCGTTACCTCTCTCAAGTTGCATCTTTACATTTGCCACCTCGCGACCAAGATCATCGTCTTTGGTGTAGGTCATGACACCGTCGAGGCCACTTGTGAAGTCACCGTGCGTTTGAGTAACAAGGTCATTGATGTTGCTCGTCATGACTACCGAAACCCGGAAGCCATTATCGAATGCAAGGGCGGTGCTCGCGATCATCGCTCGAGTCTTACCGCTCTGAATACGACCATAGACGAGACCAACAGGCGGCGGAGTGGGAGTGCTTGCAGGATCAATCGCCCCGCCTTCAGGGGCTCCATACGCCCTTACGATCGCGCCAACGATATTGGCAGCGTTAGTCTCCGTGTCCTGCTTCTGTTGAACATCCCCTTCAAAATCAAGGGCTTCAAGGGTGGCTTTGAAAAAGCGGCCGTCCGTAATCATGGCTTTAGTATAGACCTGTTGACGGAAGCGCAACAGTACCGTCTTCTTCCCTTTTATTACCTGGTTGTATTACCACTATGTGACCTCTTACGCCGCCACTTCTTTGAGAACGCTTGGTATTCGAGCGTTGCGTATGAGCTCATATGATCGCAACACGTAGCTCTCGAGCTGGTTCCAAATCTCCGACAGGGTGTCCACCGAATACAAAAACGTGACCGTCCGCAAGGGCGGCCGTTTTTGTTCGGTAGAGATGAGCAAGGTGCCTGCGCACCTTGCGCGGGGGAATCGAAGCGCCGCAGTATATTTTTCTCGACCCCCGGAGAGAGAAAAATACGAGGCGCCGTCCAAGAACGCGAGATCTTTTATGAGCCCCGAAGGGCGAAATAAAAGTCCGCGATTCTGGGACGATCCCCCCATCTCCACCAGACGCCAAAACCGAAGCGACCAGCTTCGGTTTTGTTGTGTTCTGGTAAGAAATAGGAGGATCGAAAAGCGGAGACATGCCCCCTGAGCTGTGGGAAGAGCTGCCGAGCTCAAGCACGGCGCCCGCCCCTCAGGAATGATTACCCACTAACCGCTCCTCGCTTCCTCGGCAACTCCGGCATAATGCGTTTCATAAAATCATCGAACAGCGGTACAGTGAAAGCGGTATCCCCATGATTCGGACTGTAGATCATGCCCTTCTTGATAAGTGAGTTTCGTATCGGCGCTGCCGATTGGACATGAATGCCCAAGACTTCGGCGATATCGCCCGACCGATGCGTGTCTGGGCCAAGTTCCGCCATTGCACGTAAGTAATCCTTCTCACGTGGAGTGAGGCGATCATAACGAACACGGAAGAAATTGTTATCGAGATGATCGACCACGATACTCTTCACACCATGAATCACATCAACATCTATGGGCGAAAACTCGGCAGTATCCCAACAGTACGAACCCCATACCTGAATAAAGTAGGGATACCCCTTCGTTACGTGCGCAACCTCCATGAGAGCGCCTTCGGTAAAGGAGGCCCCTTCTTTTTGTGCAGGCTTCTGAAGTGCCTCCCTCGTTTGCCGTTCGGTCAAGGGGCCAACGTTCGGAAAGTCAAACAATCGCTCCGCATATGATTTTGCTCGTCCGGCAAGTCCAACGACCTGTGGCAAACCGGCACCGATGAGGATAAGCGGGAGTTCGCGTTGATTGATCTTGTGAATAGCCACCAAGAGCGCACTGAATTCGGACTCACTGAGGTACTGCACTTCATCTATAATGAGCGCAATCGGTACATCGCGTGACTTGCCCGCCTCGGCAACTGCGATCAAGAGATCCGAAAGGTCCTGTTCAAGGTTGCCGCTATCAGCAACCCCCCGCTCAGGAAGCGCATCATAACCCACCTCAAAGTTGCCATAACGCATCCAAAACGACTGGAGAACACGCAAGGCACGTTTCACCTGTTCTCTTGCCTGCTCAAGACGATCCAAAGAGAGGAGCACCTGCCGAAGTGATGGTGAAAGATATGTTGGAAGACGTTCGCCTTCGGGTGCTTCAACCAGTATCGTCTTGTACCCTTCGCGGTCCGCCATCCGTTCTATCGCGTTGAGTAATACCGTCTTGCCGACCCCTCGAAGACCGACGAAGAGGAAGCTTTTGCCGTAGGTACCGCGTTTCACTCGTGCAAGCGCGACTTGGGCATTTTCAAGCACCTCATCACGTCCCACGAGCGCAGTAGGCATGGTACCCGCACCAGGCCTGAATGGATTACGTACTCTATCCATATCACAAGTATAACAATGTTATTAGGTAAGTCAATAACTTATAGTAATATCTTTATAATTGCATTTCTGCAGGAAATCAAGAACCACGCGGCAAGCCGCGGGGCGTTTGTTTTATACCTAAAACCTGGTAGGTTAGGTGCGGGAACATCACCGTAGGAGGCAATGTGAACATACAAGTTCAAGTGTACGTTAAAACGTTCGTTGCTGGATGCGCTGGACGCTCTCACGCTGCATACAACAACCATCCACCCGGAGTGGTCGCCACTTGGCTGGGATGATTTTTGCGCTCGCATTCTCAAGATGCTCCTTGAGGAGGGGGTGGTGCAAGAAGGAGAAGTGCTTGGGCGCATCGGAAAACACCTCCAAGAACTGGGGCGTTTCTGTTTCACCCAGCACCGACGGCACGGTACCTATCCGGACCACACCATCTCGCCTGAAGCTTTTGCCTATGCTTTAGAGCATGGCGAATTCACGGATACAGAAAAGGCGAGCATCCGCTTTGACCACGGTTATACGGTGGCTACTTTCATACAAAGCTACGGGGTCACGGATGTGCGTGAAAAAATTCTTGCGGCCCTCATGACACCTTCAGCAGGCACGAAGGACGATACACCGTAACATTCCACGACCTAACCCGCGCCACGTGATCGCTTGTACGACCACGTGGCTCTTGCTTTAAGTGCGCCGCGCGAGCGGTAGCGGCAGCATTTCGGTGCACGGGGTGAACGCGCCGGGGCAAATCAGGCTATGAAAGATACACGGGGTGTTTTGCGTAGCAAGGGGTACCGAGCGCCCGTACTACCAAAATCAACGTACCGTTCGGCACACGCCCCTCACCCCAACCTTACAGGTTCCGTACACGTTGTGGGCATAGCGCTCGCTTCGCATCGCACTCTGTCTCACAACGTCTTGCGGAGTGCCCCGACACTCCTCGCCCTCTCCCGTGGGGAGAGGGGGCACAATCCACCGAACCGCGTTGGTTGGGGATAGTGTAAAACAGCCCCGGGGCGCCATTTACCATTCACCCACTTCACCATGAAGCACGAGCTCCGCACGATACTCATTACCGGCGTCGTGGCATCTTTCGCGACAACACTGGTCATAGCCGGCATCATTGGCACCTTCCTCGTGAAGCGGGGCGGCATGGACCTCGTACGGCATCCCTTCGCGATACAGAAGGAAACCTCCTCTGCAACGCCCGTCACCTCCTTCGACGAGAGCGCGGTGGTGGCCGCCGTGAAGCGTGCGAACCCGGCCGTGGTCGCCATCACCATTTCCAAGAACGTTCCCATCTACGAAGAGTACTACGAGCGCGTTCCCTTCCCCTTCCCCGACTTCTTCGGCGGCGGATCGGACTTCCGCGTTCCCCAGTACCGCCAACGCGGCACGCAAAAACAGGATGTGGGGGGCGGCTCGGGTTTCCTCGTGTCGGAGGATGGGTACATTGTCACGAACCGCCACGTGGTTGACGACGAAAGCGCCGAGTACACCGTGTTCACCAACGACGGTACGCAGTACCCAGCCACGGTCGTGGCGCGCGACCCGAGCCTCGACCTCGCCATCATCAAGATCAAGGGGGACGGTTTCCCCCACCTCACGTTCGCCGATTCCGACCACCTCGAGGTGGGACAGACAGCGATAGCCATAGGCAACGCGCTCGCTGAGTTTCGCAACACCGTGTCGGTGGGGGTCATCTCGGGGCTTTCTCGTTCCATCGTCGCATCGGACCGCACCGGGAGTACCGAGGCGCTCGACCAACTCATTCAAACGGACGCGGCCATCAACGGCGGCAACTCGGGCGGCCCGCTCCTCGACCTATCCGGTGAGGTGATCGGCGTGAATGTCGCCGTGGCGAGCGGCGCGGAGAACATCGGCTTTGCCCTCTCCGGGAACAGTGTGCGCAGCGTCGTAGAGTCGGTGCGTGAGCACGGAAAGATCGTGCGCCCCTACCTCGGGGTACGCTACCTACCCATCACCGAGGAGCTGCGTAAGAAGAATGGGATCTCGGTGGACCATGGTGTGTTGGTACTGCGCGGCCAAGACCCCACGGACCTCGCGGTCGTGCCCGGTTCGCCCGCGGACAAGGCCGGTATCGTTGAGAACGACATCATCACGGCAATGGATGGTGTCGAGCTCACCAAAGACACGAGTTTGGCAGCACTCATACGCGCAAAACGCGTCGGGGACACCGTGAATCTCAACGTGCTCTCGAAAGGTGCATCACGTACGGTGAGTGTCACACTCGAAGCTGTACCGGAGTAAACGACGGGCGGTGTTCGTGTAGCACCAACATCGACGTAAGCCACCCCACCCCAGCCCTCCCCTTGAATAAGAGGAGGGGGACAATGCGAGCATTGACACGGCAACACGCCCGTTCTATGGTGGCACGTGGGCAACAAACATCGGAGGACCCTCGTGAACGCTCAAGAGATAGAAGAAGTCGTACTGCTCGCGGTGTCCTGTGTGGTATCGCGCGCGCTCGATATAGTCGAGTACCACGGCATTCCCATCCCCTGTGACCCGGCGTGGACACGCGCCGTACGCACCGCCCTGGAGGCGGGCACGTTGCGGGAAACGTACGTGCTCGGCTTCATCGAGCGAGAGCTCCGCGAGCAAGGTAGGCTACTCTACGAGAACTGCGTGGCGACGGGAGCACCTCCCGAAATGCGCCACCCGTATGAGGCACTTGCGTACGCTTGCTACGCGGGTGAGGTCAGCGCGGCGGAGTCATTCCTCCTCCTCTTTCCTCCACCCCTTACCTTGAAAAAATTCATAGAGTGTCACAACCCGCGCGATCTTCCGCGACGTGTGCTCATGGCAATCTACGAGGAGCACGCGCCCGCGAAACCAGAAGCATAGGGCCCGCACCACACGACCCGCACCTCGCGGGTCTTTTTGCTTTTTAGAAGAGTCCCGTGATCCGAACGTACACCAACTTCAAACATGCGAAGCGAGCACTATGTCCACAACGTGTACGGAACCTGTAAGGTTGGGGTAAGGGGTGTTAACCGGTTAGTTGAGAGTGGCATCACCCGAGCTTCTGCATCGCGGCGGCAAACTCCACGTCGCTTGCCTCTTCACCCTCGAGCACGGGACAGTTCTTGCCCTGCCAGTAGGGTTGCATGCGCATGTTCTTACGGGTGACGCGCTCCGCAGTGTCGCGCTCGCCGCCGATAGCACCGAGGAAAAACTGTACCCCGCCCTCGAATATCTCTTCGCAGCTTCGTACGCTGCCGTCCTCACGCACACAGTGTACACAGAACGTGGCGTGCTCTTCCCCTCCCGCTCGATCTTCGGCCCGCTCAAGGGGCATCCCGCACGCATGACAGTAGGTCATATCAAAAAATTTTTTAAAGCCGTTTACTAAAAACCACTATGGAAACTCTACCTCCCAACGCACACCTCTGCAACCAGAGTTGAGTCTGCAAGTACTTTTGTGTACATGGCTGTTGATACTCATACGCGCGTGAACAGTTAGCCAAGTCACACTCGTTCCGGATACAGTACCGAAAGCGCGCTCACAATCGTGCCCCGGTCTCAAACGGTCACCCTTCCGGGCAATGTCCCTCTGTGCGAGCCACAAGACTCCGTGTCCCTGACCCCCATAATAACCTGTCCCCCAACAAATCAATCTATACTTGTCCCCGTTTCCCTTTTTGCGGCAATCACATGGAACACATGCCAGTGATGCGGATCCCCCAGCGCTGTTGGCTTTTCGTTGTTGACCTCTTCAAACTTTAGAATAACATAGTGTTTGAAGTATTCACGCACTTCGGCTTCGCTGTGGAAATTCATATCAGGCCGTCCCGACCAACTGTCTTCGGGCCCAAAGAACTGTCCCACGAACAAGCCGTGAGGGATGAGTGATTTCTCGATATTCTGCATGACCATATTAATCTGATCCGGCGCACAGAAAGGAAGCGTGAATTGCGCGTTTACAACCGAATAGGTGTTGTGCGGAAAGCGGTAGTCCTCGACCTTGGCAATAATCGCCCCAGGCAAGTGTTTTTTGACGTCGGCGTTACTGTCGATGCTGGTAGTATCAAATCCTTGCGCGTTCAAAAAGCGCGTGTCATTCCCTGCACCACAACCAAGGTCCAATGCTTTGCCGGGTATAGCATGCCCGACCGCTTCAGCAAGAAGTGGTCGGGGGTGTACTGCTTTTGTTTTTTTGTAGTAGTCGTCCCAGTGTGTATTCATGTAGATACAGTTTGCCCCCGGCTATACGCGGGGGCAAAGTATGTGGACAATCGGACGCCTAAGAGGCCTGAACATGTGTTCAGTCGAGGATCAAGATTGCAACAAATCGCTCGGAATCTCCTCTGGCGTCCACCAGGCACAGCTTGATTTCGAACAGCAGTCGGCACTCATATCACCGAAACGTTTGATGTGCATGAGGGGGGTCGGGTTGGGAACGTGGTGTAGGAACTGTCCGAAATGCTCCTGGCAAAATACGGCGTACTCGCGTGTGTGGATGATGTGCGCATGCCATACCTCATCGGCATCCAGCGGTGGAAGCACGTGTAGGTTCCGGTTTGCACTGATGTACACCAGGTAGTCACGGTACTCTGACACGGCCGCGTCGATACGGTCTTCTGTCCAATCAGGGTGGTCGCGCTTGACCCGGTCAATGACAAAGGAAAGGTCGGCGCTCATGAGAAAGACTGCGCGTGCAGCCGGATTGATTGGTACGTTACGAGTCGTGATATGCATTAGCATCTCCTGTCGGGTTGTAGTAAAGATCAGGCCTGTTCTTTCAGGCATTCACAATGAGAATAGGTGTTTGAAATGAGGTAGTCAACTACACTGCACCCCCTTTGACACTGCACCCCCCTTTGCAACCAGCGTTCCAAGGAAAGGCGCCGGGTTACGACACCCTACGCTATGCACGCAGTCGTTCAAGCACAACATATGCTGCTTCTATGTTGTTTCCTTTCTCCAAAGTTTCAAACAACACCTTCTCATCACACCAGCGATATTCGTCATGCTCGTCTGGTGCTAGGGTAACGCACACATCAAGTGGTACTTCTACAGCGTAGACGAACTCGCGAATCTTAACTTCCCCCTTCATCCACTCAAAATCAAAAAGCGGGCCCTCTATCTTGAGAATATCCCGAATATCAATACCACACTCCTCTTGTATCTCACGTGTAAGTGTTCCAACAAAGCTCTCGTCGTCGTGTACTGTACCGGTGACTGTCTGCCAAAAACACCGTCCTTTAGGGTGCGTTTAAGGCACAGAAATGCCATGTCATCCTTGTTTTTTGTATACAAAAAAGCATTTATCCTGAGTGGTAACTTTTTCATGATCGAACCTTGTAGCTCATATATGTCGCCATATTATTACACGTCGTATCAGAGTTGTTCCTCCACCCTGAGGTAATCAAGCAGTACATGTTGTATCTTATACCAAAACCAACGTACCGTTCGGCACACGCCCCTCACCCATGTCCTCTCCCGTGGGGAGAGGGGGCATGAGCCCACCGAACCGTTAGTTGGGGATGGTATTACGGGTGAAAAGGTGTCAGGAACCTTTTCGCTCATAATCACTCCGGAGGGAGACGTGCAAGAGCTTCGCAGTGCCGAAAAGGTTCCTGACACCTTTTTACTTCTTCCCGGAGGCTTGGGCGATGGGGAGCTCCACCAGGAACGTGGCACCCTTCCCTTCACCTTCAGACTCCGCCCAGATGCGCCCGCGGTGCGCGCGAACGATAGTGTACGCAATGAAGAGACCGTGGCCGGTACTGTGCACGTTGACCTTCGACGCGTTGGCGCCACGCCCACCCTCGGTAAAGAGCACCGCGCGATCCGCGAGTGAAAGGCCCACGCCGGTATCCCGCACCGAGAAGCGCACGGTGTCCTTGGCGCGCGCGAGCGCTACGTGCACGGAGCCCGACGGCGTGTAGTTGACAGCATTTTCGATGAGGTTCTCGAGCACATGCTCCACGAGGTGTCCCGCATCGCCCACCACCATGCATGGCTCCTCGGGCACCTCAAGGGTGAGCGCGAGGCCCCGCTCCTCGGCGCGCGGGCGCAGCTTCTCCATGAGCGTACGCACCGCTTCGGCCATGTCGAAGGGGGCGAACGTGTAGGTCACCTTGCCGCTCTTCAGGTTGGCCGTTTTCAGGATGTTCTCGACCGTCGCCACGCCATCGTTGAGGCGAGCGAGCGCTTTCCGCGCCACATCGGTGAGCTCGCTTGGCAACGGGCCGTAGTCTCCTTCCACGACCGAGGCAAAACCGTGCCGTGCCACCGTGAGGTACCCCTTCACCTCGTGGCTCAAGAAGTGGATGAAACGCTCCTGGCCGGCGTTGGCTTCCGCGAGCTCACGGCGCTGCTCCTCAATGCGGCGCACAGAGCGTATGAGGAACACACCTCCCACGAGGAGCATCACCAGAGTCACACCGGTGAGGTAGCGGTTGATGGTCGTTTTCACGAAGAGAAACTGTGAGGCAACGGTAAAGACGGAGGCGAACACGAGGATCTGGGCGCCGACCACCTTCACGTTGAAGAGCTGGTAGCGCACCATGGAAAAGCCTATCACCCCGAGGAACACGGGCATACCCGCCATGGCAAATAGCTCCCAATTGTAGTTTTCCATGTAATCTGCCAAGAAACTGAAGACGAGAAAAAACAGCAGCATACTTACCACCCCTCCCACGAAAAGTGTGCGCTGTATGAGGTTTTCCCGCCTGCGGTACACCTCGCGCAGGAAAAGACCAATGATGAGCACGAAGTAAAGGATGTCGAAGCCGGTGCTCATCACCTCGGTGATAGCGGTACGCTCCGTTGCTTCGCAAACCTGGATGTCGTAGTTGAGGAGGTGTGCGCCAAGTACGGTGAACACGAACGTCACCACGACCGGCACGATGAGTGCACTGTTCACAAGCGGCGGTATGTGCCGCTCACGCAAGAAGTAGTACACGAGATTGAGCGATACGTAGAAGAGCGTCACCTCGACGAGCTCGAGCGAGGCCCATGCGAACATGGTGAGAGGGGCATTGTAAAGAAGAGTCCATACCACAAAATCATTGAGTGCCCACAACGCGAACAGGAACGTGGTGAGAAAAAAGAGAAGCGAGAGGGTATTCTTGCGGGAATATGCCAAAACGTACACCCCAACCACGAGACTCATCACGATCACCGGCACGTGAGAGTAGTAGACAAGCGCAATGGGAATCTGCTCCTGCACTACCTGGATACACCCAACGATATTGCTCACGTAATCAGACACAGTAAGTCAATTATACCAGTTTGGTAAGAAAAAAAAGTGAGTAATCAACAATGAGATATCTGTTTCGAAATTATAGGGATTGGCATCTGGTTTGATAAAACACGCGAAATATTCAAACGATCCTCTGGATATGTCCACCACTTTTTATTATTCTCATCCGCAATTTCATGGATTGGGCATATGATTGGATTGATGTTGAAAATGTCACGTATCATCTCAATGGCAGGCAAGACGACTTGTTTTGTAAACATAGCTTCGTGATCTCGTGTACTGAAATTTTCAAAAAGAATCGCATGGGTAAGAAAAAGAGCAAAAAAATTTGAATAATATTTTGTTGCATGGCCCCCCATAGTGTGGAGCCATGATGTGGCATTAAAAAGATAATTACTAACGGTTGGATAATAGTATGTTAACAAACGATGATGAAAACTTACTAAAGACTCCCCATGCAATGTCTTGACCTCAGTAAGCGGCTTTCCTTCCGCATGGTCAAAGTCCACCAGTTTCATCCCGAGTATATTTTCCCCATGAGAATAAGAGTCCATGTAAAAGTAAATGCGAGCGAGGGTGTACTTATCTTTGTTCATGGCCACGAACTTATCTTCCGGATACTCAAAAAGTACAGGGCGTACATTTATTTTTTCACAATGTTTAATATATATATCAAATTCATGGTTTGGCGTTAAAACATTCCTAAAAATCAACCCTGCAACATCCTCCCCCTGCACACATGCCGGTATGTTCCCTCCCAAAAACTCTTCCACGCGCTTGCGCAGCTTCACGTCTTTCCGCCGCTCCTGAAGCAGCGCTACGGCATCTTCGCGCCGCGTGTACGGCACGCTCTCGAGAGCCGGGCGCGCCACGGCAGCGGCAGGTATCGGCCTCGCTATGGGCAACGCGTCATGATGGAACCACTGCCCCAAACGTATGGCCGTGCGTATCAGTGCGTTATCGTGCGGTAGGGCAAACATGGTTTTTATTTAGTACGTGGGTAAAAAAACACCCCGCACAGGGGTGTTCACACGAACGGGGACACGGCAACACGCATCATGTCCATGGGGACCATGGACAGCGCCAATCCTGAACTGCCCGGAGGGAGCGTCACGCGCATCGCGCGCGGTGCCATGTACCACGCCGTGAACGCACTTCCCGCGGCTCCGAGGGTGTCGCTAAGAGCCCCCTCCAGGTGCTCGAAGGGCGAGGTGCAGCGCTCCCCCTCGCCAAGCGCCCCCGGACACGCGAGCTCGCGCACGTCGCCGCCGGCATCACGCAGGCGGTGCACGCACGCCGGGTCTTCTGTACCCGGGCAAGCGCTCACAAGAGCGGCGGCCGACACAAGGAACTTGGTGTAGTACGTGGGGTCGCCTTCGGGCTCGCTCTCGGTAATGCAGACCTGTTGCGCCGGATCGCACGGCAGGTGGATGGCCACGAGGAAATCGAGGTTGCGATCGTAGCGCACGTAGCTCACGCCGATCGCGATGAAGACCATCCCGAGCGCGGCGAGCATGAAGGCATTCGACGTAAGGATGTTCTCAGAGGGTTCCATGGTTTCGTGTCACACGCGCGGTAAGACCAGAAGGCCCACGGCCGGCGCAGCAAGCCATGCGTACCATGCTCCCTTTGCGGCGAACGCCGCATCGAGGAGTGCCGTGAAGTCGTACGTGCGCTCGAAACCGACCGCGTGGTAAAGCGCAGCGAACGTGAGACCCACCACACCCACCGCGAGGAGCACCACGCCAAGCATGTTGCGCACCCCGCCCGCAGAGCGCCAGCTCTCCACGTGCCGACGCACTATACAAAAAACGGCCACACAAGCGGCCGCGAACACAGCGAGGTGGGCAAAACCGCCCACAGCCATACCCACCCGATCAAGAGGAACGCTCCCCGCGAACAGTATCGCCGGGTAGAGCGAAAAAGCCGCGGCTACGAGAACGCCTCGCCCGCGCAGGAGACCAAGCCCCACGGCGCACACGAGCGCAACGCACACCACGAACATGTCGAGGGAAACTTTGCCCGAGAACGGAACGGCACCTAGTCCAGGTATGTGTTCCACCATGGTATGGTGGTTATACTATAAACCATAGTGAACGTCAAGTCAAGCTTGACGTATGTGGATTACTTGCTAGCGGGATTCCCTATGTAAGCTTTGACGACAAACCACTTTCAACATATCAAAATTTAAAGGTATAACCTGGTACATATGAAATCGCTTACTAAGGTATCAAAAGGCGACAGGGTGGCCATTCTTTCACCCTCATTTGCTGCCCCAGGTAAATGGCCGCATGTCTACGAACTCGGCCTTGAGCGTATCCGCACCATCTTTGGTCTTGAGCCGGTAGAGTTCCCAACAACAAAAAAGATCGGTTCTTCAAAAGAGGAACGAGCTACCGATCTCGTGTCTGCGTTCGAGCGTGACGACATAAAAGCGGTCATTGCGACACTGGGGGGTAGCGATCAGATCACTTACATAAAAAATCTTCCCGTCCAACCATTCAAGAGTAACCCCCAAGCCGTTTTTTGGTTTCAGTGATAATACACATTTTCAAAACTTCCTTTGGCTTCAAGGTGTACTAAGTTACTACGGTGCTTGCCTGTTCACACAATTTGCCCTGCAGCAAAAAATGGGTCCATTTACCGTCGACTATCTCAATAAGGTGTTTTTCGAGTCAGGCGAGTTTGAACTTAAGGCAAGCGATACATACAACGACATTGGACTTGATTGGAATGACCCTACAACACTAAATAAGGCCCGCTCATACGAGCCAAACGAAGGCTGGCAATGGGATGGCACAGATACAGCTGCTGGTACTACATGGGGTGGCTGTCTCGAATCCATTGATGAGATACTTCGACACGGGGTTGCTATGCCGTCTGTTGATGAGTTTGACAACGTCATTCTGATGACAGAGACGTCGGAAGAGATCCCAACACACGAATATGTGTACGTCGTGTGTATCGTGCACTAGGTGAGCGCGGTATTCTTGCACGCATTCGTGGCATCATCGTAGGCAGACCCCAGGCATATAACTTTGATAAACAACTTACTGTAGAGCAGAAGCGTGCATATCGTAAGAAGCAGCGTGAGACTATTATTTCAATCGTCCGCGAGTACAATCCTGCAGTACCAATGGTGCTAAACGTCGACATCGGTCATACAAATCCGCAAATACCAATGCCGTATGGTGGCAATGTTCGCATTGATGCAGCAGAGAAAAAGATCTTTGCGGCCTTCTAAGAAAAATGGTAAGATTTTGTCTGGAAGAGGAATTGCCTTTTCCATTGTTCTTTTCAACAGACGTGGAGAAAGCGTATGAACACACAGGTTCATATGAATGCCGCATATCGTCAACTCAGAGAGCTTGAGGCGAGTGTCATTCGTCAAATGCCAGTCGACCTTCCTGACTGGTGGGTGCAACGACTCATAGAGCACCCTGTGGAATTGGGTGCCTTGCTTCAAAATGCCCTCAAACCACCGAAGCGGTCGAGTAAAGAGATATTCAGAGATATGATTCGCGACTGGGAAACCTTCTATGCGAAGGTGTTCAAGATTGAGGTCGACATCTCAAAGATACCTCTACCACCGGAACAAGTCGGCTTTGAGCAGCTCGTGTTTCTCGTTCCTGGTCTCACGCTTGAAAAAGTGTGTACGGCCATCGAAAAGCGTCACAGCGTTGTTCGGGCATGGGTTTCAAATGGTAGTCGACCCCCTCAGACCTACGACGAGCGCACTCTCGGCAATACACCCTACGCCATTCGAATGCGCGGTAATGTAAACCCCGATGAAAGGTTCCGACAGGTTTCTGGTGAGCAAATCAAGCGTGACGGCACCCACACGGTGACCTTGTTGGAGTATTTACTCTTCGGACTCAAAGTGCGCAAGTACCACGAGCTCGATAGTGACGGTGGCACGCTTTGCAGTGGCTCCAGGTTTCAAAACGGAACTATTCCCGTAGTGAACTTCGGGAACGATGGTGTCAGCATTGACTCCATGCAAGTGGGTAATCCACAAAACTCTGTTCGCGCTCGAGAAGTCCTAGTGTTGTAGATCTACGAGGATTAAGTCACTCAGTGCTTACAACACACCCCGCCATCTTCGGCGGGGTTTTGTTTTCTGTGAAGTCGTTGTAAATAGAAAAGGCCCCACACAACAAGTTGCATGGGGCTTATACCCCATGGGATTGATACCAAAGATAGTGTGAGGGCACACTTCTTTGATACTCATCTCAAGAAGGTGGATTCAGACCCTCTTCCACAAAGATCTCGTAAACGGCGTTATACCCGTCGCTCATTGAGTCGATAAGTGTACCATCATAGTCGAGCACAATTATAGGCTTCATTGCGTGGCCTCTTCCAGTAAATATTCTTACTATAATGATATATGTTAATTCAGAACAAACAAACCCTACGTCCCCAAGTTCGACAATTGGGATTTTTACTGGTATTTTAGGATTCAGATTGAGTATCTGTAATAGCTGAAACGAGAGAGGTAGGCCATAATGTCTAACATTACGTCAAACGACGCCCCGACTGTCGTCACCGTGTTCATGGTCGAGAGAGGGTGGCGAGTGTATCGGTGTGTTACGTGCGGGAAGACTTTCTTCACGAAACTATCACATAAGAATGCCTCCTCCGTCTGTGGTTGGGGCAGGTGTGATACTAAAGAGTACCGCTTCCGATCTCTCCCAAAAAAGAGAAGGATTGTCACACCAACAGAAGTAAATACTTCGCTCTGTAGTCATTTTTCTGCGTCAGGGTACGAAACGGTTGCACCGCGCAACGTTGCAAAACCTGGGGGACAAACTGACTTGGTTGTTGCTGGTGTGCAGATGTATGACGATGTGATCCACGGTAACCAACCAATATGGGAGGGAAAGGTGTTCGTGGCTCAGCCATGTATACGGATGCAATTTCAAGCATCTGTTGGGTCACAAGAGGGCACCTCGACCTCCTTCGTGAATGTGTGTACAGAGCAAATGGTAGTGAGTTTAGGTGAGCACCTAAATATGGTTGATCATTGGTGTACCGTACTTTCAAAAATTGGCCTTCACATGAATGACTTCGTAATCATCATGAGAGAGACCAACAAAAACTGGGGGACTGGTGACTTTCCCGCGCTGGAGCTTTTTTTCTCGTATGGAGGTCTTGAGCTTGGCGACGCGGTCCTGCTCGAAATTCCGCAAAAGAGTCGAGCATCAATCCCTATCAGCGATATCGGGTTCGGTCTTGAAAGGATTGTTTGGGCGATAAACAAGACCGACTCATACTTCGACACTCTGGTTCCTTGGACGGTCGAGGGTACCAAGGAGATGGTTGATTCGTGTCGAACACTCGCCTTACTTGTCTTGTGTGGTGTGCGAGCGACGAACAAAGGTCCCGGCCTCCAATGCAGGCGGTTTTCCAAAGTGCTCGGCGAGAAATATTATGGGGGAGATGTGTATTATGCTCTGTCGTACTATTTCGATTACTGGGCACAGTTTATTAAACCGCTTATCTGCAAAGATGCCGCTGTTCGACTGGCGCAACTTGAGATTGAGAGGTTCGTCAACCTGAGAATCCATAAGGTGGTACAAGGGCTTCCACCTCCCCGTGATGAAACGACTGAGGCATACATTAGTCGTTTGGTGTATACTTGTGGTGCGAATATACACGAGTTACGCAAGGCAATACAGATATGCAGAATGTAACAACGAACAAGCAAATATATTTGTCGGGGGGAGGTGATGAAAAGCAATCATTCCCCCTCGACGATTTTTTTATACGCACATTTCCAGAAAATGGACGTCTTTTGTATATACCTGTGGCACTTCGAGGGCATACACTCTATTCGACAGCACACCTTTGGATGGAAGGTGTGCTCAAGCTTCACGAGAGATCTGATATACAGATTGATACGGCTGACGACCTTTCGAGGTACAAATTTAAAGATCTGGCAAGAATCAATGGTGTGTATATTGGCGGTGGTAACACGTGGAGTTTAATGCACGAACTTGTTGCAACAGGTTTCCACAACACACTCGTTCATTACAGTAACGCGGGCGGTTGTGTGTATGGAGGAAGTGCGGGAGCTATTGCGTTTGGAAAGAGTATTGATACTCACGATGACAAAAACACTGTTGGATTGAAAGATGTCTCAGGTCTTGACCTACTTCATGGGTACTCAGTAGCTTGTCACTTTACGAAAGAACAGGATGAACACTTTAAAGCGTGGGCCACCGACAACAAACTCCCGGTTATTTGTTTACCTGAAGAGACAGGCATCATCGTGGAGAATTCAGTTGCCAGATGTGTTGGCACTAAGCCGTATACGATATGGTTTGTAAACGGTACAAAGAGTGATGTGAATCCTGATGAGTCGTATCGATTATAGACAATACCCACGCATTGAGTGCGTGGGTATGATGTTCAATACATCCTGATATCTCCTTTTACGATCATTTGAGTGACTTCATTTGCGCGCGCAAGATTGCGTTCAATTATCTCCTCGATAAATTGTTGCTGTTCGGGAGTATTTGTGGTTCCGCAGACCTCTACACAGACAGACCACGGATCCGAAAGGCTTCTGCCCATCTGTGAAGTGAGATAGACATACGTCTCTATTCCGACAACGTCGAATATCTCTTTTGAGATGAGAGCACAGAGTGCGGTATATACCTTGCCCACATGGTAGACAGGGTTTTTCCCACAACACGCCTCCATACTCATGTGTCGTGTGAACGGAATAACACCGTTATATCGGTTACCTCTGCCGACAACACCCTCATCACCGCTTTCGATAGCACTCCCTGTCACAGTGAGGTAGTAATCGGATTTACTCGGGTTATCTCTCGTGTTGAGCGAGACTGTAACATCGTACTGACAGAACCGTGATTTTACCAGTTTCTCGATGAAGTCTTGGAGAAAAACAATCTTCTCGGCATAGAACTCCTTGCTCGGTGTATGGATTGCGACAAATGGCACGCATACTGTAATGTCCAAACGTTTCTTCATACGTCTAGCCATCACTTTTATGTCAGTACCAACATAAGGATGAGACGCCTTGAATTCCTTATCATTTAAGGTAGTCTCAACGAGCATCACAATCTGCTCTGTTGAACTGAGTGGGCTGTAGGCCACAGCAGTCGATGTGTCGTTTGAACGAAGGCTGTTGTCATGGAAAACGGCAAACTTTTTCTGAGGGATTTCAAAAAAGAATTTGCGTTCATTTTGCGTTGAGCCATCCGCTTCATAGACAACACCTGGTCCAGGGGCAAAATGCGTGTTGTCTACCACCACAAGCCATTGATCAAGGTCCAGTAACGGCAAAACCTCTCCAAGGTGTTTGCGAATTGCGTTGGTTGCAATCTCCAAGTACGGGACCGTTTCTTGCTGGTACGTTCGAGTAAAGCGGCAATTTAGGTAAAGCCTTATCGGTCTTTGCATTTCACCGCCACCAAACTTTACCATCGCCGAACCTCCAGAGAGCGCAATCTTGTCGACCATATGTCGCAAGATGGTGCCGTATCGCTCGAGACAGTATTGCGAGTAGGCCTGAGACACTTTTTCAGCAATCGTGTCACAGAGGGTGTCGGGATGCCCAACACCTTTTCGTTCGACAACCTCAAACTCCGTGTCGTCGATACAGGGTGTCCCTGATGAGTAGACGAGTAGATTGTCTTTGTTCACTTCTTTGCTCCAAATGAATGGTGAAGGGTGTAAATGTACTAGTTAGTACTCTGCGTAATGTATAGTACGCAGAAACGCTCGTCAACATAGCTTGACGTATGTGGATTATTTGCTAGCGGGATGAGCCTTTTGGGAGAGGTCACCACCACCCCCATATACCCGCAAGGCCACGGAAAGGTGCCAAAAAAATGTGCTTGACATAGGCGACACGGGGGGTTAGGGGAACCAAAAAACCTTGTGGCAAGCCTCAGGATGAGGGCTTCACAATGTACAGCATGTAAAAACCCCGCACTGATGCGGGGTTTAAGGCAGAAGTGCGCGAGGAGCGGTTCTTGTTCTCCGTCGTCCCCGGGCGGAGAGTCGGGAATTACCCGTTTAGAGGTCCGCGAGGACCAACCACAGCGCACGCCATATTCTATTTGCCTTGAACAGGCCCACGGTACTGAAACCGGACAGTTCCAGAGGCAGTAAGCCCTTGGGCGATCATCTCGGGAAGGATGAACCCTACAAAGAACTCGTGCAGCTCTTCTTGGGGTATCCCCGTCTCCTTAGCGAGACGGCCAAACTCGCGATTAAGTCCGTCGAAACGGATGCTCTCGCGCATCGCCCGGTGCCTAAAAAGATCGAACGCGATCTCGTTGGCACGCGCTTGCGTCATGCTCATACTCTACCCTCCAGGCATGAGACAACTCGACCATTTCGAGCCGAATGCTATAGAAACAGATGTGATGTTGCGTGTCAAGACACCCGATGGGTGGCATCTGTTCCGATTTTTTTGCGAAAAATACCCACACGATGAGTGTCTGAAGGGGGGTCTCACCATCACCGACCAAAAAAAGCACAACCAAACTCCACGAACCCCTACCCCTCTCCCCCTAGCCACGCGACCGCCTCTACGATAGCGGCGAGCGCGTACGCCACGTCCTCTTCGGAGGTTCCCCGCCCAAGTGAAAAGCGCACCGCGCTCGCGGCACGCTCCCGGTCGCTCATGGCCTTCACCACGTAGCTGTGGCTCCCCTCGCCCCCCACGAGGCACGCGCTCTTGGTCGCCGCGGCCACGCCGCGTGCGTCGAGCTCGATCACGAGGCGCTCGGCGTCCACACCCGGAAACGACACATTGAGGATGTGTGCCACTCGCTCCGCCCCTTCGCCGTTCACCGCACACTCGGGCACGCGCTCGCGGAGCGTTGCGGCAACGTGGTCCCTGAGCGCTGTTATGCGCGGCGTGTGCACCGCGCGCTCAGCCTCCGCGATCATGAGCGCCTCCGCGAACCCTACGATGAGCGGCACCGGCGGCGTACCCGGCCGCATGCCGAACTCCTGTCCGCCCCCGTAGGAAAGGGGCGCGAGCGGCACATCACGGGCACGGTACAGGCACCCGACCCCCTTCGGGCCGTACACCTTCTGCCCATCAAGGGTAAGGAGGTCAACCCCAAGCGTGTGCACCCGACACGGGAGCCACGCGGGCGCTTGGCTCGCGTCGCTATGGAAGAGGGGGTAGATCCCCCCACGGCGCTGTGCACGCACCGCCTTCCCCACTTCGCGCAGAGGCTCGATGGTGCCCACCTCATTGTTCACGTACTGCAGTGACACGAGTAGGGTGTCGGGGGTGAGCGCGGCCCGAAGCAGGTCGAGACGTACCCTTCCCGTACCGTCCACGGGCACAACGCGCACCTCCACCCCAGCCTCCGTGAGCGCATCTCTGCATGCCCGCACCGAGCTGTGCTCAATGCCACCAAACACCACCTGTGGGCGCACCGATGCTTCCCCGCCCACACCGGAACGGTACGCTCGCACGGCGCCCATGATCGCAAGGTTGTTGCCCTCCGTACCACCTGAGGTAAATACAATCTCGTCGGGGGTCGCACCGAGCACGCCCGCCACGGTGCGCCGTGCACGCTCGAGCGCATCGTGCGCCGCACACCCCTCCCGGTGGAGCGATGCCGGGTTTGCCGCCACCGTGCGCCAGTACGGCTCCATAGCACGCACCACTCGCCCGTCGGCGGGGGTGGCTGCCGCGTGGTCGAGGTACACGCGGCGAGGCGCATTCCCCGCCCCACCCATCACAGCGCTTCCCGCACCTTCTTCGTAGACCGCCATATCTTGATAATGATACATACGCGTGGTGTTATTGCAATGCACCGCGTTTCCTAGTATACTGGGCCCACTCGCTATGGTTCTACGGAGCGCCACACACCATGTCCTCGACCTCACTCACCCGCATACCGCGCGCCCCTGTGGTAACCGTCATGGGGCACATCGACCACGGTAAATCGACGCTCCTCGACTACATCCGCAAGACCAAGGTCACCGAAACGGAGGCGGGCGGCATCACCCAGCACCTCTCTGCCTACGAGGTGGAGCACACCGGCGAATCGGGCCCGCGCACGATCACCTTCCTCGACACACCGGGGCACGAAGCGTTCCAGCACCTCCGTTCCCGTGGGTCGAACGTGGCCGATCTCGCGATCCTCGTGGTCGCCGCCGACGACGGGGTGAAGCCGCAGACCCTTCAGGCGCTGAAAGCGATCAACGAGGCACACATCCCCTACATCGTCGCCATCTCGAAGATCGATAAAGCGAACGCCGACGTGGAGCGCACGAAACTCTCGCTCGTGGAGCACGGCGTGTACCTCGAACGCTACGGCGGCTCCATTTCGTACGTCCCCATCTCCTCAAAGACCGGCGAGGGAGTGCAAACACTCCTCGACCTCCTCCTCCTCATGGCGGACCTCGCCGAGCTCTCCGGCGACCCTACGCTCCCCGCATCGGGCACGGTGATCGAGTCGCACTGCGACCCGAAGCGCGGCATATCGGCGGTACTCCTCATCAAAGACGGCACGCTCCGTACCGGCTCGTACGTGGTGGCCGGTGCCGCATGTGCGCCGACGCGACTCATTGAGAACTTTCGCGGGGCACCCGTACGAGAAGCAAGCTTTTCAAGCCCGGTCATGGTCACCGGCTTTTCGACGACACCGCCCGTGGGCTCGCCCTTCACCGTGGTTGGCACCAAGAAAGAGGCGCAGGATCTGCTCCGCTCGTACGCACCCACAGTGCTGAACCACTGCGCTCCGGATGGCGCCACGGGCGAGGGCTGCTTCTCTCTCCCTGTTGTACTGAAGTCGGACGTGGTGGGCTCCATCGACGCGATCAAGCACGAGCTCAAAAAGCACGAGGATGAGCGCACCGCCATACGTGTGGTGCATGAGGGGGTCGGCACGATCACCGAGGGCGACATCAAGCAAGCAGGGGGCAGCGCGGACACCATTGTCATCGGCTTCAACGTGGGGGTGGATGCCGCGGCGACCGAGCTTGCCGAACGCCTCGGAATCACCATTGCCCGCTTTGCCATCATCTACGAGCTCGCCGACTGGCTGCCGGAAGCCATACGTACGCGCCGACCGGCGGTGTGCGGCGAGGTCGAGCTTGGCGCGGGAACCGTGCTCAAGGTCTTCAGCACCTCCCACAAGCTTCACACCATAGGCTGTCGTATCGCTTCGGGGGTATTTTCCGTAAAAGACCGCATCGTGTGCCGCCGTGGCAACGAGGAGCTCGGACGCGGCCACGTGCAGTCCATCAAGTCCGGTCGCTCGGACGTGTCTCACATCAACGCGCCTGCCGATTGCGGTATGCAGCTCCACATCGAGCTCGACACGGAGCTTGCGTACGGCGACTCGGTCGTTGCGTTCACCGTACGTACTGCCTAACCCTCATTCCCTACCCTTTTTTGTATGCCCCACGCACACCCCGACCAGCGCGCCGACCAGCTGAAAGCCCTTGCGAGCGAGTTTGTGAACCTGCACTCGAACCACACCTCGCTCATTACGGTGACCGATGTGCGCCTCTCCCCCACACTTGAGCGCGTCACCTTCCTCGTAAGCACCTACCCCGAAGCTTCTGAAGGTGCGGCCCTCGGCTTTCTCATGCGTAAGCGAGGCGAATGCCGCGCATACCTTAAAGAGCACGCGCCGCTCCGCCGCATCCCGCACGTAGAGTTCGAGATCGACACGGGCGAGAAGCATCGCCAGCGCGTTGACGCACTCCTCAGGGAGTGACCACGAGTCGGTATGCAAGACCTCCGCGCCCTTGATACCGCCGCGTTCGCCGAGCGTGTCGCTACATCCGGCACCCGCATCATCGACGTGCGCACCGCCGCCGAGTACGCAGGCGGGCACCTCGCCGGTGCCACGCACCTCGATCTGTACGCACCGGACTTTATGGACCGTGTGGACACACTCGAGCGCGATGATTCGTACGCTCTCTACTGCCAGTCGGGAGGGCGCAGCAAGGTTGCGCGCGAGCTCATGGCACAGGCGGGATTCACGACCGTTGTCGACCTCGCAGGCGGTATCGCCGCGTGGCGCAAAGCGGGCGGCGCGATAGTGCGCTGATACCGACTGCAACCAACGGTACTCTCCCCACTTTAATGCTCTTGCGGGTTTTTGCTCTGTACCCTCCCCCTTGTGAAGGGGAGGGGGGACTATCGCACACCATCACTCATTTCTCATACTCCTCACTCATACTCCGTGTCCCTCCCCCCCCCCACAAGAGATAGGGCAAAAAAACGGGGCATCGTGCCCCGTATCTCACCTACGCCTTATACCAAAACCAACGTACCGTTCGGCACACACCCCCCTCTCCCCACGGGAGAGGGGGGGCGCAACCCACCGAACCGTTCGTTGGGGATGGTATTAGAACGCAAGGCGGCCGCAGAGCGAATTAAAAGTCGAGCATAAATACCGCTTGTGCGACAAGGTCGCCGTCTTTCCTCCCCACGACCCCACTGATGCTCAGTGCGGTACCGACCATGTACTTCAACCGCACGGCGCTGCCAAAACCACGCACCCGCTCGTACCCGAGCGTCATATCCTGTGTAACGTGGTACTGTACAGAACGCCACACCACCCCTCGGTACGTATCCGTACCGAGCGCTTCCCGGAACGACCACTCCCCGTACTCCGCTCGCAGGTATATATTCCCGCGAGGTGACGGCTCGGTATGGTCATTCGTCGTCCCATGTATGTAGGCATGCGCCCACGCATCATCGCGGAGCACCTCACCGATCCGGTAGCGGTCACGGCACCACACACTCGACACCGTCTCGTACCTGCCACCAAACTCCTGTGTACACCCCGCCTCGATACCTACGTGCTCACGCACGGTTTGTGCAAACCATATCGCAGGGTCCGCACATGCTACATACGACACGAACAGACACATGCAGCACGGGACACCCTTTCGCGTTCGCCGGACCATCGCATACCTCCCGCTTAAAGGCCAAAGAACCGTGTGCCACCGGCACACCTCTGCCCATACTATACGACCACTCGCGGTAGGCTACGAGCTTCGCCGGGTGCGCGACTTTTTCTAGAGGCCGAGGGTGTCCACGGATGTGTACGCCGTCGTGAGAGTGTTGAGGACCATCGGCGCCAGGATCATGATGCCGATAAGCGGCACGACGACCATGGCCACCGTGATGTAGAACGTGACCTTGAGGTACATGCGCACCTTCTCGACCGAGGCATACACGGCCTCCACCTTTCTATCGAGCGCTTCGATCGCGGCACGGGTCTCTTGGTCCATACGACCTTCAGTGTACCACGAGGCAGTGGCCTCGACGAAAACAGTACGGATATTTAAGATGCCCGATGCAATGCCTCGATACGCTTTGCAAGGGGCGGGTGGCTGGAAAAGAGAGCGAGCACGCGCGAAGGCCGGTCGGCTATCTTCATGGAAGCAAAGGCGGTGCCACGCGGATCCACGGCACGTCCCTCAAGCTGCGCAAGCTTTTCGAGGGCGCTGATCATCTGCCTGCTGCCACCCATGAGCGTAGCGCTCCCCCTGTCGGCACGGTACTCACGATGGCGTGAAAAGGCCATCACTAGCATACTGGCGAGCACCCCGAAACAGAGCTCAAAGATGAACGCTGTCACATGGTACGCAAAGGAGCTCATGCCGCCCTCTTCATCACGACTCAAGAACTGCTGCACCACATACGCAGCGACCCGTGCAAAAAAGATCACGAACGTGTTCACCACACCCTGAATGAGAGCGAGCGTCACCATGTCGCCGTTTGCCACATGCGACACTTCGTGCCCAAGCACGCCTTCTACCTCCTCGTGCGTCATGCTCTCGAGGAGGCCGCTCGATACCGCAACGAGCGCTGCGTTCTTGTTCCACCCGGTCGCGAACGCGTTCGCCTCGGGCGAGGCGTAGATACCGACCTCGGGCATGGCTATCGAGGCACGATCGGCCAAGCGGCGCACGGTCGTAACGAGGAAACGCTCGGTCTCGGAACGAGGCTCGGTGATGAGTACGATATCAAACGCCCGCTTCGCCATCCACTTTGAAAGGAAGAGTGACACGAGCGAGCCGGTGAATCCGAAGAGTGCCGAGAATATGAGGAGGCTCTTGAGGTCGAGCCCCGTGCCGGTGAGGTAGGGCGCGACATTGAACACGCTCAAGACCACCGACACGACCGCAACGACCGCCAGGTTGGTAAGAAGAAAGAAGGAAATGCGCTTGATCCAAGACATAGGTGTATGATTACCGGCCCCCCCAACGCTCCCGCACCATGTGCGAGGTCTATGCCGCTCTGCCTAGTGTGGCGGCCTCGTGCGATAGCCGTATACGTATAGTATACCATACTATCGGTTTCTGTGTCCTATATTGGCAGGAAACAAGCTTCAAAAAGGAAGGGTTTGCTCGTGTAGGCGCCGACAGCCACCCCTTCATTAAGGAACACATTTGGACCCATCCCCCTTTTACAAGTGGACAGCTCCTGTAAGGAGGTTGGGAAGGGGTGGTTTGTTTTTTACCCCCGATCACAGCAGCAACATCGACATGAGCCACCTCACCCCAACCTTACAGGTTCTGTACACGTTGTGAGACATAGTGTTCGCTTCGCATCGCACTCTGTCTCACAACGTCTTGCGGAGTGCCCCCAGCACTCCTCACCCTCCCCCTTTGTAAGGGGAGGGGGAACATTTCTTTGGACCCCCATTTTTTTACAAGGGGGGGTGTTGGGAGGGGGTGGTGTTTCCATCTCGTCCTCATTCTCATACTCGTCTCTCATGCTTCGTGCCCCCTCGTAAAAAAAAGGTGGGGGCATGACGACCATGGCGATGCTGTGACATACTGTAGGTGTACCCGCTTCCCGTACCATGCTCACCCACCTCTACCACTACCTGCTCACGACCCTTGTCTTCCTTGCCGTTGACCTGCTCTGGCTCGGGGTAGTGGCCCGAGACTTCTACCAGCGCGAACTCGCCGCTTTTCTGGGGCCGGTACGCTGGTGGGCCGCGATACCCTTCTATCTCATCTACATCGCGGGTATCCTCGTGTTCGCGGTGTCACCCGCCCTCGCTAGCAGCAACGCCGGGCGTGCCGCTCTGCTCGGTGCATTCTTCGGTTTTGTAGCGTACGCCACATACGACCTCACCAACCTCGCAACCCTGCGCAACTGGCCACTCACGGTGACCGCCGCAGACCTCGTGTGGGGTGCCATACTCACCGCGAGCGTCGCCTACGCGAGCTTTCACATCGGCCGGTGGCTCGGGCTCTAGCCTCTCCATGCCCCTCCTCGCCGTGACCTTGCTCACCGCGCTCGCGTGCACATGGGCGTACATGACGGCATGGTTCGTGCTCGCCCTCTCCCTACGCCGCAATGACATGGCGGACATTGCGTGGGGACCGGGTGTCGCGCTCGCCGCCTACGTGGGCTACCGAGCGAATGACGCACCGAGCCTCACGGCGACCCTCCTCCTCTGCGCCGTGTGCGTGTGGGCATTCCGGCTTGCGGCGCGCATCGGGACACGTGCCATACACTCACACACCGAGGATCCGCGCTACGCCGCGTGGCGCCGCACGTGGCGCCACTTCGCTTTGCGGAGCTACCTGCAGGTGTTCTTGCTTCAGGGCACGCTCATGGTGGTGGTGGCATACCCGCTCATACACCTTGCCACATACGACGTGCCCATATTCTCTCCGCTCACCGTGCTCGGTCTCCTCGTGTGGCTTGCCGGTTTCTCCTTCGAGGCGATCGCCGACCTCGAGCTCGACCGCTTCCTCCGCACACGCACCCCGGGCTCCCTACTCGACACCGGCCTTTGGCGCTACAGCAGGCACCCGAACTACTTTGGCGAAGTGCTGCAGTGGTGGGGCGTATGGCTCGCGGTACTCCCCGCACCGCTTGGCGCCTTGACGGCTGTTTCCCCACTCCTCATGACCGCGCTCATCCTTTGGGTAAGCGGCATCCCCCTCCTTGAGAAGCGCTTCGCGGGCAACCCCGCTTTTGAAGCGTACAAGCGACGCACGAGCCCCTTCATTCCCCTGCCTCCGCGTGCGTAGCCTTTCCGACGAGGAGCCGGAGACCCCGACGGTCGCCCTCGGCGGTGCGATGCGTGCTGCTCACGCGAAACTGGTACAGCCCGAACGTGAGGAAGAGGAGCACCATGCCCTGCTTGTACACGACCCACTCGTCGTACGTAAGGTAGATGCGCACGAGCTCGTTCGTGGCTCCCGCGAACACGAAGAAGCACAGCCACCGACGCTCGAGGATACGCCACCCCCGCTCGGTGATCGCGAAAACGTGCCCGAAGAAGGTGCGGAACAGGTGCAGCCGGAACACGGCACCGATGCCGAGCGCGCTCGCAAAGAGGAAGTAGTACGCGCTGTCCATGGCGATGAGCACCCCGGGGAGGTCGTAGCGGTACGTTACGTACGAGGTGAGCATGGTCACGCACCCCGACGAGAGCGCAAACCACGGCACGCGCGCGTTGACCACGTACGAGAGCACGAGCGTGAGAAAGGTGGTCACACACAAAGCGAGCGCGGCCCGGGGAAAGTCGCTGAGGTGGTACGCGAGCACGAACACCGCGACGGGCGCGAACTCGATCGTGAGCAGATCGAGTATGAACAGTTTCCAAAGGTGTGCGTGGGGGCGCATGTGCGGTGGGGTGTGCAGCACCGTGCACCCGCTTCACCGCGAGCAAGAGCGTCACGCTGTGTAGTATACCCTACGGTAGGTCAAACCTCCTCACCAACCACCCCTTGTAAGGGGTGGTATTTCCGTCTCGTCCTCATTCTCATACTCATCACTCATGCTCCGCTCGCCACTCATACTTCGCAGTGCCGCCCCCACCCCGATGGTGCTTTTAAGGCAAGATGCGGTATGATACGAACGCCATGCAGCGCCCCACCTTCCGTACCCTGGCACGCACCGCGGCGATCGTGGTGGTGCTCGTGTTCGCCCTCATCGGCATGGTCGTGGTAGCCGTGTTCATGGCGATGCGCTTTGACCTCCTCAACGTTCGCGGTGCAAGCGCTGCACGCGACCGCTTCTTCACCGAAGCCGCGCGAGAGCGCACGCTAGTGTCAACCACCTTCGCCACCGCTACCCATTCCTCAGGAGGCACCATTCCACCCGCACCACAGGGAGCACCCGATCCGAACGCGCTCGCGAGCTCCATCTTCAACGGCGACACCTCGTGCCCCGACACCGCCCCCTGCTCGTGGGAGCGTACGCGCGAGTGGTACGTGGTCGAAAGCGGACTCCGCAAAGACGCGCCCGTGCTGCTACGCGTCGCAGAAGAAACGGGGGTGCCGGCACGCTTAATAGCCGCGGCGGTGGTGCCGGAACAGCTGCGCTTTTTCACCGCCGAGCGGGAGGTGTTCAAACGCTACTTCGAACCCATGAAGCTTCTCGGCACACTTTCCCAATTCTCGCTCGGCGTCTCCGGCATCAAAGAGGAGACGGCGCGCGCCATCGAAGCTCACGCCGCCAGTACGACTTCGCCCTTCTACCCGGGACCCGACGTGCGCCCCCTCATCGCGTACGCACCGGAGGGGGCCCGCCACAACGAGCTGTTTGAACGCCTCACCGACGAACACGACCACTACTACTCCTACCTCTACACCGCGCTCTTCATGCGCGAGATCGAGGCACAGTGGGCGCGCAGCGGGTACGACCTCGACGGCGATGTCGGTACGCTCGTGACCCTCTTCAACATCGGCTTCGACGCCTCCGAACCGAAAGCTTCCCCCACACCTGGCGGCGCACAAATCACCGTCGGTGGCACTACCTACACCTACGGTGAGCTCGGTGCCCGCTTCTTCGCATCAAACGCACTCACGGACGTGTTCCCGCGGTAAGTAAAAAGCGGCCCCACAAGCCGCTTTTTCGTTACGATGTCATTATGCGGAACACGTCTCGACGCGCCGCTCACAGTATGCGCGCCATAGTGGGCGCCACTCCTCTTGTGTTACCGCGAGCAGCACTTCGTCGTAGCGCTCTCCGTCGCTCCCCCGTACCCAGCGTGGCAACCTGCCCACCTCCCGGTAGCCGCACTTTTTGCTGTATGCGACACTGCGGTCGTTGTGGGCAATGACGCGAGATTGTACGGCGTAGAGGTCAAGCGTATTGAAACCAAGGTCCAAGAGCAGCATTTTTGCCTCCGTGCCGTACCCCATGCCCCAGTACCTCTTCTCACCAAGTACCGTACCGGTCGTCGCCACGCGATTTCGCCAGTCAATACTGTGAAGGCCGATCGTGCCGATGAGCTCTCTACACATCACTCCGTGGGGACTGACCTCCCCCACGATACCCAACACGATGTCGCGTGTGCTTTTGTGCAGAGCCTCCAACCACTCCTCCTCTTCCTTCTCCATGAGCGGCAACACCCGCATCAGAAACTGCGTGACCTCCGGGTCGTTCAGCCACCGCCGAAGCGTGGGAACATCCGCCCGCTCCAGGGGGCGCAGCTGCACACGCACACCTTTTCGAAAAACCACTTGCTGTTCCATCTCTTGCCCTCTCTTGCGTTGTACCGATTTTTGTATAACAGGTATATGAGAGTGCGTCAGGGTATGCCGCGATGTATTTTTGGGACGGGTACCTGGCGAAGACGGTGCTGCCCTACTCCAAACACTACGCCCGCAGGTGCCACCCGCTTCGAAAGACGAGTGTGACCGTGACAAAGAGCGCCGCGAAGAGGCACAGGATGATGGCGACACCCGTCCCGAGGGGCACCTCGTGGATGCCCGTCATGCTGTAGCGCAGGCCGTCGTTGAAGTAGAAGAAGGGGTTCCAGAGCGTCATGCTCCTCATGAGCCGCGGCAGCATGTCGAGCGAGTTGAACATACCCCCTAAGAACGAGAGCGGGGTGATGATGAAGGTGGTAAGCGAAGCCAGCTGCTCGAAGCCGTCGGCCCAGAGGCCTACCAAAAGGCCGAGGAGCGCAAAGACCATGGAAACGGCAACGATGTAGAAGAGGAAGTACCCAACGCTGTGTATGCCCGAAGCGCCGAAGAGCATGCCGATAGTGAGTATCCCCGCCCCAACAACAACGCCGCGAATGAGCGCGCCCGTGAGGTACCCCGCGATCATCTCGGTGTACGAAAGCGGCGCAACGAGGATCTCCTCGATGTGCCGTGCGAAACGTTGGAAGTAGAGCGAGGAAGAGGAGTGTGAAAAGGCGCTCATGAGCACGTTCATCATGAGCACACCGGGCAGCACGAACGCAATATACGGTATGCCCGCTATGGTGTCGATGCGCGAGCCGACCACGGTGCCGAACACGAATATGAAGAGCATGGCGCTTATCCACGGCGAGAGAAGGGTTTGCACGGAAACACGCAGGAAGCGCTTCACTTCCCTGCGAACAAACGTGTACAGTCCTACGCTATTAAGCCACATGCGCTTGTGTCGTTAGCTCCAAGTACCACTCCTCCAACTTCCGGCCATCCGCAAGAAGCGCGGAGATCGTTCCCTCCTGCACCACCCTGCCCCCGGCAATGATCGCGACCCTTTCGCAGAGCATCTCGACCTCCTCAAGGTAGTGTGAGGTGAGGAGGATGGTCTTACCGGCCGCGTTGAGCTCGCGAAGGTAGCGCCACAGCTCACGGCGCAGCTCCACATCCACACCCGCGGTCGGCTCGTCGAGAATGAGAAGCGCCGGATCGTGCACGAGCGCGCGCGCCAAGAGTACACGACGCTTGAGACCTCCCGAGAGCGCGTGAAACTCTTTGTGCGCATGCGCCGTGAGGTCGAACTGCGTGAGGAGCGCCTCAATGCGGCTCTTGCGCAGAGGCGCCCGAAGCCCAAAGTAGCCAGCGGTGAAGTCGAGTATGTTGGTGACCTTCTCGAAGATGTCTACGTTGAACTCCTGGGGCGAGAGGCCGATGTGGCGACGCGCCTCACGGTACTCGGCCACCACGTCGTGACCGAACACGCGTATCGTTCCCGTTTCCATGCGCGCAATGCCGCAGATGAGGTTGATGGTGGTTGATTTTCCCGCACCATTGGGGCCGAGAAACCCGAAGAACTCTCCCTGTGTCACTGTGAGCGACACGTCGTTGAGCGCGGCGACGTTCTTGTACCGCTTACCTACGTGCGAAAGCTCCAGTGCGTGCGTGGACATGGCACGTATTGTAGCACATTGCGGGAATGCGTATGGAGAGTGAGGCGGAAGTATGAGTGATGAGTATGAGAATGAGGGCGGGGCGAAGTATGAGTGATGAGTATGAGAATGAGGGAGCACCGTCGCCCCCTCCCCTTTACAAGGGGAGGTTTGGGTGGGGTGGCATCAGTACGCCACGCGTTTGGTATTTAATTATCCCTGTTACCGGTGTGGAGGTAGCGGAGGGTTGCATTGGTACCCGTACCCGTCACCGTTGCGATGAGGGTGCCGTCGGGACGGTACAGGTGCTTCGTGACAACTCCGCCGCGCTGCTCGTAGTACTTGTTCGGGAAGGTGGTGGTGGCGGTGCCGTCGTAGTGGGCCGTTCTCTGCCCCGCGTGGTCGTACGTGGAGCGGTACGTGGTGCCGCTCTTCAGTGTTTGGGTGAGCCTGTTCTGGTAGTCCCAGGTGTTCGTGCGGGTGCCGTCAGCGGTAACATTGCCGGCGTTGTCGTACGTGTAGGTCTGCCCGCTCACGCTCGTGAGGGCGTGGGGGTTGGCGTAGCCCGTGAGGGGAGCACCCGCGAAGGCGAGGATGAACGCGAACGTGAGGGTGAGGGGCATTGCTGTGGGGTGCGTTGAGGGGGTGTTTACACAAAATGTTTTACAGACTCGCGTATGGGCGTTGGTTAGTCGATGCATGAACAGTCCGAGGTCACCATCGTTCTTTGGGTGAAGTATCAAGTGCCAATGGTTGGACATGACAACATAGGCAAGGATGCGCATATCCGTCAATGCTTTTGCTTCACGGAGAAGTTCCTCAAATAAAAGGTAGTCACTCTTTGTATCGAATATCTGCAGACGACCATTTGCACGATTGATCACGTGGTAGAGTTCTCCTCCGACATCGACGCGTGCGAGACGTGGCATACGGATAGTATTACACCACGTATGCTAGGAATCAATCGTGACTGTCCCCGATTC
>Ga0268298_10000797_pt1 | contig 39396 bp, 24 predicted proteins | sample WWTPWeurt_MetaG_FD_194462 | JGI IMG/M metagenome (GOLD analysis project Ga0268298, IMG submission 194462) | Activated sludge microbial communities from WWTP in Nijmegen, Gelderland, Netherland - WWTP Weurt | ecosystem: Engineered > WWTP > Aerobic digester > Activated sludge | place...
GTCCGTGGGGCGCCCGCGCCGATTCGGATCGTCGGAGAGCGAGTTCTGGGTCTTCGCCATGCAGATGGGGAGCCCGGCGTAGCCGAGGCGATTGATCTCTTCCAGATCGCGCTGGGCGGCTGCCGTGAGCACCACGTCCTTCGCTCCGTAAATGCGCTGGCAGATAGTGCGGATCTTGTCCACGACCGGCCACGTCCAGTCGTAGAGCGGCTTGAACGGCACCGGAGTGCTCTCCGCGTGCGTCATCAACGTTTTGGCGAGCTCGATGGCGCCGTCGCCGCCACGCGCGTGGTGGTCGCTCACGGCGAAGGGGGTTCCGGTCTTCTCGCAGAACGCTCGCACCACCGCGATCTCTTCCTCGCTGTCGCCGCCGAAGCGATTCAATGCGACTACCGGTGACTCGCCGAAGCAGCGGATGTTCTCGATGTGCTTTTCGAGGTTCGGCAGGCCGGCCTCGACGGCTGCCACGTTCTTGGCCGTCAGGTCGTCCTTCTTGACGCCGCCGTGCATCTTCAACGCCCGGATCGTCGCCACGAGGACCACGGCTGCCGGATCGAGGCCCGCGCCGGCGCACTTGATGTCGAAGAACTTCTCGGCGCCGAGATCGAAGCCGAAACCCGCCTCGGTGACGGCCCAGTCGGCGTGGTGGAGGGCCATGCGCGTCGCGAGCACGCTGTTGCAGCCGTGGGCGATGTTGGCGAACGGTCCCCCGTGGACGAAGCACGGCGTGCCCTCGAGCGTCTGCACCAGGTTCGGCATGAGAGCGTCCTTGAGCAGCGCCAGCACGGCGCCGGTGGCCTTGAGCTCGCCCGCCGTCACGGGTTTGCCTTCGAACGTGAACGCGACCAGCGTGCGGTCCAGGCGGCGGCGGAGATCGTCGTAGCCCTCGGCCAAGCACAGCATCGCCATGATCTCGGAGGCCGCGGTGATGTCGAAACCCGTCTCGCGAGGCACGCCCTGCATCACGCCGCCGAGACCGATGATCACGTTGCGGAGCGCGCGATCGTTCATGTCGATGACACGCCGCCAGAGCACGCGGCGCGGGTTGATCTCGACGCCGGATGCGAAGTGGATGTGGTTGTCCAAGACCGCCGCCAGCAAATTGTGCGCAGCGGTCACGGCGTGGAAGTCACCGGTGAAGTGCAAGTTGATGGAGTCGGCCGGCATGACCTGGCTGTGCCCGCCGCCGGTGGCGCCGCCCTTCATGCCCATGCACGGGCCGAGCGAAGGCTCACGCAGCGCGAGACAGACCGATTCGCCGAGCTTCGACAGGGCCTGCCCAAGGCCAATGGTCGTCGTGGTTTTCCCTTCCCCTGCCGGGGTCGGCGTGATGGCCGACACCAGCACGAGGCGCGGCGCCTTCGGTCGCTTCCGAGGCTCGTTGAGCGCCGAGAGCTCGACCTTGGCCTTGTCCCGTCCGTAGGGGATCAGGCGTTCCGGGGCGATGCCGAGCTTGTCGGCGATCTCGAAGATGGGCCGCGGGGTGACGCTGCGAGCGATCTCGACGTCGGTCTTCATGGGCCGATGATAGCGCCTTGCTCGCCGAGTTGGGTCGGCGTAAGTCGGGGGCGAGGTTTTCGCCATGACCGACATCGCCATCATCGAAGCCGTCCGTTCAGCAGTTGGCCGCGCGTACAAGGGCTCCCTCGCGCTCAAGCGTCCCGACGAGCTCGCGGGCGACGTGATCCGCGGACTGCTCGCCCGCGTGCCGCAAGTGGCGCCGGCCCAGGTGGAAGACGTCGTCCTCGGCTGCGCGATGCCGGAAGGGGAGCAAGGTCTCAACATCGCGCGCCTCGCGGCGATCCTGGGTGGCGTTCCGGTCGAGACCAGCGCCATGACCATCAACCGCTTTTGTTCCAGCGGGCTTCAAGCCATCGCCATCGCGGCCGGCTCCGTGGCGCTCGGTCACCACGACATCGTCATCGCGGGCGGTGTCGAGAGCATGAGCACCGTGCCCATGACCGGGAACAAGATCAGCGCGAGCCCCGAGCTGATGGAGAGCATGCCGAGTGCCTACACGCCCATGGGCATCACGGCGGAGAACGTCGCGAAGCAGTTCGAGGTTTCGCGAGCGGTGCAAGACGAGTTCGCGCTGAAGAGCCAAGAGAAGGCAGCCGCCGCGCGCAAGGCAGGGCGCTTCGAAGACGAGATCGTGACGGTTCAGGCCATCGAGTTCGCCAATGGCCAGCGCACGAAGCGAGATTTTCGCAGCGACGAGTTGATTCGCGAGGGCGTGACCCTCGAGGCGCTGGCTCAGCTCAAGCCGAGCTTCATGCTGGGCGGCAGCGTCACGCCTGGAAACGCTTCACCGCTCTCCGACGGTGCCGCCGCCGCGCTGGTGATGTCGAAGGCCAGAGCTGCCGAGCTCGGTCTCAAGCCCAAGGCTTGGTTCCGCGCCTACGCCACCGCGGGCGTCGACCCCGCCATCATGGGCATCGGCCCGGTGCCCGCCGTGAAGAAGCTCCTGAAGAGGACCGGCCTTTCGCTGTCGGACATCGATCTGTTCGAGATCAACGAGGCTTTCGCGGCGCAGGCCGTGTACGTGCAGCGCGAGCTCGGGATCCCCGACGAGAAGCTGAACCCGAACGGCGGAGCCATTGCTCTCGGTCACCCGCTCGGTTGCACGGGAGCGAAGCTCACGGCGACGTTGCTGCGCGAGCTCGAGCGCCGCGGAAAGAAGCGCGGCATCGTCAGCATGTGCATCGGCGGCGGCATGGGAGCCGCCGGGCTCTTCGAGCTCGCCTGACGACGGTCGGGTTCAGCCGGAGCACTTCGAGGCGCAGCTCCCGAGGACGCACTTCGAGTAGTCCGTCTGGGCTTTCAAGGCCGCCTCTCCGGTGGTGAGCGCCGGCGAGTTGCAGGTGGCCGCAGCACTGCTGCCTGCGGCGCAGAGCGGCCGCGACTGCCAGCCGGTGTCGTAGCAGGCGGTGGCGACGGCGTCGCACGCGCTCTGGATGCAGGCCTTGCAGCTGGCCTGCTCGAAGCGGCAACCCGTCGCACTCGTTCCGCCCGCGGCCGTGCTTCCGGCTTGACCGCCGCTGCCTCCGCCTCCGCCCTCGGAGCCACAGCAGAAGAGTAGGAACGCACTCGCGACCCAGAGCCCTCGCATCTGGATTCGATGCGCCGACTCCCGACGCACGTCAACTCACGAGCCACATTGCGCGGCGCAGCTCGTGCCGAGGCAGCTCACGTAGCCGATGAACAGGTTCTTGGCCGAGGCATAGGCCGGGCACGCAGTGTCCGCGCAGCTCGCCAGCTCGCTGAGTGTGTAGGCGTTCTGGCACTCTGGCGCCGTCGCGAGGCAGTTCATGAGCTGTCCGCAGGTCGGGTCGTAGGCGCAGGCCTGGGTTTCGCTGCAACACTGACTTCCGATGCACGCATCACAAGCCGGGTCGCCCACCGTCACCGAGCACGTCGAGCCCGAGCCGCCGCCCGAGGCATAGCCTCCGGTCGAACCGTAGCCTCCGCTGCCTCCAGCGCCGGCGCTGCCGGCCGCGCTGCCGCCGGCTCCCCCGGACGCTCCGCCGGCTCCCGTGCCGGCGCCCCCACCCGTCCCCTGGGCGCACAGCACTTGGCACTGCGCGAGGGAGGAACCCGAGCACAGGCACATGTCCTTGCAGGTCTTGCACGCCCCGCACGTCGGCGAGTGACAAGAACCGCCGCTGACCCCGCCGGTGCCAGCGGCGGCCGTCGGAGCTACTCCGAGATCGTCGACGGGCGTCGCGCATCCTGACAACAACGCAAACACGACAGCCCAACCTCCGCGAGGCAAACCCGTCCCCTTCATCTCGACGCTCCTCTCGTCTGGGCACGGACGGCCGTTCGCAAGAAGCGCGTCCGAGGCCCCACTCTGCTTGGTTCGGCCGTCTACGATGCAGGCGGCGCGCTCCTCATTCACGAGAACGCCCTACACGGCGCTTGCTGCGCGGAGCCGACGGCTCGAACATCCGGACGTGCGGACGAGTGGGGATCTCGAGCCACCTCCTGAGGTCGTCGCCGACCTGCACGGGCTGTGCGACGAGGGCCGCTTCGGCACCGCGCTGGCGAGAGTGGAGGCTTTCGGGCCCTTCGAGAGCTGGCGAACGACGCCCGCATCCTGTGCGGCCGTTCGGCTCGTGGGCCACCTCGGCGGACGAGCCAGGGCACGGCGCCTGGCGCTGGCGAGCTTTCGCAGGGATGCGCGGCACCCGCTCGCCCGGTTCTGGGTCCACTCCACCTGCTTGGACGCGCGCGGTCCCCTCGGGGCGTTCGCGTTCCTCGAAGCCGAATCGCCGGATGAGCGCGCGAGCACGGAGGATCGACAGCACTACGCCTGGTCGCGTGCCGTGAACGCCATGGCGTTCCGCGACTTCGAGAGCGCCGAGCAGTGGCTGGCGGTCGCCGAAGAGCTCACTCCCGACGACCCTTACGGGACGACCTTGAGGGTCTCTTGGCTCTCGGCCCAAGACCGCTACGACGAGGCGCTCGAGCTCGCGCGGACCAACTTCGGGCAGCATCCCCGCCACCGGGCCTCGGCCGAAGCGCTCGCCGACATGTTGGAGCTCAGGGCCGAGTTCGAAGCGGCACACGAGCTCCTTCGCACGTCCGCTCCCGCGGAAGAGTGCGGAGCGTTTCACCTGGCTCTGGCCCGCATCGAGCGCGAATTGGGACGTCACGCCGACGTGCTGGTCTCGGTGGAGCGCGCCGAGAAGCTTCTACCTCTGCTCGAAACGGATGGCCAGCGTCACCTGGCGGGTTTGCGCTCGGACGCGCGTTACTTCGGCGATGACTTGGAGGGGGCCATCGCCGAGGCGAAGCGCGCAGGCCCAGGCTTCTTCCAAGATCTCGCGGAACGACTGGAAGCTCGGCGCGAAGGCAAGCGAACGATCCTGGACGTGGGGTTCGTACGGCAGCACCACATGACGTGTGTGCCGGCGACGCTCTCGACTCTCGGGAACTTCTGGGAGCGACGAGTGGACCATCTCGAGCTCGTCGAGCGCATCTGCTACGACGGCACGCCGGCACATTCCGAGCGTAAGTGGGCGAAGGAGAACGGCTGGGTCACTCGGGAGTTCTCCACCGACTACGCCACCGCATCGGCGCTCGTCGATCGCAAGATCCCGTTCGTGATCACCACGGTGCAGGCGATCTCGGCTCACGCGCAGGCTGTGATCGGATACGATCAGCGCCGCGGCACGCTCTTTCTCCGCGACCCTTACCTGCCGGGGACGGTCGAAGCCGTGGCCGAACCTTTCCTGCAGCGCTACCGCGCGCACGGGCCGCGCGGCTTTGCGCTCGTCCCCGCGGACAGGTCGGATGCGTTCGATGGCATCCAGTTTCCGGACCGGGCGCTCTACGAGATCAACGAGGATCTGGAAGCAGCCCTCGATGCGCACGACCGGCCGCGTGCGCTTGCGCGGGCCGCCGAGCTCAACGAGCGGGCACCGAAGCACCACCTCGCGTACCTGGCTCGTCGCGCCATCGCTGCCTACGATTCGAATCCCCACGAGCTCGAACGGGTTGCCGACGAAGCACTCGTCACGTTTCCCGACGAGCCTACCTGGCTCATCACGCACTTGAACGCGCTGCGGCAGACGGCGACCTTCGCTCGGGTGCGCCAGGCCCTCGAGGTCATCCATGCGCGCGACGTCGTACACCCCGTCTTCGGCGAGATGTTGGCGGCGGAGCTGCTGCAAGACTCACGGGAGATCCCCCGCGCCGAGCGCATCCTGCGTCGCGTTGCTGCGGCCATGCCCGAACGCTCTCAGGTGGTCGGGCTTCTCGCGCGGGCCGCCTGGCGGAGGCGTGATTTCGTTCGAGCGCTCACCCTGCACCGGCTCGCCGCCTGTCTCGACCCGATGAACGAGACCTGGGCCGAGGCCTACTTCGAGGCTGCGCGCGCCCAGGGCAGCAAGGAGCAAGCTCTCGATTTCTTGCGCGCACGCTTCGAGCGCTTCGCCAAGCGTTCGGCGCGCCCGGCCATCACCTTGTTCGCAGCGCTCGAGTCCGTGGATCTCGCGGCCGAAGGGTTCGAGCTCCTCGAGCGAGCGCAAGCGGTGCGTCCAGACGACGGGGAGCTCGCCTGCTTTTGCGCCGAGGCACACGCTCGCTACGGGAAGTTCGAGCTCGCACGCGACGGGCTCGAACACGCCAAGCCCCGCACACCCCCCCACGCATGGCGCGAGAGCGCTGCCTATGTCGCGTGGCTCTCCGGTGAGCACGAGCGCGCCATCGAGCTCGGTCGCGAGATCGTCCGCGATGAACCATTCTCGGTGCGCGCCCATGCGGCGCTCTGCGAGCGGCTCGCCGCGGTGCACGGGCCCGCCAGCGCACGGGCACACATGCTCGAGGTCACGAGTCGGTTCCCCAACAACGCGGCGCTCCTCCGACTCGCCGCCGAGTGGCACGGGGACGAAGCTCCGGCGCGCGTCGAGGTGCTCGTGCGTCGACTGCTCGAGCTCGAGCCGAGCGATGCCTGGGCTCGACGGGAGCTCGCGCTCGTGCTCTCTCGCACGGGTCGCGTCGGCGAGGCGCGCGAGGAGAGCCGACTCGCGCTGGAGGTCGCGCCCGATCACGTGTCGAGCCACTTGGTCGACGCCCGAGTGCGTGAGGTCGGTGCCGACCTGGTAGGCGCGAGGAGCGCGTACGTACGCGCGGTGGAGATCTACCCCGACAGCGACCTCGCAATCGTGCGAGCGCTGGCGCTGACGACGGGCAGGGCCGATGCAGAGGAGCTCCTCGCCCACGTGTACTCCGAGGTCGCGCGCGGGAGCTTGGACGGTCGCGGAGTCCTGGCGTGGTACGACGAAGCGCGGCGGCGTTTGGAGCCGGCACGCCTCGCGCTAGAGCTCGACGAGCTCCGCCAGCGCAGGCCCGACTTGCCCGCGGTCTGGCAGTGCGCCGCGTGGCACGCCAGGGCGTGCGGAGACGTACGCGCATCCGTGGAGCTCGCGCGGGCGGCGAGCGAGCGCTTTCCTCTGATGTCTGGCACCTGGCTCGAGCTGGCGCGCGCGCATCGCGCAGACGAGAACCTCGAAGCTGCACGAGCTGCGGTCGAGAAGGCGCTCGACGTCGCTCCCGGCGACGTCGGTGCGGCGCGGCTCTACGCCGACCTGCTGAGCCGATCCGGCGCCGACGACCACGGTGCGTCCGCCCTCGAGCGCGCGCTGCGCCTGAGCCCCCTCGAGCCCGCGCTCCTTCTCGCGCATGCCGACGTGCTCTGGCGCTCGGGCCGCCGCGACGAAGCCGTGAGCGAGGTTCGTCGAGCGCTCGAGGCCGACCCTGGCGAGGCTCGAGCCTGGGATCGGCTCGCTGCATGGGGCGAAACCGGCGAGTTCGATCCGCGAAGCCTCGTGCGCCAGCTCGCCGAGCGCCGCCCCTGGGACACTCGGATCTTTCTCCGATTAGCCGAGTTCCAATCGCGGGACGACGTGCGTTCCGCCCTCGAGACATTGGCCCACGTGCTCGAGATCGATCCGTCGTGCATCGAAGCCTACGATGCGAGCGCAGTCTACGCTGCCGAGCTCGGTCATCGCGGCGCCGCGCTCGCGCGCTGCCGGCCGGCGCACTTCGGCGCCAACGTGCCCGCGCTGCTCCGCGGGCGCGAAGCGTGGGTCCATGCGCGCTTCGGTGATCTCGGGGCGGCCATCGCCAAGATGAAGGCAGTGGTTGCCGAGCAGCCGGAGTACGAATGGGGTTTTCAGCAACTCGCCGACTGGGCGGAGCACACCAAGGACACCGCCACGGCGCTCGAAGCTGCCCGGGCGCTCGTGAGGCTCTCTCCCTCGGCCGCTCCGGCCCACGGCTACCTCGCCGATGCGCTCGTCGCCGCGGGCCGGCCGAAAGAAGCGCGGAAAGCGTTCCGTACGGCGCTCGCGCTCGACCCTGGGTACCGGTTCGGGTTGCACCGGCTGGTGGAGGCGTGGCTCGAGGCCCAGCAGCCCGTGAAGGCCCGGCGCGTGCTCGCGCGCTCACGCGCCCACGTCGCGACGTACGATGTCGAGTACTTGAGCTTTCGCATTGCGATGCTGGAGAAGGACTGGCGTGAAGCCGAACGAGCGCTCCAGGCGCTCCTGCTCGATCCCGACGCCCCTCCGTCGCTCGTCCAGAATGCGGCTTCGATGGCCACGGACGTGGACTGGTACTTCGCGAAACGCATGCTCGCGCGCGCTCTCGATGAGCCAGATGCCCCCGAGTCGGTGGGCCGGGCCTGGGCCACGCACCGGCTTCGCGGCAACGAAGTGCCGGGAGTCGCGACCTTCTGGCGCTTGATTCGGCGCAACCCGCGCGCCGCTGGACGCGCGCTGGCGACCACGTTCGACTACCTCGGGGAGAGGCAAAGTTGGATCGGAGTGCTCTGGCTCGTGTGCTTCAACCCGCGCTTCACGCGTGCCGAGATCGAGCTCTGGGGAAGCGTCGGCTACGCACTTGCCAACGCCAATGCCAACTTGTTGTGTGCGCTCTGGCTCGCGAGCTACGACTCGCGAAGGCCGAGCGCATGGATGCTGCTGAACCTCGCCACTTCGCTCCGGGGATTGGGCCTCTGGTCCATGGCTCGCGGCGTGAGCCACGACGCTTTGAAGCTGCCTCGTGATTCGAGCTTCTCGGCGCACTCGGCGCTCCTTGCGTTGGACGCATCCCTCTCGGATCGGCTCGACGAGGCAGCGCTGCTCGTGGCCGATGCCGGCGGAGCGGACACGTCGCAGTACTACCAGAACGTGATCGAGCTGGTCGAGAGCTGCATCGCCATCGAGAAGGCCCCCGCCGAAGAGCGCTCGCTCGCGGTCGAACAGGCGTTTCGCGCGCTCGACCGCCTGCATCCCCACCCCATCCTCGGCTTGTTCGGACTCGAGGGGATCGGTTGGCGCCGTGTCAGCCGGCGCATCGCGCGCGTCAGTGGCCGCGGCTTCGACTACGTTCACGGCTACGCCACCAGTGTGGCCGCGCTGGGCGTGGCTGCACTCTCCGTCTACGCCATCGTGGTGACCGATGGCGTGGCGTTGGCGTGGTACGCGGGTGCCCGCATGTTCTGGTTCGCGATCCGTAGGCTGTCGCGAGCGGTCTGAGCTCACTTTCGGAATGCACCGCGGCTCGCCGTCCAGCCGAGCGTTCCTCGCTCGAAACGGATGAGCTGGGGCTCGCGTGGATCTTCGGGGATCACGGGATCGGCCACGGGATATCCAAGATCGCTGCCGAAGCCGCCGAGGGCTCGCCAATGCGAGAAGAGGGAGCCGAAGAGTGAGAACGCTCCCAGCTCACCGCGGTCGATCACCGCGCCTCGCGTGCACCACAGGACTCGTGCTTGCCCGTCTGGGCTTGCTTGCACCGGAGCGATGGGAAACCCCAGCGGAGAATGCGCGGCGCCGAGCTCGAGCCAACGCCTGTAACTCGCCTCGTCTTCGGCGACGACGAACGGGCGGGTCGCCGGCGCGTCCCGCGGGGGATCCCAAGCGAAGACGGCGCCGTGTTCGAAGCGCACGACACTGCCCGACCAGGGATCTTCGGCGATGCGCTCAGGTTCGGAGACCGGAGCGCCCAGGCTCCCGCCCTTGCCGCCGCTCTCGCGCCAGACCTCGGCGATGCGATTCGGCATGTGCGTCACGAAATCCATGGCGACCACTCGGGTCGCCGGTGCGACGGGCGCGACGGGTGCGACGGCGACCGGGGGCGCACCCGTCCACGGTGCGACTCTCTGGCTAGGTGCTGGAGCCCCCGCGCCGCGCAGAAGCGCCAGGATCTCGTCGCCGCGATCGCGCTCCATGAACGCTCCGCGGTCCCTGCCGCGCATCACGCGCGCGAGCCCCGGTGCCATCCCCGCGACCAGTCCCCCGGCCAGCCCGCCGAGCAGGCTGCTGCCCGTGAGCGCGCCGACCGCGACTTGGGCGCCCATGTTGGCGACGCTTGCCACCGCGCGAGTACCGCCGGCAGAACCTTCGGGTGGCGCCTTGGGTGCGAGCCGTGCGTTCACGACGGGTGGCTCCCTGGGATCGAACGAATCCCGTGTGGTGACGCGAATGGCCCAGCCGCTCTGCGTGAGTTTCGGATCCAACACGTAGGCGTACGGCATGTAGACGTAGCCGCGGTCGCCCCAGTCGTCGCCCCAGGAGTTTTTCACGATGAAGAGCCGGCGCGAGTCGTCGTAACCCACGAGCAGCAGCGCGTGCCGGCCGTGCTTGCGGTCGTCCGCCCCGCTCGGCATGCCGCACAAGCCCGTGCGCGGTGTGTTCACGAAGGACTGGGTGACTCGTGTGCCGAACGCGACTGGAAACCCGGCTGCCAGACACCCTCGGAGCGCGTCGCCGTCGATGGGCACGTACCACCAGTCGGTGACGCGATGCTCCGATGCCTCCTGGAACACCGCTTCCGGTGGTTGCACCGCGAAGAGGTCGCGATCGTAGGGCCAGCTCGCTTCGCGTGGCACTCCGGCCCGGGAAAGTACGCGGATCCCGCTCACCAGGGAGGCTCCCGAGTCTTCGCGCACGCGGTCGTCCCACAGCCGTTGGTTGAAGTAGATGAACAGGCGAGACAGATCGATGTGCTGGCGTCGCTCGCGAAAGATCAGGTACTCGAGGGCCGCGGCCAGCGCGTTGGCCGTGCAGCTTCCGATGGTGCCTTGTTCTTCCACCGGGGTCATCCAGGGGCGGAGATCGACCGCGCCGGGCACGCTGCCGAGCGAGGGCCGAAACGGCCTCCGCTCGAAGTCGTCGTCCTCGCTGTCGTCGCGACACGCGCTGAGGGCGATTTGGCGGCCGAGGTACTCACCGAAGGTGAGCCCGACCATCTGACCGATGTAGCTTCCGCCGAGCATCAGGGGCAGCGGTAGGCGTACTTCAGGTCCTTGGACGTGGCGTCGTAGTACGCGACGTGAACTCCGCCGCCCGTGTCGAGCGCTTCCGATAGGTGAGAGCCCGCATCGCTCGCCCCATCGACGACTTCGAGCTTCCAGCTCGCGGAGCCGATCCTGCGCGCGTAGCGCAGGGCGCCGTCGTAGTAGAGCACGTGCGCCACGCCCTTCGCGTCCACGCCGATGTCGAGGTCGCCGGTCGCTGGCGTGCAGAGCCCGGGCCCCCAGCAATTCTCTCCGGTCCAGCTGGTGGTGCCCGCGGCTTTGGTGCCGTAGCGCAAATAGGGGCTGGCCTCGTTGCCGTAGGCGATGTGGAGCATGTCTTTGGCGTCGACGTCGAGCCCCACGCCGCTCTGCGAGTACCCAACGGCGGTCACGCTCCAGCTGCCATCCAGATTCATGCGTCCGTAGGTCAGCGCGGCGAAGCTCGTGATGCCGTACGACGTGGCGACGACGTGTCCCAGCGCCGCGGAGTCGAGGACGAGGGCCAAGTTGCCCCCCTTGGAGTTCGCGATGGTCTGGAACGTCCAGGTGCTCGCGCCCGCGGGTAGCTTGGCGTGGCGCACTTGGTCGTTCGCCTTGAACGCGATGTGGACGTTGCCCAGCCCGTCGACCGCGATGGCGCTCTTCGGCGTGGCTGCCGACACGCTCAAGACTTGAGAGGTCGCCCAGACACCGCCCGCCGGCTTGTGCGCGTACCAGAGCGACGCGCCCGCTGCTTGGTAGTAACTCACGTGGACGCCGCCGCCCGCGTCCGTGGCGATGGACGTGCCGATGCCGAAGCTACTCTGGGTATGGATCGCACTCGTGGAAAACACTCCGCCCCGGGGACGGTAGGCGTAGCGGAGATCGCTGACGGCGTTGCCGGGAGAGGGGACGGTGGCGTCGTAGTACGCGATGTGCACGCCGCCTTTCAGGTCGACGGCGACGGAGTTCTCGGTGCCGACGTCCCCTGCGCTCTCGACGACTTCTTTGGTCCATGCCCCGGCCGTGCAACAATTCTCGTTGGCGGTGCCGTTGCAGTCGTCGTCCAACGCTGGCAGCGTGCAGGTCTGGGTGCCCGGCAGGACATCCCCACTGCACGCGCCGTAGCCCGTGCCTGCGGCGTTGCAGACCTCGACGCCCTTCACGCAGGACCCCACGCCCTGCGCCGCAGCAGGGCCGGTGTAGCAAGGATGTTGGCTTCCCGGCACACAGATCCCGCTACCGCCGGTTCCACCCGTGCCGCCGGTCATCGTGCCCCCCGACCCGCTCGCTCCACCTGCGGAGGTTCCGCCCGCACCGCTCGCGCCGCCGGCTGCGGTGCCACCCGCACCACTCGCGCCGCCAGAGCCGCTAGCGCCACCCGTTGCGCTGCCGCCCGAGCCACTGGCGCCGCCCGTCGCGGTGCCGCCCGAGCCACTGGCGCCGCCCGTCGCGGTTCCGCCCGAGCCACTGGCGCCGCCGCTCGCGGTTCCGCCCGTGTTGCTCCCGCCGCCGGCTCCGCCACCGCTCCCACTCGAGCCGCAGGAAGTAGCCAAGACGGGCAGCGCCCACGCGAGCTTTCGCCACATGCCCGAAAGCTATCACGTCCGCGTCCTCGGATCCGTCCGGTCTTTCGCGCAAACGGGCGCACGGGCATGCTCCGCGCATGATCGCTTTTTACGGCATGGGTCTTCTCGGAACCGGCTTCGTGCGCGCGCTCCGCCGAAGAGGAGAAGAAGTACGCATCTGGAATCGTACGTTGGAGAAGGCGAAGGCACTCGAGGCCGATGGTGCGCAGGTTTTCGAAGATCCAGCGTCGGCGGCGCGCGGGGCGAAGCGCGTTCACCTCGTGCTGTCGGACGACGCAGCGGTCGACGAAGTACTCGAGCGCGCAAGGCCCGGGTTCGAACCCGATGTCGTGATCGTCGATCACACGACCACGTCAGCCACCGGCACGAGAGCTCGGGCTCGACGCTGGGCCGAACGCGGCGTCGCATTCCAACACGCTCCCGTGTTCATGGGGCCTGTGAACGCCTTGGAGAGCACGGGGCTCATGTTGGCCTCGGGCGAGCGCGCGCTCTTCGATCGCTTGGAGCCGCAGCTGGCCCCAATGACCGGCAAGCTCGTCTACCTCGGGTCGGAACCAGAACGCGCAGCAGGCATGAAGCTCCTCGGCAATTCCTTCCTCATCGCCATGACGGCCGGGCTCGCCGACACGTTCGCGCTAGCCAAGGCCCTCGGCATCCCAGGGGCCGAGGCCGGTGCGCTGTTCGACCTATTCAATCCAGGAATGCTCCTGCCCGCGCGCGTGAAGCGCATGCTCGACGGCGATTTCAGCCACCCGTCGTGGGAGCTCGGCATGGCCCGCAAGGACGCTCGCTTGATGTTGGAAGAAGCCGAGCGCAGCGGGATGCCGCTCGCCGTGTTGCCCGCCATCGCCCGAGAGATGGATCGCTGGCTCGAACGTGGCCACTCCGCCGACGATTGGACCGTGATCGTGAAAGACGCGCTCTGAGCGCTCACCCACCGACCACGGCACGGAGCAGTGCTTCGAAGCGCGCGTGCGCGGCGAGGAGCCTCGTCGCTTCGGTTTCGCTCCGGCTACCTTTGCCCCGCACGATGCGCACGAGCCGATCTCGGTCCGCGCCGCGGAGCCCAGCGAGCTCGGGGATCAGCTCCAGAATCGGAGCGAGTCGACCGAGTGACGCGCGCTCGTCGGCGGTCCACCGGGTGAAGTCTCGGACGGCGAGCGCCTTAAGCGCGTTGGCCGAGGCCTTCCCCACCGCGCGCTCGCGGTCGCCGTCGTACCGCGCGGCGATGGCTTCGCTCACCCGCAGTCCGAGCCCGCCGAAGTCGAATGGGCGTCGCCGGCCCCCGGAGAGATCGAGCACGGCTTCGGTGTGCGAAAGGCGCCGGAGCATCTTGCGGTCCGAGCGGTACTTGGGGTCGGCCTGCATCCGTGTTTCCTCGTCGCGCGCCAAGCGCTCGACGGCAGGGTTCGTCGGGACGAAGCCGAGCTTTCGATAGAACCAGAAGGCGCCGCTCGCGATGGCATCGGGGTTGTCCTCGCCCATGCCGTAGCGCGTGAGATAGAAGAGCTCGACGCCGAGTGCATGGTGCAAAAGCCGCATGAACTGAGCGTAGAAGTAGCGGATCTCGCCGCCGCGAAACTCCGGGAACACGTTGATGCCGAGCTCGCAGGCCCCGAACAATGGCGCAGCGGGACCGTAGGCGACCGGCACGCCGTTCTTCAGCACCAAGAAGAAATACGAAGCGCCGAGCGGCGCGCGGTGCTCGGGGAGAACCCCGGCGAGCACGATGGACACACCGCGCTCGAACGGTACGAGCAGCACGTCGGCGGTCGAAGCGTAGATGAGGGGATGGATCTCGAGCAGCCGGCTCGCGAGCGCCGCGGTGCAAGCATCGATCACTTCGGCACCGCGCACCGGCGACAAAGGGCGAGGGAGTCCGAGGGGCCGCAGGATCTCGGGACGGAGCTCGAAACGCTCCTTCGGCACGTCGCCCCGTTGGAAGGCCGGACGCGTGTCCGAGATGGTGGTCTCGCCTTTGGCCGTTCCTGGTTCGTTCAACGAGTAGCGAATCGGGATGTCACACATCTCGAAGAGAGCAGCCTGCTCGAGGCTGCTGCGGTTCGAACGGGCCAGGAGCTCAAGCAAGAACCCGAGATCGCTCCCCCGCCGCCGAGAGCCCGTGCGGGCGATCCAGTCCGACCAGGCGTAGGGCCAATACTCGTTGGCCTCGCCTTCGGGTGCGGTGAAGCCGAGCTCCAGTACGGAGCCGAGCCGGCCCTGGTCCTCGAAGTTCTCCCAGTCGACTTCCAGGCTTCCCGGAAAGCGTCGCGTGAGCCGGTCGAGCACGGCGTAGGAGTACGCGTAGCGGCACGTGCTGCCTGGCACACCGCTGTCTTCGAGCTCGGTCGCGTCTTCCGCTCCGGCTGTCTGCACGCGCGCGCGGAGGCCCTGAATCACTTCGCTCGCCCGACTCAGCACTTCTTCGTCGTCGGGATAGGCGCGCACGAACTCCAGGGCCGATGCGAGCTCGGGTAGCTCGTCGATGCTCACGCTGCCCTTCTCGCCCAAGGCGCGGAGGAGGCGCTTTTTTTCGCGCCGTGCCTCCGCGCCGAATCGCCGATGAACGGACTCGAAGCGCGCGAGCAGGTCGTCGGACATGCGTCAGTTTCTGAGCGGCTTGTTGTTCATCAACATGTGCTGCATGCGGTCGAGCGTGCGTTGTTCGCCGCACAGCGAGAGGAACGTCTCGCGTTCGAGATCGAGGATGCGCTGCTCGGAAACCGGGCCGGCGGCGCCGGCGGCTCCACCACACAAGATCCTGGCGAGCTTCCGCGCGATGACGCCGTCGTACTCCGTGGCGAAGCCACCGGCGACCATGGTGTCGACGAGCATCGAGATCGTCGCGATGCCGCTTTCCCCCGGCAGCACGTAGCTCTTCGGAACCGGTGGGTGGTAGCCCGACTCGGCCAGGCCAATGGCGCGAGCCTTGGCGTCACTCGCGACGCGCGCCTTGTCGAACGAGATGCCATCGTTCTTGCGGAAGTACCCGAGCTCCTTGGCCATGAGCGCGCTGGTCGCCACGTTGGCCGTGGCGATGTTCTTGAACACCTGGGCGACGAGCGACTGCACGATGACGTCGGCGCCTTCCGGAATGCCTTCGAGCGCGCGCCACACCAGGTTGAGACAGCCACCGCCGGCTGGGATCAGGCCCACGCCGACTTCCACGAGCCCCGCGTAGGTTTCGGCTGCCGCCTGGATCGAATCGGCGGCGAGGCACACCTCGAGGCCGCCGCCGACGGTCATCCCGTACGGCGCTGCCACCACCGGAACCTTCGCGTACTTCAGCTTCTGAACGGCCTGCTGGAGGGCGTTCACCATCTTGTCGAGCTCGTCCCACTGCTTCTGCTGAGCCGCGACGACGACGCCGAAGAGATTCGCGCCCACGCTGAAGTGCTCGCCTTCGTTGGCGATGATCAGCGCGCGGAAGTCGCGTTCGGCCCGTTCCGTCGCCTGGTGCAGCATCGCGATCACGTCTGGATCGATGCTGTTGGCCTTGCTGCGGTAGGTGACGGACAGCACACCGTCACCGGCGTCCCACGCTTCTGCGCTCGAAGTGGCGAGCACGGGCTTGTCGCCTTTGCGGAGCATCGCGATGGGTGCGCTCTTCGGATCCGTCGCGAGCTTCACGTAGTCGCTCTTCGTGAGGTCGAATACCTGGTCGCCCTTGTAGAAGGCGGCGGCGCCGCGCGCCTTCATCTTCTGGACGTTGCCGGGGATCACGAGGCCGTCTTTCTCCATGCGCTCGAGCGCGCGGGTGAACCCGATGGCATCCCACGTTTCGAACGGACCGAGCTCCCAGCCGTAGCCCCAGCGCATGGCATCGTCGATGGCCGCCACGCTGTCGGTGATCTCGCCCACCATCTTGGCGGCGTAGAGAAGCGCGCGACTCGTGAGCTTCCAGCCGAAGCTCCCGGCCGGTCCGGTGTCCTCGAACAACTTCCGCACCCGCGCCTTCGGGTCCTCTTCGCCGGCGATCTCTTTGCACTTGGCGCGGATTTCCTTGCTGCCCCCACGCCCTCGATAGCTCTTCTCGTAGGGGTCGAAGGTCTGGATGTCGTCACCCGCCTTCTTGTAGAAGCCAGCTTTGCTCTTGTTGCCGAGGAGGCCCGCTTTCACCATCTCTCGGATGTACTCCGGGAGCTGAAAGACCTCGCGCTCCGGATCACTCGTCAGCGCCTGATGGCAGTTGTCGGCCACGTGCACGACCGTGTCGAGCCCAACCAGGTCCGCGGTGCGGAAACTGGCACTCTTCGGGTGCGCCATGGGCTCGCCCGTGACCGCGTCGAGATCTTCCGGCGCGAGCCTTGCCGCGAGCATCTCGTGGATGCCGAGCAGCATCGCGTGCGTGCCAATGCGGTTGCCGACGAAGTTCGGCGTGTCCTTGGCCCAAACGATGCCCTTGCCCAGGACCTCGCGTCCGAAGGTCTCTACGCGGTCCTTCACTTCCTTGCTGGTCTCGGGCCCCGCCACGAGCTCCAGAAGCTTCATGTAGCGAACGGGGTTGAAGAAGTGCATCACGAGGAAGTGCTGCTTGAAGCGTTCGCTCCTGCCTTGGAGCATGTCTTGGATGCGCAAGCCGGACGTGTTCGACGCGATCACGGCGTCGGGCCCCAGCGTCTTCTCGAGACGCTCGAACAGGGCACGCTTGACGTCGAGGCGTTCCACCACAGCCTCGATTACGAGGTCGCAGGTCGCGAGCGCCGCGAAATCGTCTTCGAGGTTGCCGGGGCAGACGAGCTCCGCTCGGCTCTTGTGGAAGAAGGCGGCTGGTTTGGCCTTGGTGGCCTTTTCAAGGCCTCCGTCGGCGAAGCGATTCCTTGCCCGGCGGTCCCCCTTCTCTTTGTCGCTCAGATTCGGAGGAACGATGTCGAGGAGCAAGACCTCGACCGAGGCGTTGGCAAGATGCGCGGCGATTCCGGCGCCCATCACGCCGGCTCCGACGACGCCGACGCGCCGAATGGGAGTGCTCATGTGCTGGCCTTTCGGAAGTGCGGCCGGCTCACGGCCGCGGCGAGCCCGAACCGTTAGCCACATCGGGGTCGGCTTCAAGTGAATTGCCTGCGCGGAGGCGTGGTAAAAGCCCCCCATGCGGAGCCTCGGGGTATTGATGGTGCTTCTGGTTCTCGCGGGTTGTGGCGGTGGTTCGGGTCAAGCCAAGGCCGCTCCGCCCGGTTCGAGCGCGCCGGCGCCCGTTCCGGCCGCCTCGGCTCGGGAAGAACCGGAGGCCGCGGTTCCTCGCGCGAAGATCGTCGAGATCGCTGCGAGCAACGAGAGCGTGATGTACTACCGCGTGAAGATCTCTTTCGACAACCCGACGCCCAGCTCCTGCCGTTTCACCAGCTACACGTTGGTCTGGCCGGGCGGCAGGAAGACCATCGAGGAGAAGCCGTTCGAGATCCCGCCGGGTGGGCACCGCCAGCGTACCTTGAAGGTGCACCCCAATGACGGCGACCTCGCGAAGCTGAAGGTCGACGGCTCCGAGATCGAAGTCAACGCCGGCTGCTCGAACGCTGGCCAGTGACCTTCCGGCGCCCGTTCACCTCGATGGGCCCGATCTCGAAGCGCAGCTTGCCGGCCTTGCCGCGTACTCGGATGCGCCCGCGGTGGACACCCTCGAGGTGACACCAAGTGCAAAGCGCGATGACGTTGTCATCGTCGTCGGTGCCGCCATCGGATCGGAACTTCACGTGGTGGGGCGTGACGTCGTGGCGTGAGCACACGGGGCTCGAGCAAGTGAAGAGATCCCGCACGTAGACGTGGGCATAGGCCTCTTTCCGCTCGCAGTAGTGGTGCCAGGTGTCCCAATAGACGTTGCACAAGAGCGCCACGAAGGTCATGCCGTTGGGGAGCAGATGCCGCGTCGCGCGCTCGAGCCCGCGATAGAAGCGCGCCGTATCCGGGCTGACCCGCATCCGCTGGCTCACGGTGCCCGTGCGCGCGGACATCTGGCCGTGGGCTTCGAGCACGGCTTCGCGATCCCCAGAGAGCAACCTCGATTCGAGCTGATGCACCGCTCGTACCTCCTCCAACGTCGGTGGCCTCGTCGGCCGACCGAGGTCTCGGGCGAGCTCCGCGACCCGCACCTCTTCCGCTAGATGCTTCACCGTGCGCTCCTTCGCTCGGGCCAGCCAGGCATCGACGGTCTCCGGTCGGGCCACGCGGCTGACGAGGCGAGCCGCTTCGTGACCGAGCTCACGCTTTGCGAGCGCGTCCCGGACACGCCCGGGCCAGTGTCGGGCCAGCGCGACCGCGGACTTGAAGGCGGAGTACGAGAGCCCGAGCCGCTCGCGGGCGTATTGTCGCTCGCTAGCGAAGCCGAGCGCCCTCGCTCCGCCGAGCTGATGGAACTCGAGAAGCGTCTGCGCGAGATCGACCTCGCGGGTGGTGAGATCGCGCGCCCGGGCGATGATGCGGCCGTCCAGGTCGGCGACCTGGAACAGTTCCACGACGGGAGGGGTGGTGCCATCGGCCGAGCCGCCTGGGCCCCGTTCGCTGAAGTGCGCCTCGCTCTGCCGCTCCGCTTCGGCTTCTCGTTCCGCGCGGCGTGCCTCCTCGCGTTCCGCCGCCGGGTCCGTCCAGCACTCGCTCACGCTGTCGGGTAGGACCCCACAGACGCTCTCGAAGGTCTCTGCCAAGAGCGCGCTCAAGAAGGCATCGGGATCGTCGTGGCCCGCGGAGTGGTGGAAGAAATTCCGAGTCCAGGCCAGGAGCCAAGCGTCGCGCGAGGGGAGTGTGAGTCGCAGCGACACCGATGGCTCTTCGTCGTCGGCGGACATTTGGCCCTGGCCTTCCGCGAGGCGGTGGCGCATCTGGCGCACGGTCGCGGTTCGCGCCTCGACGATGAACGCGCTCTCGGTCGAGGGCGTCGCGTGGCGCGAAAGGAGCTCGACCATGCTCCACCCGAGCGCGCCCGACGCGAGGGATCGGCGCAGGTCCGGCAAGCAGGCCAAGCGGCGAGCCACGGTCCGGGTTTCGAGCGCCCAGCGTCCGCTCCTGCCCATGCGTTCGCGCGTGTAGGCCGAAAACGACGAAAACCCGAGCTGATGGTGGCCCCCGCGGCGCCCCATGGCCTCGAGCAGCTCACCGAGCTCCAGCCGAATGCGCCCTGACCCCCGAGCGAGCTCCGCCAGTTGCGCATCGAGTGCGCGCGGATCGGGTGCACGTGCGTCGCGGCGTGCGACTTCGGGCTCGGCCATCCTCTGCCGAGCGGTATCGGACCGGGCCCGAAGTCAGGTGCGTCGATCTCGTCAGAACGTGCCTGCTGCGGAGACCCGGAAGTAGAGGCCGCTGAGCGAAAGCTCACCCAGGTCGACCGCGGCGGTGCGTTCCGGAGCACCCGAGCCCGCGTCGGGCTCGAGGCGAAGATCCGTCGCGGTGGTGAAGCCGTAGCCACCGTCTCCGACGAGCCAGAACATCAGGTCGGTGCTCTTGCTGCGCAAGTCGAGGAACGACCACGCTACGCCCGCGCTTGCATCGAGTGCGAACGACCACTCACGGGCGTGGAGAGTCGTTCCCGTCGAACCTTCGTCGAGCGACGCGATCGTGCGCTGGACCCCGGCGCTCGGGCGCACGAAAGCGTAGAGACTGGGCAGCACGTGGTAGCGACCTTCGGGCCCCGCGAGCAGCCGGTAGCTTTCGAGCGCGGTGGGCTCGCCGCGCGCGTCGGCGCGCTTGGTGCCGAAGTCGAAGCTGATGGCGCCTGCGATCGAGATGGGCGCTGCGCCGTACACTCGCCGAGAAAACCCCAGGCTGCCCTGGGTGAAGGCATCGTTCGTAGCGAAAGGATCGAAGCCCGTGCCCGTGAAGAAGGAGGTTTTCGCGCCGATCCAAGCCTGCCACCCCGGCGGTCCCGCCGGTGGCATCGGTTCGTCGGGCTCGGGCTCGCGATCGGCCACGGGCGGAGCGTTTGCAGCTGGCGGCGCGACCATCCAGGGGTACGCGGCGGGGGCTCTCGGCTGCGGGGACGCGGGCGCAGGCGGTGTGGCTGGCGGCGGCGTCTGCGGAGGCGCTTCCGTCGCCTTTTCAGCTTCGGGCGCGGCAGGCGCGGCGGGCGGAGCGTCTTCCGTCTGCGTCGGAGAGATCACTTGCGCGAGCGTGACATGGGCCAACGACAGAACCAGCAAGGCGCTGGAGCCCGCGATGAGAGCTTTCATTTCTGGATGCCTCCCAGCATGAGCGCGCCGTAGAAGCGCGACTTGGCCGTGTCGGGATCGAGCGCGTCGAGCACGGTGGCGCCGATGGAGACCCCGTTGGCTCCCTCATGCACGTGGAGCGCGATGGCGGCGCGTCCGGAGTCGCGGCGTGCGACGTCGTACACCGCCGCGACGTCGCGTTCGACTTGGATCGACGTGGGATGAAGATTCGCCAGATCGATGCTGGCGAAGTCCGGCGTGCCGGGACGCAGCGCCCAAGCGCGCTCACCGTCGGGTGAGACGTGGAGCTCGAAGCCCGAGGCGTTGGTGAGCATGGGGAAGCTCTGCCGCTGGTCGAGGTCGAGCACGTAGAACTCGCTGGCGCTGGCGCTCTCCAGGATCTTCAAGTGGGCGTATTGATCTCCCGGAACGCTCTTCACGCCCGAGACGGCGATGCCGATGTCGTAGTCGTCCACGCTGCGGAACGGTGTGCCGCTCGTCTTGCCGAGCGACCAGAAGGCGATTCCGGTCGTCTGGTTGCTCCAGAGCAGGGCGACGTCGCTCTTCTGGGGCTTGTTCGACACGTCGTCGGTGACCCGAGTGATGCGCGAGAAAGGCTTCGGAAAGTCGACCAACTCCACCACTGTCGTGGCCGGGTCGACGAGGCTCGCGCCTTTCGCCGAGGGGACGAGCGCTGCGAGTCGGAGGCCGCCATCGGTTTGGACGAAGGCGATGCTGCTCGGGACTCCACCCACGTCGGCCACGTTGACGGTGGCCTTGAACGGCTTGTCTTCGCCGGCCGCGGGGGCACCGAGATCGACGAGCATCACGTTGGAGTCGTTGGCCAAGCGCACGGCAATGCGCGCGTCGGTCTTGTCGTCGGCCTCGCCGTCGTGGAAGGCGACCTCGAGAGGCTTGCCCGTGTCGCCAGCTGCCGTCTGCGGGAGGATGAGGGTCACCTCTTCGCGGTTCAGGTCCGAAAGGTCGACGAGCGACACGTCTTGACCCGTCTCGACGATCAAGAAGCGACGGGGCGGGCCATTCGGGACGGTGAGCTCGCTGGTGAAGGTGAGCCGTTCCGGGCGACCGCCGAAGCTCCGCAGCGTCTTCGAGAACGGCTCGAAGCCAGGATCGCCCGTCTTCACGAAGATGAGCTCGTTCGGGTTCACGACGATTCCCCCTGCGTCGTACACGACCGCCCATTCGCCTTGGGGGTCGATGGCGATGCCTTGCAGGGGATCGGTGAGCTGGTAGCGGGCGCTGACCTTGGGCTCGGTCCCGCCGTCGATGACCGTCAACGAAGGCAGCTCGTCGTCGGGATTGCGCCGTGGCTGCACCCCTTTCGACAGCACGAACATCGAAGAGCTGTCCCGCGAAACTTCGGTACTCACCACGTTCTTGCCCACGCGAAGAGGAGTGGCGAGGAGCGTGCGGTCCGACGAAGCGTTGAGCATCAACACCCGATCGAGTGAGCTGTCCACGAGAGCCACGGAGCCGGTGAGGCCGACGCTCGTCACGGGCAACGAGACGCGTTCGTCCCAGGCGCTGGGCCGCTCGCCGCAGGCGGCGAGTCCGGTGCAAGCGAGTGCGGCGATGATCAGTCGTTTCATGCGGTTCCTCTCACTCCACGACCTTGGCCCCGAGCTCGAAGCCGGTCAGCGTGCGAACTTCTCCGCTCCCGAAGTCGACGAAGGTGATGCGACCTTCGGGATGCTGCTGTGCGATGTAGCCTTTGCTCACGGCGCTCACGACGCCGGTCGCGAGCGGCGGGCTCGCGAGCTTCACGTAGTCGACTGCCAGGTTCGCGAGCGTGATGCGGTAAGCGCCGAAGACCTTCTTCGCGTCGTCGCGCACGGTCACGAGCGCGTGCTCGCTCTTCGGTGCGGGTTGGATCGCCACGGCGTTCGGTGGGGCATCGGTGCCGAGGATCTTGGGCGACAGTTGAGCCAACGTAGTGACGACGCTGAATGCTCCCGCCTTGCTGCTCCCTGCCGCGGTCTTCTGCAGCACGATGGCGTGGGCCGCGTCGGCAGCTGGGAACACCGCGGTGATGGGGGCCTTGAGCGCCACCGTGCGATGCGTGAGATAGTCCGGTCCGGGGCCGAGCTTCATGATGCTGAGATGGTCGCTGCCCACCGCGTTGGTGTAGAGAAGCGCGACGCTGGCATCGGCCGAAAGCGCGACGCTGCCGAAGAGTTCCCCGCTGACGGTTTTCTTGTCCACGATCGTCGGGTCGCTGGCAGCGCCAGGCACGGGAAGCACGAAGACGTCCGAGGTGTCTCGCACGACGGCGACCGCGCGCGCGCCGTCTTCACTGAGATCGAGATCGGTGACGTTGCCCGACAGCTTCACGTCGCTGCGCGTGCCGGTCGTCAGTGAGACGAAAGACACGGCATCGTTGCCGTCGCGTCGCACCAAGGCGAAAGCCCCGTCCGGCGTGATCGTCACGTCGCGTGAGGCGGGGTTCTCGAGCGGATTGTCGGTGACCTGGATCAGCGCGGAGACGCTGGGCTCGATTCCGTCGAGTGAGACCACGGAGACGCCGGGCTCGGTGACCGCGAACGCGCGGCTTTCGTCTGCGGAGAACGCGAAGCGAGTCGGGCGATAGCCCACGCTGAGAATCGTGGACGTCTCCTTGTCCGAAGTGAGATCGATGACGGTGACGTCTTGGAAACCGTCGGTCGGGTCCGGGTTTTGGATCTGCGCCGCATCGGTCCACGCGATGGCCCACTTGCCGGCCGGGCTCACCGCCCAGGCGTTGGCACCGGTGTGAGTCTTCAGGTTTTTCTGCGTCATGCCGCCGTTCTTCGCCACGCGAAAGAGTGTGGCGTCGTGGCTCAAGACGTTGAGGACGATGGCTGTGTTTTCGTCTGGGTTCTTGGGCTGTGGAATCGCAGCGAGGTAGGTCGGGGCATTGCCTGCTTCCGCGATTTTCACGTCGTAGGTGGTCGCGTCGACCAGCGCGACGCGACCGCTCATGGGATTCGCCGTCCACACGTACTTCCCCGTCGCTACCGGCGAGCGAAACGAGCTCTCGAGCTCCTGTTCGGGTGGCGCATCGATGCCGGCATCGAGGGTACCGCCGCCGCTCCCGCCGCTGAGGCTCGCGTCGCTGCCGGTCCCACCTCCCACGGAGGTGCCTCCGAAGCCGCCGGGTGAACCGCTTGCGCCTTCGTCGGCCGAGCTGCCGCAGTTGAAGAGCAGTAGCGAGAACACACTGCCCACGATTGTCATGCCAAGAAGGGCAGATCGACGCAGCATCATTGACTCCCGTCCACGACCTTGGCTCCGAGCTCGAAGCCCGTGAGTGTGCGTGCCTTGCCCTCGAGCAAGGTGACGAACGTGATGCGCCCTTCCGGATGCTCCTGAGCGACGTAGCCGACGCCCGCGGATTCCGCGATGCCGGTGGCGAGGGGCGGGCTCGAGAGCTTGAACGGATCGACCTGCAGCTGTGGCATGCGCACGAGGTAGGTGGCGTAGATCTTCTTCGCGTCGTCCCGCACAGTGACGAGGGCGCGCGTGCTCGGGCCAGCCTGGATGGCGACGCCCACCGGTGGCGCGTCGGTGCCTTGGATCTTCGGGGGGAGATTTTGGCTGACCGGGACCACGCTGAAAGCGCCCGCCTTGTTGCTCCCCGCCGCGGGGGAGAGCAGCGCGAGCGCGTGGGAGCCATCGGGCGCCGGGAAGACGGCTTGGACGGCGGCCTTGAGCGCGACCGTGCGATGATGGAGGTAGTTCGCACCGGCGGCCGTCTCCAGGATGGTGACGTGGTCGTTCGGAGTCGCGTTGGTGTAGAGCAAGGCGGCTCCGCCTCCCTTACTGACCGCCACGCTCCCGACGGTCTCCCCGTCGATGGTGGTCTGATCGAAGGTTCCCGGGTTCTGGAAGATCCCCGGAATGGGCAAGAGGGCAACTTCGGAGCTCTTCGGCGCCGGCGCATCCACGCCGGCATCGGCGCTCGAATCGCTGCCCCCATCGTCGGCGGCTTCGCTCGTCGCGTCGTCGGCGGCTTCGCTCGACGCGTCGTCCGCACCAGCGTCGCTCGCGTCGTCGCTGCTCGCGTCGGTGCCCGCGTCCGCTTCCGCGGCGATCGCGCCCGGGCTGCGGACGACCGCGATGGCTCGCGTCCCGTCGTCGCTGAGGTCGAGATCCGTGACGGGTCCGGAGAGCTTCACACTGACGCGCGCCCCGTCGGCCAGCGCGATGATGCCGACTTCCGCGCTGCCGTCCCGTCGCACCAAGGCGTAGGCGCCGTCCGGCGTGATGGAAACGTCGCGAGAGGCCGGGTTGTCCAACGGGTTGTCGGTCACCGGAACGTCGGCCTTGACGTAGGGCCCGAGCGAGTCGTCGAGCTCGATGATCGAGACACCCGGCTCCGTGACGACGAAGGCGCGCTTCTCGTCGTTGGCGACGAACACGCGAGTGGGTCGATAGCCGACGCTGAGGCGTGTCGACTTCGGGGCGGCGCCGGCGAGGTCGACGACCGTGACGTCCTGGAAACCCTGGGTTGGGTCGGCGTTCTCGACCTGTGCCGCGTCCGTCCACGCGATGGCGTAGCGGCCCTTGGGACTGACGGCCCAGCCGTTGGCGTCCTCGTGGACTTTCGTCGACGTCGCAGTGACTTTGCCCTTGGCGTCCGCGACCAGCACCGTCGCGTCGTGGCTCTTCACGTTGAGCACGATGGCGCGCGCCACTTCGGGTTGGGTCGGATCGGTCAGCGCAGCCAGGTACGTGGGCCCGTTGCCGGCCTCGACGGTTCGAACCTCGAGGGTGGTGGCGTCGATGAGTGCCACGCGGCCGCTCTCGGGGTTGGCGGCCCAAACGTATTTGCCGGTCGCCACCGGAGAGCGGAACGAGCTTTCGAGCTCCTGTTCGGGTGTCGTGCCTCCGCTGCCGCCCGTGGAGGCGCCGCCCGTGCCGGTTCCGCCTCCGCACGACGGACCGAAGCACGCGCTGCCGCCGGAACCACCGGCTCCAGCCGCGGAACCGCCGGCGTCGTCGGCGCCACCGGCCGCGCACTGGGGCAGCGAGAGCAGCGCCGGAATCGCCAAGAGCGCGAGCTGCAGTTTTTTCGGACCCATCAACCGTACACCCTCCGTGTCGTGTTGTGCCGCGAGCCGCGAGTCTGACCTTTCATGCAATCCACGAGCCACGCGCGCGACATGGCGTGGCGCGCGCGATCTTGAAGCCCGCGCGACGTGCACGTGCGCACGCAGCATGACAACTGTGTCACGCAAGGAGCAGCCGCTCAGCGCGAGCCGCGAGGTCGCTTGCTCGATCGCTTGCCGCTCGAGCGGCCAGAGGCTGGAGGAACGTTGCTCCACCCCTTTTCGACGCTGTCTGGTGGAGCCGAGGGTTTCTCGATGGCGCCGCTCGGCTCTTCGGGACCCGAAAGGTAGCCGTGGTTTCGGGCGATGCGGTCCTCGACGACGGTCTGCCAGATGTGCGGAAGCGGTACGTGCCCCACGAGCCGCTCCGGCGGCATGTCCTCCAGCAAGTTGCGTTCGGTGTAGGGCAGGGAGCGGTGGCCGCGGGACAGCGCCCCTTCGATGACCCGGGCGAGATCAGCGCGCGGCAGTCGGCTCGCGAGCTCACCGACGCCGATCCCTTCGACGATGTCCTGGTGGTGGATCAAGCCGTCGCGAAGTCCCTGACACATCATGAACGCGACGTGAGAGCGCGCGGCTTCCTGCCGTGCGGTTTCCGTCGCCTTCCAGAACTCGCCCTCCACTACGTAGGCCCAGAGCCGCTTGGCGTCGAGATAACGAACGCGCTCGTCGGGTGGGAAGATGGCGACCACTTCGCTCGCGTCAGTGGCTCCCACTTCGATGGCGATGCGGAGATCCTCTGCCGCGCCTTGCCACGACTTGCGCAGCGCCACCTTGGGTTTCGTGCCCGTGGTCGGAGTGAGGATTCCGGCCCGGAGCTCGGGTGCCCGCTCCAGACCTTGCATGATGGCTTCGGGACCGAAGTGCCTCAGGAAGTCGGCGGCAGTTCGGCGTCCGATTTCGAGCCCGTGCACCACGACGTGTGACAAGAAGCGCTCGCGCCCCTCCTTGAGGGCGGACACGAAGGGCGGTGCCGACGGAGGGGGAATCGCGGAATCACTCTGGACGACGTGTTCGGTCATCGCTCGTTCCTCATCGTGGCGCGGACTTCTCGCTGGGAGGGTTCTCGGCGCAGCGCGTGGCGCCGAAGGCCAAGTAGCCACCCACCAGGGCGATCACGAAACCCAAGAACGCGTAGCCCAAGAGCGACGAGTTTCCGCTCGGCGGGGGCGCAGAGTGGCTCGCGCGAGTCTTCGGCTTCGGGGCGGCGGCTTCTGGTTTCGGTGGCTTCGTCGATGGCGCCTTCAGCTTTGCGGGTTTCGCCTCGACCTCGAGCGGCTTGGCTGCCGGTTCGACCTTCGGGACTTCGGGGGCTTTGCGTGTGGGCTTCGGCGGAGGCTTGCGCGCAGGCGGCCCGAGCTCCGGTGCCGAGGCTCGCGCCGCTTTCGCCGTGACGGGAGGCAAGGGTCGCGTCTCGGCTTCGTCCTCCGACGGGGCGGCCGGGGCGGGCGCCTTCGCGTCCACCCGTGGCAAGGGTTCGGTGAGCGCCTCTTCCACCGCCGGCAGTGGGAGCGTCTTGACCTCGCTCTCGAGCTTCATCGGTCTCGCGGCCAGGTCCGGCTCGGACTTCCGGAGATCTCCGCTCGAGCCCACCCGCGGGCGCGGCAACGGAGCTTTGGGCAGTGCGACGGCTTTGCCGGGGGTCGGTGAGGGCTCCACCACCTTCGCGGGTTTGGGCGTGGGTTCGCTCGGCTTGTCGAGCTTGGGCCACGAAGCGCGGCCTGCGGGCTTGGGTGTGGAGTCCAGCTTGAGCGGCTTGGGGGACGGTGTGACCTCGACGGGTTTCGGCGAAGGCTCCGTCGCCGCCCGAGCGATCTCGTCCCAACCGTCACTGAGGCTCGCGCGGATCTCGAACCGCGCTTTCACTCCGGCGTCGAGGACCCGCGGCTTGGGCTCGAGTGGTTCGGGTTTCTCCTGCTCAGGCTGGGCGAGTTTCTCAGGCTCGGCAGGCTTGTCAGGTTCGGCAGGCTTGTCAGGTTCGGCAGGCTTGTCAGGTTCGGCAGGCTTGTCAGGTTCGGCAGGCTTGTCAGGTTCGGCAGGCTTCTCAGGCTCGGCAGGCTTGTCAGGCTCGGCAGGCTTGTCAGGTTCGGCAGGCTTGTCGGGCTCGGTGGACCTCTCCACCTTGGGAAGCACGCTCGCCAGCGCATCGGCCGACGCCAGCGCGAGGCTCAGCGGTCCGATTTCGTGGGTGCTCGCGGGTTCTCCCGAAGCCTTCTGCTCCGCGTCCCGTCCATCCACTTCGATGGGTGCTTTGCACTTCTTGCAAGTGAGGACCGCGACACGTCCGCGCACACGGCGCTCGTAGATCTCGTCAGGGATCTTGAGCGCGTGGTGACACGCGTTGCACGCGACAGAGACCGGCATCTCCTGGCTCGAGCGCAGTGGTTCAGGTCGAGGCGAAATCGTCGTCCGATACGACGTCGTCTTCTCCCTCGGGAGGCGCTTCGCTCTCGGGGATGGTGATCCACGCGTCCGTGCTGTTCGGAGGTGCTTCGCTCACTTTTGCGGGCACCGGGGTTGCGGGCTCTGCCTCGGGCTTTTCGGCCGCCGGAGCGGGCGCCGCTGCCGCCGCCTCTGCCGCCGGTGCAGGCACCGGTGCCGGCGCGGGAGCGGGAGCAGGCGCCTCCGCCACGTAGCCGTGGCGCTTCGAGAGCGGTTCGACCACGGAAGACCAGATCTTCGCCAGTGGCACGTGTTCCACGATCACTTTCGGTGGCATTGCGCCGAGCAGGTCGGACTCGGTGAACGCCGCGCTCGACTTCCCCTTCTGCAAGGCAGCTTCGATGATCCTGCCGAGCTCCGCCTTGGGCAGTCGGCTCGCGAGCTCGCCCACCGTGATGCCTTCGACCACCTCGCGATGCGTCACCAAGCGATCGGTGAGCGCTTGCGAGACCACGAAAGCGACGTTGTTCTTCGCCACGCCGTGGGCCTCGCGATCGACGATGCTCGCGTTCCAGAAATCGCCCTCGGTCAAGAAGCCCCAGACCTTCGTCGGGTCGAGGTATCGAATGCGATCGTCCGGGTCGAACAGATCGACCACGGCCTGCGCGTCGGTCTCACCCTCTTCGAGCGCGATCTGAAGATCCTCCGCCGCGCTCTCCCAAGACTTCTTCTCGGCGATGGAAGGTTTGAGCCCCGTCGTCATCACCAAGATGGTGGCTCGGAGCTTCGGCTGCGTGGACAGACCTCGCATGATCTCCGAAGGCGGGAAGTGCCGGATGAAGTCCTCCGGGCTCCGGCGCTTGGTCAGGAAGGCGTGCTCGATGCAGCAGGCGAGAAAGCGCTCTTTGCCACTGCCCAGACGTGACTCGAACGGCTTGCTTTCTGCACCCTTGTCGCTCGCCTCCGCCATGGGAGTCCTCCTTTTGTCCAAACCGGACTATGCGGTTGTCTTGAGCCCCCGACCATATCAGATTCAGCTTTCCCGTGGAGGTCTTGCCCCGCTATGGCCGAGCGCCGCGAACACCGTGTCGAGATTGACGACAAGGGTGTGATCCAGGCGGTCGGACCCCTGGCGGCGCAGCGCCTGCGCGCTCGGCACGGGCCGTATCGTCTGCTGCCGTCCCCCCGTCACGTGGTGTTCTTGCGGCTCGCCGAAGAGGGCATGCGCGACTTCGAGGACCGCGCGCTCGTGCGCTTGGCCGGAGAAATCTCGGAGCCTGGCGCCATCGCCGACGTGCTCGGTCTCGTCAGCCAGGCCGGCTGGCATGGCAAGCTCTTGGTCTCGAAGTTCGACGACAAGCGCGTGATCTTCTGTGACCACGGCAACGTGATCGGCGTCCAGACCAGCGCGGAGGACGAACGGCTCGGAAGCGTACTCTACAAGAATGGAGTCTTGGGCCAAGCGGAGCTCGACAAGGTGGAGGAGCGGATGGCCAGTGGTCGTCGCTTCGCCGAAGCTGCCATGGAGCTCGGGTTGCTCACCCCCGAACAGGTGTTCCACTACATCGGCGTGCAGATCGAAGAGGTGGTCTACGCGGCCATGACCCAGAGCGAAGGGACATTCTTCTTCCTCGACCGCTTCGACGAGTCCCAGCTGGCGACGCGGCATTCCGTCAGCATCGCGGCGCTGCTCATGAACGGCGTCACGCGCATGGACGAGCTCCACTACTTCCGCCAGAAGATCCCTTCGCGCGCCTATGTGCCCGTGCGCGTGCGCGGACGACTCGACCCTCCCGCCGAGTACGCTCAGCTCTACGCGGTCATCGACGATTCCGCCAGTGTCGAGGAGCTCGGCCGGCGCACGGGCAAGGGGGAGTTCCAGACCACCAAGCAGCTCTACGCCCTCGTTCAGTCCAAACACGTCGTGATCTACCCGCCGCACGTCGGCGCGGGGCCGCACGCGCTGGTCGAGCTCGCGAACAAGGGCCTCGCGCTGCTCCACGCCGACGCCGATCAAATCGGCGCCGGCAAGAGCCTGCGCGAGACCTTGGCTTCCTTCGCCATCGGCGCCGGTGTCCACGGCATTCTGCTGGCACAGGCGGGGCCCGACGAGGCGGGGAAACTCGAAGCCCAACGCGTGGCCGATAACGCGCGGGTCATGACCGGCGGTCAAGATGCCGAGAACCTCTTGAAGCAGGTGCTCCACGAGTACCTCAGCTTCGCGCTCTTCACCGTCGGCACTCAGGTGCCTTCAGGGCGGGAGGCCGAGTTGCGCCAAGATCTCGCGCCGATCCTCCAGGCGCTTCGTCCCATCGCGCAGGCTGACCCGAGCCCCGCACCCGAGCTGCCCCTGCCGTCGAGTCGCTGACCCAGACGTGTCAGTGACCTTCCGCAAAACCCGAGAGCAGGTCGCGTCGCACTCGGGCCACCGATTGCGCCTCGGCCGGGAAGCCCAGGGCGTCGAGCCGCTGCGGTAGCTCCGCGAGCAGCCACAGGCTGAGCGCCTTCTCGTGGGGGCAGCGCTCGAAGGCTGCAAGGAACGCGGCCACCGCCGCCGGCACCTCGCTTCGCCTGCCAGCTTCGGCACGCGCGAACGCGTCGAGCAACCGAAAGGCAGTCACCCGCCAGCGGTCGCCCCGCGCTTCGAGCTCGGCGATGCGCGTCGCGATGCCGGAGAGCGCCTGTTCGCCCCGGCCTTCACGCACCGTGAGCCTCAGGTCGAGGTCGTGAATGAACTCCCGCCAATCGCCGCTGCGCGGACTTTGGGCGAGCTCGCGGCAGCGCTCCACGCGCGCTCGCGCTGCGGCCAAATCCCCGCGCGCGACGTCGATTTCTGCCAGGTCGAGCTGGAGATAGCCGGCGCGGCGCAGGCCAGGTTCACTCTCGGCGTACTCCACCGCCTTTTCGAAGTAGGGCCGTGCTCCCTCGATGTCACCCCGGAGGACGTGGATCTCGCCCACGCGGTGCGCGGCGTTGAGGCCCGACTCCGCCATGTCGGCGTCCCCCAGTCGGCATTCGGCGAGGAGCGCGCGGGCCGCGCGTTCGGACTCCGCCAGGCGACGCATGTAGAACAAGTTGCTCGCCTCCGAGCCCAGACAGCGAGCCGCGACGATCGAGTCTCCAGCCGCCAATGCGAGCTCGCGGCCTCGCCGAGCTTCTGCGAGTCCGTCGTCGTAGCGAAGCTCGAAGTAGGCGCGCACCGACTCGGCCAGGCAGAGCCGCGCTCGCGCGCGTTCCGAAGGTTGGCGCTGCACGATGGCCGCGGCCTCTTCGCAGATCTCCCGGGAGCGAGCGAACCAGCTGAGGAGCGACAGCTCCATGGCGGTGTCGGCGAGATAGGCGAGCGCGGTGTCGAGCTCGCCTGCGGCTTCGAACAGGCGCGCGGCCCGCACGCGGATCTCCCAGCGCTGTTCCCCGTACACCTGAAGCATGGCGCGCGCCGTCCGCGCCAGGATCTCGGCCCGATCGCGCCGCGCCCTCAGTCGCTCGCGCACGGCTTCGCGCAGTAGATCGTGCTCGAAGCGATAACCCCCGTTCGGCTCGGTGCGGAGCACGCCGTTGAGCAAAGCGCGCCCGATCACGACCTGGACGAAGCCGGCCTGAGCCGAATCACTCGCCGCCACCACCATCGACTCCTCGAAGCGATTGCCCGACAAGGCCGCGACCATCAGCGCGCGCTCCGCGTCCGACGCCCGCTCGCGAAACGCGAACAACAGCTTCGCGATGCGTTCCTCGAGCACGCTGGCGGCGGGTCGAGCCGAGAGGAGCTCGCTCAGGCTGCGATCGGGGGGCAGCACGTAGCCTTCTCGACTCGCTATGAAGGCGCCGGTCGCCACGAGCTCTTGCGCGAGCTGCACCAACAGCAGCGGCGTCTCGTCCAGGGCCTCGGCGAGTTGCTCCGCCGTGCTCGGCGCGAGCGGAGCTGCCGCTGCCAGGAGCTCGCGTCGCGCCTCGCGATCCAATCGCTCCAACGTCTCCTCCAGGTACTCGGCGTACCCGCGCAGCTGGGTCAGTCGTTCGCGCACGCTCGGGTGCTCCAGCGCTCCGGCTCGGATGGTCATCACCACGGCCACGGGAAGGTCGGCGCGAGAAAGCAGGCGCTCCACCAGATCGAGTGCCCCGTCGTGGGACCACGCGACGTCGTCGAGCCAGAGGTAGAGCGGCCGAAGCGCCGCCACCGAGGACACTACGGCCTCCGCGAGCTCGACCCGGTCCGAGAGGGGTAGCTGCGTCGACGAGCCCTTGGTGTCGAACCAGTTCGCGAGGCGTTCCTGGTCGACGCCTTCGAGCGCGAAGCGCGCGCTCGGCAGCGGCCCGAGCAAATGGCCGAGGGCGCGCCGGAGGCCGTCACTCGTCCCCGAGGGGTCGTAGCCTGCCGCCGTGCTCTCCATGCGCCCGCTGCGCTCGACCTCTGCCAGCGCCCAGCGCGCGAGACGGCTCTTGCCCACGCCGGCTTCTCCCACGAAGACCAACACGTGGGTCCGGCGTGAGGACTCCACGCGCTCGAGCAGGGCGAGCACGTCCGTTCGTTCGCGAGATCGAGCGACGAGCGGTGGCGGGCGCAGCCGCAAGAGCGAAGCGGCGTTCTGGATTTCCGGCGGAGCGGGCAGCGCGAAAGGAAGCTCGGGCAGCGGCGGTGGTGGGGCCGTCCAGCGCGTGCGACTGCCGAGTGAGCTCGAGGAGCTCGAGCCCGCAGGCTGCGGCGACGGCGAGATTGCCGTCGGCGCGCTGCCGAGGTCGCTCTTGGCCAGCGAAAGCTGCACGCTGGGACTGCTCACGACGGTGACGGCGTTGCGTCGCGAGCTCGGCACGCTGGCGGGATCGAGTCCTTCGGACTCTCGCACCCGGGGGAGCAAGCTCGCGAGCACCGACCGCACTTCGGCCACGAAGCGCGGGCGCGAGCGGATTTCCGGCGCGAGCATGCGTTCGATGTAACGCCCGAGCTCGCTGGGCACGTCGAGTCCTGCCCGAGGCTGGAACGTCCGCGGGGGTCGGCGCTTGGCCGCGCGCAGATCGCCCTCGCTGGGATCGAGCGGCTCGCGGCCCGAGAGCAGAGCGTAGAGGATGGCGCCCACCGCGTAGAGATCGGTCCACGGTCCTTGCCAGCCTGCCGGGTCGAGCTGTTCGGGCGCCATGTAGAGCGGCGTGCCACCGAAGGCGCGATCGGATTCGAGCGCGAGCGGATCGACGAGCTCCGCCATGCCGAAGTCGGTGATCTTGACCTGGCCGGTTGCGGTAAGGAGCACGTTGGCCGGTTTCAAGTCGCGATGAAGGATGCCCGCTGCGTGCGCGACGCCGAGGCCGTCGAGGATCTGGTCGACGGCCGAGGCCAACACTCGGCTGCCCGGCCAGGCGTCGAGCCAGTGCTCGATGTCTCGCCCCTCGACGAGCTCGAGCACGAGATACGGCCGGCCGTCGCTCACGACGAAGTCGAGGAGCTCGACGACGTTGGGATGACGAAGCTGCGCCGCGGCCGACGCTTCCCGCACGAGGAGCTGGTAGGCTTCGGCGCTCGAAGCGCGACCGAAGACGGTCTTGAGGGCGACGCCAGTGCCCGACGGGTGATGCACTGCCCGGTACACCCGCCCGAGACCCCCGGCCCCGAGCAGAGCGAAGGCCTCGTATCGTGGCGCGCCGCCCGTCACGCGGCCGAGCATAGCCGTGGTCCTTCCGGTCGCGGCCAGCGACCTCCATACTTCGGACCATGAGCCGAGCCGACTCGCCGGTGGGCCGTCGACGTTTCCTGAAGATGGCGCTCGCGGGCGGGGGCGTGGGTGCGCTGGCTGGCGCCGGTTACTACGCCTATCGCCGCCGGCCGATCCCCGGCGCGCCCATCATCGAAGATCGCCCGCCCCACCTCGAACCAAAGAGCGCCGGAGTGCCTCGGCGCAGGCTCGGTCGCACCAACCTCGAGGTGAGCGTGGTCGGGATCGGCGCCGGGGGGCTCGCCGGACCGGAGCCCATCGTGCGCGCCGTGGACCTGGGGATGAACCTCATCGACACCTCGGTCTGCTATGGCGACAGCGAGAAGGTGATCCGCCGCGCGCTCAAATCGAGCCCGGGTCTCAGGGACAAGCTGATCATCGCCACCAAGTGGGACGCAGGCGTGGACGCCAAGAAAGACGAGATCCTCGCCTCGCTCGACAAGAGCTTGTCCCGGCTCGGCGTCGACTTCGTCGACATCATGCAGCTCCACTGGCTCGGCGGTGGCCACAAGTTCCCAGACAACGGCCTGAATCGCCTCGACAACCCCGAGCTCCACCTGGCCATGGAAGAAGCGAAGAAGTCGGGCAAGGTCCGCTTCTTCGGCGCGACGAGTCACGCCGGCGATCGCAGCAAGATTTTGCGGCACGCCATCGAGCTCGGCTCTTTCGACATGGTCTTGGTCAAGTTGAACGTGCTCGATCACGAAACGGCCGACATTCCCGCGCTCCTCGCCAAAGCCAAAGCGAAGGACATCGGCGTCGTCGTGATGAAGTCTCAGCCCGGCGGCGGGCGGGTCCCCGAGGCCTATGCCAAGAGCCGATACTCGATCTACCAGGCGAACCTGCGTTGGGTCCTGGAGCGGAGCGAGGTTCATTCCGTGGTGCATTCGAAGATCGGTACCGATCCGAGCTTCCAAGATCAGGCCGTGAGCGCGGTTCAAGCGCCGCTCGGCGCACGCGACCGCGGCCTGCTAGGCGAGTACGCCACCGCGCTCTCGCCCGACTACTGCCGGGGCTGCAGTGACGGGTGTGCGAGCCTGTGCCCCGACGGCGTGGCCGTGCCCCACGTGCTGCAGTTCTTGATGTACGAGGAGGCGTACGGTTGGCACGAGCGGGCGCGCGCGCATTACGCGGAACTTCCGGCGTCCCAGCGCTGGTCGGAGCGCTGCTCGACGTGCTCGGTGTGCAGCGAGGCGTGCCCGTATGGCGTGGACGCGGCAGCCCGAGTGAGAGAGGCGCGCCGGCGCTTGGCGGCAAACGACGCCGGGGTTTGACACGGCTCGATCGCCGTGTTCCATAGCGCGCGCACGATGGCGAGCTCGACGCCCCAGAAGTCCGCGCCGCTCCAGCGGCCGAACTTGCCCGATGCGGCCTCGAGCGAGGCCCACGCTTTGGCCCGCGCCTCGGGCCTCAGCGTCACCGTCGCGGATCTGATGCACCGCCGCGGTATCACCGACCCGAACGCGCTCGCCCGCTTCCTCGACCCCAAGCTCTCGGAGCTCACACCTCCCGATCGGATGGCCGATCGCGACGCGGCCGCGGAGCGCATCGTCCACGCACTCCGGCAACGTGAACGCATCGCGGTGTTCGGCGATTACGACTGCGACGGCATCACCTCCGCCGCGATTCTCACCGGGGTTCTCGAAGCACTCGGCGGCGAAGTCACGCCGCTGCTCGCGAGCCGCTTCGACGGTGGCTACGGCGTCTCACCCGCTGCCGTCGAGCGCATCGTGGCGAGCGGCGCCAAGCTGCTCGTGACCTGCGATTGCGGCTCTTCGGATCACGCCACCCTCGCCGACGTGCGCGCGCGCGGCCTCGACGTCATCGTGATCGATCACCACCTGGTTCCCGACGAGCCCCTGCCGGCGCTCGCGTTCCTGAACCCGCACCGGCCCGAGTGCGGCTTCCCCTACAAGGGCCTCGCGTCGTGCGGGCTCGTGCTCAGCGTCGGCGCCGCGGTGCGAGCGCGCCTCGGCCGCGTCCTCGATCTTCGCACCTTCCTCGATCTCGTCGCCATCGGCACCATCGCCGACGTCGCGCCTCTGGACGGTGACAACCGAGCGCTGGTGCGAGCGGGCTTGCGCACGCTCTCGGAGGCGCGACGCCCCGGCGTACGGGCGTTGCTCGAGCTCGCGCGCTTCGATGCCACGACCCAGCTTTCTGGCGAAGACGTGGCGTTCCGCATCGCCCCGCGCATCAACGCTCCCGGCAGGCTGGGGAGCCCCGACCTCGCCCTCGAGCTCCTCTTGGCCAAGAGCCACGACCGCGCGCGCGCGCTGGCTGCCGACGTCGAGCGGCTCTCGACCGAACGACGCAGCATCCAAGAGAGGATGATCGTGGAGGCCGTGCGCGAAATCGAAGAGCACGGTTACCACGAGCGACCAGCCATCGTGATCGGACGACCGGGTTGGAGTCACGGCATCGTCGGCATCGTGGCGGGGCGCCTGGCTTCACGCTACGAGCGCCCGGTGATCGTGGTGGGCTTCGAAGAGAGCGGTCACGGTCGCGGCAGCGTGCGCGGCCCGAAGTCCGCACGACTGCACGACGCCCTGAGTCGTGTAGGCGACGCGCTCACCCGCTTCGGTGGCCATCAGGCCGCGGCCGGTGTCGAGCTCCACCAGGCACGTCTCGCGGATCTCCGCTCGGCCTTCGAGCTCGCGACCAGCGAGCTCTCCCCCGAGAGCGTCGCCGAAGACGACACTCACACCGTCTGGCTCGACGCGGCGGACGCGCCGTTCCGTGTGCTCGGCGACATCATGAAGCTCGAGCCGTGCGGCCAGGCCAATCCGGCGCCGCGCGTGGCCGTGGAGGCCGACTTGGTCGCAGCACGCGAGGTGAAAGGGGGGCACCTCAAGCTCGAACTCGAGCTGCCGGGGGCGCGGCGGCTCGGGGGGTTCGGCGTAGGCATGGGCGCGCGCGCCGCGGAGCTCCGGGGTCGGGTGGTCGTGCTCGGCCGTTTGCGCCGCGACGCTTGGCGTGGCGGGGACGCCGTCGAGATGCGCGTCGAAGAAGTCCACCCGTACCCCTGAGCGCGCGGCTCGCTCGTCACGGGCAGATGCAGGTCTTCAAGCTGCCGACGCCGGCCGGGCGGCACACCTGTCGCTTGCAGAACGGCTCCCCCGAGCCGCAGTCGGCTTGGGTGTCGCAGGCCATGGTCGTGTTGGCGATGTCGACGAAGTTCGTGCAGAGCGAGCCCATGACCTGCACCTGGCAGTGCTGTCCGGGTAGGCAGTCCTTGGGGCTCGCGCAGCGATAGCGAGGCATCCCGAACTCGCACTCCGATGGTTTCATGCAGCTCGGCGGATCGCCACAGCAAGCGCTGGTCTCGCCGCTGCACTTCTGTTTGCCACACGCGAGGCGCTCGACTCGCTTGGCGCACACGCCGTCGATGCACTCCGAGCCCGACACCTGGCACGTGCTCGAATCGATGCAGACCTCGCTGAAATCGCATGGCGCGCTGCGTTTACCGTTCTGCTTGACGCACACGTTGGCGGAGGCACCCCCGAACAGGAACATGCCGCAGCACGATTCTCCGCCGGGGCAGTCGCTCGACTCGTCGCAGCGTCGCACCTCGGTGAGCGAATATTCGGTCTGCTTCGCGCCGCACGCCTCGAGCTGGGAGGCGAGGAGCTGCACGTCGTCGTGGGGACCTTTGGGCACCGTCGCGACGCAGGCTCCGCGATCGGAGAACACGCAGCAGGTTTCGCTGGGCGCGGGGCACTTGGTGGTCACACAACCGACGCTCCGCGAGTCGCTCACGGCGGGCAACGCGACCGGTTGCCCCGCGTCCGGGCTCGAGGCGGCCGAGTCGGCGCCCGCGTCGGAGCTCCGCGTGGCCGCCGCGACGGGCTCCGAGCTCGGGAGCTCGGCCTCGATGCCAGGAGCCGGCGGCGGCCGCGGGGTGGGCTGACAGGCGAGCCAACCCAGGGGAACCGAGCAGAGTCGGGCGATTGTGCGGCCGAGCTGACGCATCCGCGCGCTTTCGGTAGGCTTCCCGCGACTCGTGGTAGCGCCCGTCATTTCGGCAACCTCGCCGTTCATTTCCTTCCGCGGCGTGCAGAAGGCGTTCGGCGCGAAGGTGATCTACCGCGGTCTGAATCTCGACGTCTACCGCGGCGAGGTCATCACCATCGTGGGCGGTTCCGGCGTGGGCAAGAGCGTGATGCTCAAGATGCTCATCGGGCTTCTGCCAGTGGATCGCGGGACCATCACCTTCGACGGGCTCGAGATCACCAAGATGAACGAAGACCAGCTGTCGCGCGTGCGTCAACGCATCGCGATGCTGTTCCAGAGCGGCGCGCTGTTCGATTCGATCAACGTCGGCGAAAACGTCGCCTACGGGCTCGAGGAGCACTTCCGCGAGAAGATGAGCAAGAGCGAGATCAAAGACCGCGTGGCCTGGGCGCTCGGCCTCGTGGGGCTTCCCGGGGTCGAAGAGATGCGCCCGTCGGACCTCTCGGGCGGCATGCGCAAGCGCGTCGGCCTCGCCCGGGCCATCGCCGTGCAGCCGGAGGTGGTGCTCTACGACGAACCGACCACCGGCCTCGACCCAATCAACACGGCGCGCGTGAACCACATGATCATGGGCCTACAAGACAAGCTCCACTTCACCAGTCTCGTGGTCACGCACGACATGAAGAGCGCATTCACGATCTCCGACCGCATGGCCATGGTGCACTCCGGCACCGTGATCTGTCAGGGCCCGGTGGACGAGTTTCGAGCGTCGAAGGATCCGCGGGTGAGCGATTTCATCGAAGGCCGCGCGCCCGTGAAAGAATCCGTCGAGGCCTTGCTCACCACGGGTTGACCAGGACACTGGAAAAACCGCGCCCGCCGCCGGCGAGCGGCTCTCGGCCACGGGTTCGGAGTGCTGGGCTCGGTCGGGTCGCCCGTCTCGCCACCGTGATGTAGACTGCCCGAGCTCTCCTCATGTCCGTGAAGCGCGAAATCAAGGTCGGCCTGTTCGTGCTCGCGGGCATGGTGGTGTTCGGTATCGTCATCTTCCTGATCGGTGACGAGCGTCAGGCCTTCGAACGCAAGGACGTCTACAGCGCCGTCTTCGACGACGTGCAAGGGTTGAAGCGCGGATCGACGGTGCGCATGGGCGGTGTCGACGTGGGTGCCGTCAGCGACGTCCGTTACTCCGACGACCCGGACGATCTCAAGCTCTACGTGTCGTTCACGGTCGTGCGCAGCGAGGCGCGTCGCGTGCGAACCGACAGCTTCGTGATCATCGACAACAAGGGTCTGCTCGGCGACAAAATGATCACGCTGAAGGCGGGCTCAGCGGGCTCCGAGCGCATCCCCCCCGGTGGCACGGTGCCGACCAAACCGGCGAAGGACTTGGGGGACATGGTCGGCCAGATCAGCTCCATCGGCGCCAAAGCCGAGAGCGTCATGGGCAACCTCGAGAAGACCACCGGGGCCATGGCCAACGACCAATTCACCCAGGACGTGCAAGGCTCGGTGCGCTCGTTGAGCGGCATCTTGAAGTCTTTGGACCAGGGCGAGGGCTATGCGGGGAAGCTCTTGAAGGACCCCGACGAAGCCGCGCGCCTTTCGCGCACGCTGACCAACCTCGAACGCGCGACCTCCGAGTTGAACCAGACCTTGCGCGGCGTGAACGCCATCGTCGGGCGCGTGCAAGCCGGGCCCGGCTTCGCCCACGACGTCGTCTACGGAGAAGGGCCC